>Ga0207691_10000892_pt1 | contig 29583 bp, 37 predicted proteins | sample KBSM13metaG_FD_184327 | JGI IMG/M metagenome (GOLD analysis project Ga0207691, IMG submission 184327) | Miscanthus rhizosphere microbial communities from Kellogg Biological Station, Michigan, USA - KBS M1-3 metaG (SPAdes) (version 2) | ecosystem: Host-associated > Plants > Roots > Rhizosphere >...
CCTTAGCCCTCCACAACCTGGAGGCCCATCGCGCGGGCTGAGCCTTCGATGATCTTCGATGCCGCGTCGAGGTCGTTGGCGTTGAGGTCCTTCATCTTGACCTCGGCGATCTCGCGAAGCTGCGAGCGCTTGATCGTGCCCGCGGACGACTTGCCGGTCTCCGACGAACCCTTCTGGATCCGCGCCGCCTTCTTCAGGAGGAAGGACGCGGGCGGGGTCTTGGTCGTGAAGGAAAAGGACCGGTCCGCATAGACGGTGATCACGGTCGGAATCGGCGCGCCCTTTTCAAGCTCCTGTGTGGCGGCGTTGAACGCCTTGCAGAATTCCATGATGTTGACGCCGCGCTGGCCCAGCGCCGGACCGATCGGAGGCGCGGGGTTTGCAGTGCCGGCCGGCACCTGCAGCTTGATATAGCCGGTGATTTTCTTTGCCATTTCACTCTCGTTTCAAGTTTAGCGGTACGAACGATCACCCGGAGGCAATCTCCCGCAGACGTTTCCCATTTCTGAGAAGGCGCGGCCCCTACAGGAATTGGGTGGCCGCTGCAACTTATGGTAACGGCTGCACCTGGAAGGTGAAACTCTTCGGGGGTTTGTATGAAACGTATCTTCCTTTCCGCCGCGGCCATTTGCCTGTCAGCGACGGCCGCTCAGGCGCAGATGAACACGGCTGACATGAAATGGGGACCGGCCCCGCCGGGGTTCCCGTCGGGCGCGCAGATCGCCGTGCTGTCGGGCGATCCCGCAGCAGCCGGGCTGTTCACCATCCGGATCAAGTTCCCGGCCGGTTATGTCGTCGCTCCGCACCATCATCCGGCCGACGAGCTGGTCACCGTGGTCGAGGGCAGTATCGACCTTGGAATGGGCGACACGTTCGACAAGAACAAGACGAAGCGGCTGAACACGGGTGGCTATGCCGTCGCGGCCAAGGGCATGAACCATTATGTGACCACCGCTTCGGGCGGGATTGTCCAGGTGAGCGCCGAGGGGCCATTCGCGATCATTTATGCGAACCCGAAGGACGACCCCAGGAATGCTGGCAAGTAGCGGGCCGACTGCTTGAGCTGTTCTCCCGTGAGGCCGGGTAGGTCGCTCTACCTCAGCTTCACGATCTTCAGCCGGTCCGTTTTAGCCCGGTCCCTGACCGATTCCTCGCTGCGGGTGAGCGCCTTGGCGATGGCGCGCACGGACATCCCCTTGCCGGCAAGCTGGTGAAGCTTCTGGATCTCGTCCTGCCGCCAGGGCTGGCGGTGGCGTTCGAACTTCTCTCCGCTGGCCATGATGAAGTCCCCCCGGTTGTTCGAGGGGAGGGTAGCAGGGAAGACCCCCTGTCCCTAGCCCTCTCCCGCGGAGGGGGAGTCGCCACGCGGCCTTGAAGAGAAAGTCGGGCCGTCAGGCGGAGTAAATCCGACGTGACGTCGGACGGGTTCGCTCGGCAGCAGCCTCGCGCCCCGCCGGCCGGGTCAATAACGTCTCTTCGACGCAGCTAACGATCGCTACGCAATCGCTTCGCTGCGCTCGGCGTTATTTAACGCGCTCAACCTGCTCGAACTCCAGCTCGACCGGCGTGGCGCGGCCGAAGATGGATACCGAGACCTTCACCCGGCCGCGGTCGAAGTCGAGCTCCTCCACGACGCCGTTGAAGCTGGCGAACGGGCCGTCGAGCACCTTCACCGAATCGCCGATCTCATAATCGACATTGATCTTCTGCTTGGCGCCGTGCGCGGCGGCCTCTTCCTTGGTGTCGAGCATGCGCGCGGCCTGCGCATCCGGAATCGGCTGCGGCTTGCCGCCGGGGCCGAGGAAGCCGGTGACCTTCGGCGTGTTCTTGACGAGGTGGTAGACCTGGTCGTTCATCTCGAGCTTGGCGAGGACATAGCCGGGCATGAACTTGCGTTCGGCCTGTACCTTCTTGCCGCGCTTGATCTCCGTCACCGTCTCGGTCGGAACTTCGATCTGCTCGACGAAGCGCTCGAGCCCCATGCGGGAGGCTTCGCTGTTGATCGCGTCGCGGACCTTGTTCTCGAAACCGGAATAAGCGTGGATGATGTACCAGCGGGACATGGGATCTTATCTCTTGTCTAAAGGCTAGCCGAGCAGGCTCAGCAGATATTTGACGACGCTCGAAAAGAAGGCGTCGGTTCCGAAAAAGAAGAACGCGAGCATCAGGGTCATGATCATCACCATGATCCCGGTTGCGATCGTTTCCTTGCGGGTCGGCCAATGGACCTTGCCGGTCTCGACACGGACCTGACGGATGAATTCGCCGGGGGAGACTTTCGCCACTTTTCGCTTCGCTTTGCTTCTGGATAGAAAATCGCCCCGCGGACCTGTGCGGCCGGCGGGGCTGCGGGTCACTTAGCGTTGCACGAATGAGTCTTCAAGGTTGCGCAGCCCGATTGCCGTAGCTAACTCGCGCTTCGGCCTAGGGGTATAGCTCAGTTGGTAGAGCATCGGTCTCCAAAACCGAGGGTCGTGGGTTCGAGTCCCTCTGCCCCTGCCATTTCATTTTACGACCGGTAACCCGATCCACGTCGCGTTCGCACCTGTGAACACGCGCTGGGTCGCTGCGCGGTAGTCCGCGGGCTTCGCGAAGAAGATGTTGGGGACGAAGGTCTGCGGATTGCGGTCGTAGAGCGGGAACCAGCTCGACTGCACCTGCACCATCAGTCGATGGCCAGGCTGGACGACATAATCGACCGTCGGAAGCGCGAATTCATAGGTTACGGGCTGGTTGGCCGGTACGGCGGACGGGTTGGCGGGGTCGCTGCGGTAGCGGCCGCGGATAACGTCCATTGCGATGGCGAGCTCATAGCCGCCGAGCTCCGGCTTTTGCGGATATTGGTCGGGGTAGACGTCGATGAGCTTCACGACCCAGTCGCTGTCCGTGCCGCTGGTCGATGCGACGAGATGGATCAGCGGAGTGCCGGCGAGGCGGAGGGGCTTGTCGAGCGGGCCGGTGGAGTAGGAGAGGACGTCCGGCCGCGCCTCGGCGAAGCGCTGGTCGTCGACCAGCCAGCTCCGCCAGGTCGAATTGGGCGAATAAGGCGGGAGGTTCGGGCGTGCGCGGTAGGTGACCGGGCGGGCAGGATCGGAAACATAGGAGTCGAAGGACTGGGCGGCTGGGGCCTCGAAGCTCAGCCGGTAACGCGGCGCGAGGTAGACGGGAGTGAGGTTCGCCGGGCAGGAGCGCGCGCATGCCTGCGGCCAGTCGGCGAGCCGCGTCCACTGGTTGGTGCCGGCCTCGAACGCCGTGACCCGCGCGATGTTTGCGGGCGGGCCGTCCTTCAGATGTTCGTCGAGGAACGGGATCATCAGATTCTGGCGGAACCAGCGCGCCGTATCGGAACCCCAGTCGATCGGGCCCAGCGATGCGCCGGCGATGTTGGCCTGGCCATGGTGCCAGGGGCCGATGACCAGATGGGCGTTGCCACTGTCGCCCGCCTTCACCGCATTGAAAGCCGCGGGCGCGCCGTAGATGTCCTCCTGGTCCCAGAGGCTGTCGACGAAGAGGGTGGGGACGGTAAGGGGCTTTTGGGCAAGGATCCGGTCGACCGCCTGGTCCTGCCAATATTCGTCATAGGCGGGATGCTGCGTCAGCCGCAGCCAGAAAGGCAGCTGCTCCATTCCCATCGCACGGCCGTAGTCGCCCGCCGAGCCGTAGCGCAGGAAAGTCGCATAATCGTCGTAAGCGCTGCTGAACCATTCCTCCTCGGACTTGCGGTTCGCGGTCTGGCCGTAGACGTAGCCGATCATCTCCTGCCGGAAGGCGCCGTTGTGGAACCAGTCGTCGCCCTTCCAGACGTCGACCATCGGGTTGATCGGTACACTCGCTTTCAGCGCCGGGTGCGGGTTCACCAAGGTCATCAGGGCGGTAAAGCCGTCGTAGCTGGTTCCGAACGAGCCGACGCGGCCGTTGGATTCCGGAACGTTCTTCACCAGCCAGTCGATCGTGTCCCAGGCATCGGTCGAATGGTCGACCGCGGTCGGGTTGAGCGGCCCCTTCAAGGGCCGGTTCATGACGTAATCTCCCTCCGACTTGTACTTGCCGCGGACGTCCTCGATCGCGACGATATAGCCGGCGCGGACAAGCTCGGCATTGAGCGGCGAGAGGATATTCTCCGGCCAGGGCCCGAACCCGCCGCGGGCAGTCGCCTTGTCCGCCGAATAAGGCGTGCGATCGAGCATGATCGGATGCCTGCCCGGCTGCTTCGGGACGATGAGCACCGCGTATAGCTTCGCTCCATCGCGCATCGGGACCATTACCTCACGGCGGACATATTGGAATTCCGCGCGGGGCGGTGCGAAACTGCCCGGAACGTCGCCGCCCTTTGGTATCGGCGGGACAGTCGGATGGAAGGTCTTGGGGATGTCGCCGCCCGGCTGAACCGCGGGCTGGACGTGGGTCTCTGCCGACAGCGCGGAGGCAAATGCCAGGGCTATCCACGCAAACTTGCTGAAGCTCATGCGACACTTTCTCCCCGCGCGCTCATGGCACGGCGCGTCGCAGAGGAGCAAGCACGCGCCCGGTCTTAGAAGTTCATCCCGAGCGCCGCATAGAAGTGATAGGCGGTCCGATGGTCGGCCCAGGTCGGCCCACCCGAAAACAGCAATGTGTAATGATCGCCGAGCGTGACGATCGAGCCGAGGCCGGCGCGGGTCTGTGCGGTGCCGCCGACGGTATCGGAGCCCTGCCGGGTGATTTCGGCGCCAACGGAGACTTTCTCGCTAAGATCGTGAGTGAGCGCGAGGCCAGCCTGCCAGAAGTCGCGGTTCCCGTCGCCGGGATTGAACATGTATCCGCCGCCGCCGAACAGGCTGGTCCCGCCGGCGAAGTCAGTCTCGACCCACAAAGGCAGCAGGAAGCGCGCCTTCTCGTCATGTTCGAGGCTCGAGGTCGGCAGGATCGCGCGGGGGAAGACTGCGGCGGAGAAGCCGCTTCGTTCGTCGTGGAAGAAGCGGTATTTCGCTGCGAGCTCCAAGTCTCCAGTTCCGGAATGCCAGCCATCATTCGGCTCATGCGTGAACGAGAGCGGCAATGTCGCCGTCAGCTGGAGATCCTTCGCTCCGCCATAGTTGATGTCGAGGCCGGCGTTGGCGTCCAACGCCGAATGAGCTCCCTCGCCGGATCCAAAAACGTAGATTTCCCAATGACCGGTGTCGGTTGGGACCGGGTCGTCGGTGAGATAGGGCGGGCCGGCAGCTGCAGCGGACGCCGCGCAGGCGAGCACAAGCGCGACGCATACGAGACGAAAGCTCACGCGGGGACTTCCGCCTTTCCCGGGTGCTGGCCCGGTCGCTGGGGAAGGATGAGGATCAGGATGAGGATCACCGCCCCAAGCACCGCCGAGGCCAGCGGGCGGCTAAGCTCGAGCCCGCCCTTGCCGAGCGGCTTGTCGAGCCAATCGCCGACGGTTGCTCCTAGCGGGCGCGTGAGGATGAAAGCGGCCCAGAAGAGGAAGACGCGCGAAACGCGAGTGCTGAAATAGAGCGCGGCAAGGACCGCAAGGCCGGCCCCGAACACCAGCGCGCCGCCCGAATAGCCGAGGCCCCAGCCGCCCTCGCTCACCGGGTCGGCGCTCCAGTCGCCGAGCGCGGTGCCGAGCGTTTGCGAAAAGGTGATCGTGAGCCAGTAGAAAGTCTCCTCGCGAGGGCTGGAGACGGTATTCACGTTGATCGTGCCGAGCGTCTTCCACCAGGCGAAAAGCGACGCGAGGACGCAAGCGAGCAGGAGGAGCGAACCGCCGGGGTAGCCGATGCCGAGCGACCGGTCGGCAAAGTCGGCAAGGGTGGTCCCGCAGGTGGTAGAGGCGACGATCGTCGCCCAATAGAGCCAGGGGTTGAAGCTTCGTGCTCGTATCTGTGCAATGACGAACGCAGCGAGAAGGACCCCGAAGATCGCCGTGCCGATCAGATAGCCGTAGGGCGCCGGGTGGTCGGTCGTCTCTCCCAGCCAGGTCATGGTGACCGTGTCGCCGCCAGTTTCTCCGAGTGTCGTTGCAAGGATCTTGATGACCCAGAAGCCCAGCGTGACCGCCGGAACCTTGCTGAGGATTTCATGTTGGGCGCGGGTGTCGTTCATCCCGCTCTAATAGGGCCGGCGAGCATCAGTTCCACTGCCGCGATGCGCTCTTTTTGCGAATCGCTTGCAATAAGGGATAGCCCCGCTAGCAAGCCTCCATGAGTGATCGAAGCAATTTTGATACAGCGACCCGGATCGTCGCCGGCGACGACGGCACCAGTTACGACGGCGTGGCGATCGCCCTGCACTGGGCGACCGCATTTTTCGTCTTCGCCAACTTCATCTTCGCGCAGGTCTGGGATTGGTTCGCAAAGCCTGCACGTGGATTGCTCGAGGACACTCACATGTCCTTCGGCGTGCTTTTGACCATTGCCATCATCGCCCGCCTCGTCTGGCGACTGATTCCGGGCCATCAGATATCATCGCTGGAGACGGGTTGGGCGCGGCTCGCGTCAAAAGCTGTGCATTACCTGCTTTACCTGCTTCTGATCGCCGAAGCGGCGCTCGGCTTTGCGTTCCGGTGGGGAGGAGGTCGTTCGATGGCATTTTTCGGAACGGGCATTCCCCCTCTGATCGGAGAGATGTCCCGTCCGCTACGCCGTGAGCTTCGCGAATTTCATGAGTGGATCGGCTGGGCGATCATTATCATTGCGCTACTGCATGCGCTCGCCGCGCTTTATCACCATTACGTGCTGAAGGATCGAGTGCTTCGGAGAATGCTTCCAGGCAGTCTCTAGAAGTCGGTTTCAACCACGAACTTCGCGCCCGCGCTGTCGGGAAGCGACCAGCGCACCTGCACCCTTACATGGCCCATTCGCGGGATGGCTATCCGCAGCCGTTCGCCGATGCGGAAGTCATTTTCCGCCTCGATGCGGCAGCCGTCGTCCGAGAAGTCCGTGAGGGTGACCGGAAGCTTGCTTCCATCGAGGCGGTGCACCACCGCATCGACGGTCACCGGATGACGGTCCTTTCGTTTCGCCCACTCGTGCTTGATGTGCATGACGCCACTCCCACCGCACGTGTGGCATTTTGGAGACGTACCGTAAACATAGATTTAATGCGCGAGTTTAGGGGCTTATCCCCCGCACGCTAATTAACCACAGGCAGCGCGGTCGTGAGGGCTCAGGCGGCGACGGCGTAGGGCTGAATCTCACCCGAGAGATAGAGATTGCGCGCCTTCGTGCGTGAAAGCTTGCCCGAGCTGGTGCGTGGAAGAGTCCGCGGCGGCACAAGCTCGACTACCGGCGTAATCCCGGTAATTGCCCGCACGCGCTCGCGGATCTGGTCGCGAAGCCGGCCGCGCTCCTCATTGTCCGAGACGCGGCAATGGACCAGCACGGCCGGGGTTTCCTCGCCGGATGGGCCGGTGATCGCGAATGCGGCGATGTCGCCTGACTTGAAGCCGGGCAGCTGCTCGACCGCCCATTCGATATCCTGCGGCCAATGGTTGCGCCCGTTGATGATGATCATGTCCTTGGCGCGGCCGACGATGAAGATGTAGCCGGAAGACATGTAACCCATGTCACCGGTGTCGAGCCAACCATCGTCGCTAAGGCACGCGCGGGTCGATTCCTCATCGCGGAAATAGCTGTGCATGACGCTTGCGCCGCGCACGTAGACCTTGCCGATTCCGCGGTCGGAAAGGATCTCGCCCGCCGGGCCGCGAACCTCGATCTCCATTCCGGTGACCGGCTTCCCGCAATTGACGACTGCGCGATAGCGGCGAGGACGATCCTCATCGTCGGGCACACCGCCCGAGAGCTCATTCTCCTCGACCAACTCGAGCCGGATTCCTTCCCCCGGAGGCATCAGCGATACGGCCAAGGTTGCTTCGGCAAGGCCGTAGCTCGGGCAGAACGCGCTGGCCTTGAAACCCGCGGCATCGAAGCTGTCGACGAAGGCCTGCATCACGTCCGGGCGGATCATGTCCGCGCCGTTTCCGGCGATCCGCCAGCGAGAAAGGTCAAAGCGGTCCTCGGCCCGGGTCTGCGAGCTCATCCGACGCGAGCATATGTCGTAGCCGAAGGTCGGCGAGTAACTGAGCGAGGTACCGGGGTTGCGGGTGATCATGTCGAGCCAGGCGAGAGGACGCCGGGCGAAATCCTCGGTCTTCAGATAATCGACCGAAAGTTGCAGCGCGATCGGCGACAGAAAGCAACCGACCAGCCCCATGTCGTGATACCAGGGCAGCCAGGAGATCACGCGATCCGTATCGGCTACGTGGAGGCCGATGCCATGGGATCGCAGATTATCGAGGAGCGCATGGTGCGTGACTGCGACGCCGTGCGGGAAGCGCGTCGAGCCGCTGGAATATTGGAGATAGGCGATATCGTCGGGCCTGGCGGCCGGAAGCTCGCCCGAAGCCTGCTCGATTTCATCCATCGTATCCCACGAGCGCGAGATCACGCCTGCATGGTCGCCGGCGGCCTTGCCGAAGTCGGCAAGCTCGGGCGGGTAAAGGAACAGCACCGGATCACAGCTTTTCAGCTGTACGGCGAGCTGGTCGACATAGGCTTCGCGCCCGCCGAAGCTGGTCGGCAGCGGCAGGGGAACGGGCCAGGCACCCGCGTAGACCGCACCAAAGAAGCAGGCCGCGAATTCCGGACCGGTTTCGGCAACCAACGCAACGCGGTCGCCGGGCTTGATCCCAAACGCCATGAAACGGCGTGCATCGCGAAGCGCTTCCTCGCGGAGCTCGGAGAAAGGATAAGCGCGAGTCAGCGTTCCACGCGCATCATGGAAGTTCAGACCCCGCTTGCCCGTGGCTGCAAAATCAAGCGCTTCGCCGATCGTGCCGAAATCGGCGAGGCGGCGTGGCAGCTTGTCTAGCGTCGGCGTGGCACCTGCAGGCGCGAGTTCGGTCGTAACTGACGGGTTGCGATCAAGCACGCCGTCCCTTCCTTGGCTGTTTAAAGTCGTTCGTTGGGCCGCTGTCGCTTGCAGCCGCTTTCCCCTTGGCGAGCGACTGTGGCACAAAAACGGCGTGAATTCACGTTCCAAGACCGGACGCCCCCGTCCGCCGCTGAATCCAGCGTCGCTCAACGAGCTCGCGCTGCGTTACGTCGGCAAATATGCCACCACCCGCGCGAAGCTGCGCACCTATCTTGCGCGCAAGGTGAAAGAGCGCGGCTGGGACGGCGAAGAAGTCCCAGATCTCGAGGCGCTTGCAAACCGCTTCGCCAAGCTCGGCTACATCGACGATCGGGCCTACGCACTGACCAAGTCGCGCTCGCTCAGCAGCCGCGGATATGGGGAGCGGCGGCTTGCCCAAAAACTCCGGGATGCCGGCGTCGATGAGGAAGATCGCACTGAAGCCAACGCTTATGCACTGAGCGAGGCGGTTGCTGCCGCGCTCCGGTTCGCAGAGCGTCGGCGGCTCGGTCCCTTTGCGAGGTCAGTTCCCATAGATCGCGCGCAGCGGGAGAAATGGATCGCCGCATTGGTGCGCGCGGGGCACAATTTCGCACTGGCTCGTGCAATCGCCTGCCTGGAACCAGGCGCTGAAATTGATCTGGATCAACTTCGAGAGCGCGCTCGTCTCGTCGACGCATAAAGTCGGTTTGCCGACACTTCCACCCATGTTAATGGGGACGGATTATGGTGCGTACAGCATTACAACTAGTCGAAGGAGGCAATGTCCCCGCGATGGAGTCGGACAAGGGCTCGGGTCCCGCTGAAATGGAGGCGATCACCGGCCGCGTAAAATGGTTCGACGCCACGCGCGGCTTCGGCTTCTTGGTCAGCGAACAGCTCGACGGCGACATTCTGCTCCACTTCAGCGTGCTTCGGGAGCATGGCCGTCGGAGCGTCCCTGAGGGCGCAGTCATCGAATGTGTGCCGGTAAGGCTTGAGAGGGGACTCCAGGCCAAGAGGGTGTTGTCCATCGATACGTCCACGGCCTTGCCGCAGCAGCCGCGCTCGTCCATGCCCGCGAGCGAACGGTCGGACCGCAAGGCTCTTGCGGACTCGGCCGGCGAGTTCGAGCCGGTGGAGGTCAAATGGTTCAACCGCGTACGCGGCTATGGTTTCGTGAAGCGGCCCGACGAATCGGGCGGCGAGGACGTGTTCGTGCATATGGAAACCGTCCGCACGGCGCACCTCCCGGAGCTGCAGCCCGGACAGCACCTCGAGGCTCGGATCGCTCCGAGTGGCAAGGGCCTGACTGCAATCGAGCTTCGCGAACTCGGCGAATCGGGCCAGTAACGGCGGCGGTCGTCGCGCTGATCGCCTGCAGCCCTCCAGCTCCAGCGCAAAATGCTCCGGCCGAGGCTGCCGATCCCCGCGCGCAGACAGGGCTTCAGGAAGTTCCGCTTTCGATCAAGTCGAAGAACGGCGTACACCGCTTCATCGTCGAGGTCGCGGCCACGGCGGAGCAGCAGGAACGCGGACTCATGTTCCGTAGCTCGATCGCGGCCAATCGCGGCATGATCTTCCCGTACGAGCCCCCGCAGGAAGTCGCCTTCTGGATGAAGAACACGCTGATCCCGCTCGACATCATCTATATCCGAAGGGACGGGACCATCGTGCGGATCGTCAACGCGCAGCCGATGGACCTGACGCCCTTACCTTCGGGCGAGCCGATAGTCGGCGTGCTGGAAATCGGCGGCGGCAGGGCTGCAGAGATGGGAATCAAGGAAGGCGATATCGCAAGCTGGCCTCATTGAGGCTCTAACGTCATTGCGAGTGCTTGCGCTCCTCGCGATGACGGGGCAGAGGCTTTCGCCCATGGGCTTCTGGTCAAAGACATTCACCTGGTGGAACGGCGCAACCTGGGGCACGTCGCTCTGGACTCGCCGTTTCGGCAATGAGGTCGGCAAGGACGATGTGGGCAACGTCTATTACCAGGACAAGAAGAACCCGCAGCGCCGCTGGGTGATCTATTCCGGCGCCAATGACGGAAGCCGGGTGCCGCCGAATTGGCAGCTCTGGCTTCGTGGAACGATCGACGAGCTTCCGAGCGAGGTGCTCCCGCCGATGCGCAAGTTCCAGCAGCCGCCGACTCCGAACCTGACGGGCACGATGCAGGCGTTCCGGCCCGACGGCGCCCTCGGTTCCGGCAAGCTTCGCCCCGCCTCTACCGGGGATTACGAACCCTGGATCCCAGAATAAGCGTGAAGCAGGTCGCCGCACCGCTGCTGGTCGCGCTGGCGCTCGCCTCGTGCGGCAAGGGCGCACAGCAGCAGGGCACGCCGGTGCCTGCGGCAAGGCAGGCCGCTTCCACCGCCGCGGGGCAGGGTGTTACGCCAATGGCGCAGCGCGTCGCGGTCCTCGGAATCCTCAACAAGCGCAACGGCATCGTCCAGAATATCGCGCTTCATCCTGGACAGTCGGCGCGGTGGAAGGACGTCATCGTTCGCCTGCGCGCCTGCGAGACAACAGCGCCCTGGGAACCTGAGAAGCTGACCGGCGCCTTCGTACAGGTCGACGTGCAGCGGAGCGACAAGCTCTGGTCCCGGATCTTCTCGGGCTGGCTTTATAAGGAATCGCCGTCGCTCAACGTCGTCGAGCATCCGGTCTACGACGTGTGGCCCAAGAGCTGCGAAATGACATATCCGGCGGGCCCGCCCGTGCCGGCAGCACCCGCAAGCTCGAGCAACCTGTCGAGCGCAACGAAGTCGGGAGCGGCATCGGGCGTCCGGCCCAGTCCTTCGACCAATGCTCCGGTCGCGGAGACTCCGACCGCCCCACCCCCGCCGAGCGCCGCCGACAATAATGCGACATAGGTCTCGCGAGGGACGCTGACGGCCCCGAGCGAGGCGAGATGCTCGGTCATGAACTGGCAGTCGAGAAGCGTGAAATTGCCGACCTTCAGTCGAGCGACCAACCAGGCAAGCGCGACCTTCGATGCATCGCGCATCCGGCTGAACATGCTTTCGCCGAAGAATGCGCGGCCCAGCTTCACTCCATAAAGGCCGCCGACCAGCTTGCCGTCGCTCCAGACTTCGACCGAATGGGCATGGCCCGAGGAATGAAGGGCGAGCATCGCCCGTTCCAGATCATCGTTGATCCACGTCTCTTCGCGGTCCGCACAGGCGGTTATGATGGCCTGGAAGTCGAGGTCGTGTGTGACGGCGAAACGACCCGATCGAAGAGTCCTCTTCAACGATCGTGAAAGATGAAAACTATTGAGCGGCATGATTGCGCGGTTGCGGGGTTCGACCCAGAAAAGCTCGGCGGCATCGCGGCTGTCGGCCATCGGGAAGATGCCGGTGGCGTAACCCTGCAGCAGGAGTCGAGGGTCGAGGCGACTCATGCGGTTAGTATGAGCCTCCTTGACCGCCTCCTCTAGAGTATCTCGCGGACCCGGTCCTGCGGGCGACAGAGACGGACACCATTGGGTGTCTCGACGATCGGCCGGTTGATAAGGATTGGATGCGCCACCATGGCGTCCAGCACCTCGTCGTCGCTGACTTCGGGGCGTGTGAGCCCTAGCTGTTCGGCCAGCGGCTCCTTCGACCGGAGGCCTTCCCGCGGACTGATGCCGGCGCGATCGTAAAGCCGCTTTAGCTCATCGCGGGACGGCGGGTTCTTTAGATATTCGTGAACCCAGACGTCGCAGCCGGAATCGCGCAGTATATCCAGCGTCTTTCGTGACGTACCGCACATCGGGTTGTGAAAAATTGTTGCTTTCATCAGATCAACGGTTCCGAAGTTGTTTCAGTAAGTTAAACAAGGATTTAACACAAACGGCAGCCATTATCGCAGTTGCATTGTCGCGCTTGCGGAACGATGAGCCGACCTCGTCGTTCCAGCGCTTGTAACATGCACCGTCGCCGGCGGAAGGGCGGCAGCGCGCGCGTGTTCAGCAGCTCAATAAGAACGGGAGCAATCAGCGATGCATAAATCCATTTTAGCACTGACACTTGCAAGCACGGTCACTCTGGGAGCCTGTGCGACGAACCCGCAGGTGGCGCAGGATGCGGCCATTGGCGGCGTCGGCGGCGCCGCGGTTGGTGCAGTGGTTCCGGGAGTCAGCGTGATCGAGGGCGCCGCTGTCGGCGCCGCCATCGGCGGTCTCGCGGGCGCAGTCTGGGCCGACAACAACAATGACGGCTATGTCGACGGCTATGCCTACAACGGCCAATATTATGCCGGCACTCCGCAGGGCTATGACCCCGCGACTCACAGCGTCCTGGCCAGCGCGGCAACCGGCGCTCTCGGCGGCGCGGCGCTCGGCGCAGCGGCCGGCGCAGTCATTCCCGGCGTCAGCGTCCTTCAGGGCGCGGTGATCGGCGCTGCGGTCGGCGGTCTCGCCGGCGCGGTATGGGCCGATCGCGACAACGATGGCCGGGTGGACGGCTACGTCTACAATGGGCAATATTATGCCGGTGCGCCGTCCTCGACCGCTCCGGCTCCGGCCCCGATGCCGGCTCCTGCCCCTGCTCGCAGTGGAGAGCGCGGCTAAGTCGGATCCCGTTGAGGGCTCCAGCTCTTTAACGGGAAGTCCGATTGGAGAATGCGTGATCGATTTGCGTGATGAGTGCACCGGCCGGCGGCCGGTGCACTTTTTTAGAAAGAGTGCAGCAGTCGCGGCGCTGTTCCTCGCCGCCATTCCGTCCGCGGCCCTCGCGGCGGGACGAGAGCCTGTGCAAGCGCAGCAGGCGCCAAGTTCTGGCCAGAGCGTCACGGACTTCTATCGCGCGCGGAAAGACTATCCCCTGTGGTTGGCGCCCACGGCCGGAGATGCCGCCAATCAGCTGATCGCCCTGCTGTCCAGTGCCAACCTGGATGGCCTCGATCCCAATCTCTACCAGGTCGCCCAACTCCAAAAGGCGGTCGATGAGGCCCGCAGCGGCAAGCGCAAGCGAGTCGTGGAAGCGGACCAGATGTTATCCGGAGCTTTCGCTTCCTACGTCGCCGATCTCAGGCGAGATCCGGGCGTCGACATCACCTATGTGGATGCGGACCTCAAACCCGTACAGCCAACGCCGCTTGCGGCGCTGCTTGCGGCGACCATCGCGCCGTCACTTTCCGATTATGTGCATTCCATGGGGTGGATGCATCCGATCTACGCCCAGCTCCGCGAAGCGCTCGCCAGCCACAGCTACTCAACCGACCAGCAGCGGCAGGCGCTGGATCTGAACATGAAGAGGGCGCGCGTTCTTCCGGCGGGGAAGCAACGCTATGTCCTGGTGAATGCCGCCCAGCAGCGGCTCTACATGTACGAGGGCGGCAAGCAGGTCGATTCCATGGTTGTCGTGGTCGGTAAGCCAAAATGGCCGACGCCCATGCTCACCGCCTTCATCCGCTACGCGGCGCTCAATCCATACTGGTACGTTCCGTCGGACCTGGCCGGCGAAGACGTCGGCCAGTTCGTCGTCAAGCAGGGCCTCGGTTACCTCGACAAAATGGGTTACGAGATCGTGTCCGACTGGAGCAAGGATCCGACGATCATCGACCCGAAGACGATCGACTGGAAAGGCGTCGTCGACGGCAAGGTCGACGTGATGATCCGTCAAAGGCCCGGGCCGCAGAATTTCATGGGCCGGATGAAGTTCATGTTCCCCAACCACTTTGGCGTTTACCTGCACGACAATCCGAGGCGCGAGCTGTTTCTCAAGTCGGCGCGCTATTTCAGCGGAGGTTGCGTGCGCCTGGAAGATGCGGCGCGCCTTGGGCGGTGGCTGTTCGGTCGCGACCTCGACTGGCAATCCGCTGGCCCCGAGGAGCCGGTAATGCTGGCGCAGCCGGTACCGGTTTACATTACGTATCTGACGGCAATGCCCGACGGCGGCAGCATCGCTTATTTCGACGATGTCTATGGCCGGGACGCGGCGCGGTTGGCAGGCGGGGACGCGCAAAGCAGCGGAACGTCCTTCGGGACGCGCTAGGGCCGCCACCAGTTAGGAAAGAAAGTAATGTCCTGGGCGACCGGACGGCCATTTGGGTCGCGTGCCGGGTCGAAGCGAATGTAGCGAAGGGTTAGCTCGCACATCAAGGCGTCGATCGATCCGTCACCGCTCGAGCGCGCAATTCGGCAGTTCGATACGTTGCCGTCGGGATCGACCCTTATGGTGACTCCTACGCTTCCGCTGCGCAGGCCGGTCGAGGCAAGCATCCGATATTCCCGGTCCGGGATTTTCGTGATGCGGCGAGCCGGAGTGAAGCGTGAATAATCGCCCCCGCCGCCCGGCCCATTGCCGGTGCCGCCTGCGCCAGTCCCCGTTCCGCTCGTGCCGGCGCCGGAGGTCGTCGCGTTCCCCGTTCCCGCCACTTTTGCCGCAGGAAGTGGGGACGGAACGGGCAGCTTCGGTTGAGGGGCAACAATGGGTGACGGCTCGGCTTCCTTCGCCGGTGCTCCTTCAGGTTTCTTGGCTTGGTGCGGCTGCGGTGCCGGTCTGGGTGGGGGCGTGACCGGCGGGGGAGGCGGCGGAGGTCGCCGGATGTCGATCGTCGTCAGCCGGTCGGCCGCATGCCGGACCATCTCGACGTTGAGCCCGGACAGGATGATGAACGCCAGGGCCGCGTGAACGAGTGCAACCGCGACGATCGCCTTTGCCCGATCGGGCCGGTCTGCGGTTCCGCGATATTCAGGCACGAGCTCACATAGTCTCCGCCCGATCAACGCTCGGCAATATTGAAAGTATCAGCAGTTGCGGCCCAGTGGTTGGCCGACTTCACCCGTTTGATTCGGCCATGAAGTCGGCGTTCTTTCGCTCTGGCCCGAGCGCGGTCCAGATCGCGATAACGACTGCCGTGATCCCGCAGACAAGCGCCAGAGCAAGCGAATAATTATCGCCGCGAGCCTCCGCGAACCCCGCCTGGATCGGCGCGTTCTTCGACGCGATCAGATTGCCGAGCTGATAGGCGAAACCGGGGAACAGGCTTCGAGCGAGCGGCGGCGAGAGCTCGTTCAAATGGACAGGTACGATGCCCCACGCGCCCTGCACCGCAACCTGGATGAGGAACGCGCCGAGGCCAAGCAGCAGCGGAGTCGTCGAAAAGGCCCAAAGCGGGATGATCGGCAAGGCCAGGAGGCTTGCCAGAATGATCGTTCGCCTGCGACCCAGCCGTTCCGACCAGATGCCGAAGCTTATCCCGCCGACGATGGCGCCGACGTTCATCACAGCAGTCAGGATCCCGACGGTGTGCGTGTCAAAGTGGTGCTGCTTCTGAAGGAAGGTCGGATAGAGGTCCTGCGTGCCATGGCTGAAGAAGTTGAAGGCCGTCATCAGTACGACGAGATAAAGCGCGATCTTCCAGTGACGGACGAGCTCGGTCACCGGATTGACCTTGGGCTTGCCGCGTCGCGCCTCGAATACCGGGCTTTCCTTCACGTGCATTCGGATGGCGATCACGAGCAGGGCAGGCGCAATGCCGACCATGAACATTCCCCGCCAGCCGATGTGATCGAACAGCAGGAAGTAGACGAGGCTGGCGACGAAATAGCCTGATGGATAGCCGCTCTGCAGCAGGCCGGAGACGGGGCCGCGAAGCTTCGGCGGGACGGATTCCATGACGAGGCTGGCGCCGAGGCCCCATTCGCCGCCCATCGCGATTCCGAACAGGAAGCGGAGCACAAGAAGGCTTGTCAGAGTCGGTGCGAAACCGGAGGCGAACTCGAACAATGAAAACAGGATGATGTCCGCCATCAGCACCGGCCGGCGGCCGAAATGCTCGGCGAGCCAGCCGAAGACGAACGCGCCGATGGGCCGCGCAGCGAGCGTGAGGAACACGCCCTCGGCGACGGCCTTCACGTCCGTTCCGAACTCCTTCGCGATTGCGGAAAGCATGAAGACCATCAGGAAGAAGTCGAACGCGTCGAGAGTCCAGCCGAGATAGCTCGCCCAGATCGCGTTGCGTTGCGACGGCTCGAGCGACTTCAGGTCAGCGATCAGGCTCATTCACGGCTCCCCAGAGTGTGCCGATGTGTGGCCTCCGGTTAGCCCGTACGCAAGCCGCCAGCTTCTTCGCCCGATCGGTTCGCAGGAACGCCGGGAATGACGCACGCATCCCGGCCCCGCGCGCGAGGCTCCGAAGCCCGCGAATTACCTATCGCAGATTAAATTTTGGAACCCGCTCCCCGCCATGAAACTTCCAAAGCCGGTGGCTGTTTCAGGCCGAATTGGGTGGACGATGTTTGCGTATTGGGAGAAACAATGCGGCGAATCCTGATAGGGTTAATCGCAGCCGTCATCCTCATCGCTTTGATTGCCGCGGTGCTCTGGACGCGCACGTCGGGCAGGCCGACCCAGAATGCATCGGGCACCGCCGTTAACCCGAACAAGGCGATTGCCGCTTCGGCCGCATCTCCGCCCGACGACGGTAATTGGACGATGCCGTCCAAGGATTATGCGGCTACCCGCTTCAGCGCGCTAAATCAGGTTACACCGGCGAACGTCGTCGGCCTGAAGGTCGAGTTCACTTTTTCCACCGGGACGACCGAAGGATTCGAAGCGCCGCCGCTGGTGGTCAACAACACGATGTACGTCGTGTCGCCCTGGCCCAACAATGTTTTCGCGCTCGACCTGACCAAGCCGGGCGCGCCTCCGAAATGGGTCTACAAGCCCAATCCGGCCGCGGCCGCGAAGGGAGTTGCCTGCTGCGGACCCGTCAATCGCGGCGCTTCCTACTGGAATGGGCGACTGTATCTGAACCTCCTCGACGGCAACACGGTCGCGGTCGACGCCGAAACCGGCGCTGAAGTGTGGAGAACCAAGCTCGCCGATATCCAGAAGGGCGAGACCATCACGATGGCCCCGCTGGTCGCCGAAGGGAAGGTGCTGGTTGGCGATTCAGGCGGGGAAATGGGTGTACGTGGATGGCTGGCGGCGCTTGATGCGGCGAGCGGCAAGCTCGTCTGGAAGGCCTATAGCACCGGTCCGGACAAGGATGCGCTGATCGGATCGGCCTATCGCGCGCCCTATGCGCAGGATCAGGGCCGTGACCTTGGCGTGAAGAGCTGGCCGCCGGAATATTGGAAGATCGGCGGTGGCACCGTGTGGGGCTGGGTCAGCTACGATCCTTCGTCCAAGACGATCTATTACGGAACTTCGAACCCCGGCCCGTGGAACCAGGAGCAGCGGCCGGGCGACAACAAGTGGACTGCCGGCGTTTTCGCGCGCGACATCAATACGGGCCAGGCGCGCTGGTTTTACCAGAGCACGCCGCACGATCTTTACGACCATGACGACATCAACGAGATCCTGCTGGTCGATTATCCCGTGGGCAATGGACAGCGCATTCCCGCGCTGATCCGGCCCAGCCGCAACGGCTTCTTTTACGTCCAGGACCGCCGCAACGGTCGCGTGCTGTCGGCCAAGCCCTATGGCTATATCAACGTTTACAAGGGCGTGGATCTGAAGACGGGTAGGCTGATCCCAGTTCCCGGGATGGAACCGGTCGCGGGAAAAGTCTCGCGCAATATCTGCCCGGCCTCGCCCGGAGCGAAGGACTGGAACCCGTCGGCGTTCAGCCCGGTCACCGGCCTCGTTTACATTCCGCACCTGAACCTGTGCCAGGACATGGGCGTCAAGAACGCGAACTACATCGCCGGCACTCCGTTCGTCGGCGCTGACGTCAAGATGTACGCCGGACCGGGCGGCAATCGCGGACTATTCACCGCCTGGGATCCGGTTGCTCAGCGCAAGGTGTTCGAAATCAAGGAAGACCTGCCGCTGTGGAGCCCAGCACTCGCGACTGCGGGCGGCGTGGTTTTCTACGGAACCATGGACGGATGGTTCAAGGCGATCGATGCGCGCAACGGCAAGCTGCTGTGGCAATTCAAGACCGGCAGCGGGATCATCGGCCAGCCGATCAGCTATCGCGGGCCCGACGGTCGCCAATATATCGCGGTGCCCTCGGGTGTCGGAGGCTGGGCGGGAGCGATCGTGTCCGCGAACCTCGATGCGCGCGATCCCACCGGAGCGCTGGGTTTCAACAATGCCATGAAGGATCTGCCGAAGCGCGTTTCGGCAGGCGGGATGGTCTATGTCTTCGCACTGCCGAAATAGTCTCGCTGCCATGGCGGCGCTGGCGCTCCTTGCCGGGTGCGACCGGGAAAACAGCGACGCTCGCGGCAAGCCATTCGGCGAAACGATACCCAGCACCAGCCCGGACACCGTCTTTCCAGGCGGACAGAAACAGGTACCGCTTGATCCTCGCCTCGCCGCGTATGGGCGCAACGCCTTCGCGATCGCGCAGGGGCAGCAGCTGTTCGGCGCGATGAATTGCGTCGGCTGCCATTCCCATGGCGGCGGCGGAATGGGGCCGGCGCTGATGGATGCCGAGTGGCGCTATGGCGGTCGCATCGACCAGATTGCCCAAAGCATTTCCGAAGGCCGCCCGAACGGCATGCCCGCATGGCGAGGCAAGCTCACCGATCAACAGATCTGGCAATTGGCGGCCTACGTCCAAAGCCTGTCGGGCCAGGCGCCGAAAGACGCGGTCGGCTCCCGGGCGGAGGAGCTCAGCAACACTCCGCCCCAGACGCAGACGAAGCGCGAGCCGGTGCTGCCGTCGGATTCGGCCCAGCAATGATGCGCCGGGGGCTCTGCGCCGGTGTCGTCTCCGCACCGTGCCTTGCCGGTTGCACCGGAATCCAGACGACACTCGGCGGCGCAGGCGCCGACGACACAAGCTTCATCAGGCTGTTTGCGACCTTCCTGGTCGTCTGCCTCATCATGTATGTGCTGGTGGTCGGCGGGCTGGCGGCAGCTTTGGCAAACCGCAAGGTTCTGACGGTCGAAAGCGGCGCGCATCACGAAAGTTCGCCGTGGCTGCGCTCAGCACTCATCGGCTGGACAGTCCTCGTCGCTATCGGATTGACCGGCCTTACGGTGGCGAGCTTCTTCGTCGACCGCTCAGCCGCCGCCCGAGCGAAGCACCCCCAATTCCACGTCAAGGTCATCGCCAATCAATGGTGGTGGGACGTCATCTACATGACTCCCGACGTATCCCAGATCGTGCACACGGCGAACGAGCTTCACCTGCCGGTCGGCGTAGAGGCCGAAGTCCAGCTGCAGTCGAACGACGTCATCCACAGCTTCTGGGTGCCGAACCTTGCCGGCAAGCAGGACCTGATTCCCGGACGGACGACCGACATCCAGCTGCTTCCCACGAAGGTCGGCCTTTACCGCGGCCAATGCGCGGAATTCTGCGGAATCCAGCATGCCAACATGGCCCTGGTCGTCACCGTTGAAAGCAAGGTCGACTTCCTGCGCTGGCTCGCGCAGCAGCGGCGCCCGGCCTTTGCGCCGGCTACGCCGTTGGAGCTTGCCGGGTACCGCTATGTGACCAGCCGCGAGTGCAGCAGCTGCCACAATATTGCCGGGACCCCCGCCAGTGGACAAATCGGCCCCGATCTCACGCATTTGGCGAGTAGGCGGACGATCGCCGCCGGGACAATGCCGATGAGCCCGGGAAATCTCTACGGCTGGGTTGCCGACCCGCAGTCGCAAAAACCGGGCAACAAGATGCCGACGATCGGGCTTGCCTCGAACGATCTTCACGCCGTTGTGGCTTATCTGGAGCGGTTGAAGTGAAGGCGCCGGCGAAACGCAAGCCGCGCAAGTCAGAGCGGGTCATGCGCGACGGGCCGGATCTGACGGGGGGCGAGCTGGAAGCGCGGCTGGAGGCGACGTGGAGTCGGCCGAAGGGAGTGATCGGCTGGCTCGCGAGCGTCGACCACAAGGAAATCGGCCGGCGCTACATCATCACCGCACTCGCATTCCTGGCGATGGCTGGCCTCCTCGCCCTTCACATGCGCCTGCAGCTTATGCTGCCCGATAATGACGTGATGACGCCGGCGGAGTTCAACGAAGCCTTCACCATGCACGGGACCACCATGATGTTCCTGTTCGCGGTGCCGGTGATGCAGGGGGTTCAGATCTACCTGACGCCGATCATGGTCGGAACGCGGGCAATGGCGTTCCCGCGGCTCACTGCCTTCAGCTATTACATGTATTTGTTCGGCGGCCTGTTCCTTTGGGCGGCCCACTACCTCCACTTCGGGCCGGACAACGGCTGGTTCAATTATGTCACCCTGTCGGGGCCGCAATATGGGGTGGGCAAGAAGTCCGACGCCTGGGCGCAGACGATCACCTTCACGGAGGTCGCCGCGCTCGCAGTCGCGGTAACGTTGGTCGCGACGATACTGAAACAGCGCGCTCCAGGAATGACCCTGGCACGAATGCCCATCTTCGTCTGGGCGACTCTGGTGACGTCGCTGATGGTGATCTTCTCGATGCCGGCGATCGCGCTGGTTTCGGGACTTTTGCTTTCGGACAGGCTGGTCGGCACGCAATTCTTCAACCCGGCCGAGCATGGCGACCCGCTGCTTTACCAGCACCTTTTCTGGTTCTTCGGGCATCCGGAAGTCTACATCATCTTCCTGCCTGCCACAGGCTTTGTGAGCGAGATCGTCGCCACTTTCTCGCGCCGAACGATCTTCGGTTATCCGATCGTGGTCCTCTCGCTGGTTGGGACCGGAATCCTCGCGTTCGGATTGTGGGTCCACCACATGTTCGCGACGGGCCTGCCTCGTGTCGGGTACAGCTTCTACACCGCGGCCAGCATGTCGGTGTCGATCCCGACAGGCCTCCAGATCTTCTGCTGGATCGCAACGATCTGGGAGGGGCGGCCGCGGCTCCAGGTTCCGATGCTTTACGTCATCGGCTTCATCATCACGTTCGTCATCGGAGGACTGAGCGGGGTGATGATCGCAGCGGTTCCGCTCGACCTGCAAGTCCACGACACCTACTTCATCGTCGCCCACTTCCATTACGTGCTAATCGGCGGAGCGGTCTTCCCGCTGCTCGGCGCAATCACCTACTGGTTCCCGAAGTCCACCGGCAGGATGATGTCGGAAGCGTGGGGGAAGATTGGCTTCTGGATCATCTTCCTCGGTTTCCAGCTGGCCTTCTTCCCAATGCACATCGCTGGCCTGATGGGCATGCCGCGGCGCGTCTATACCTATCCGGCGGGAATGGGGCTCGAGCTCCCGAACATGCTGTCGACCATCGGCTCCTTTGTCGTGGGCTTCGCGGTCGCGCTGTTCGTGGCCAACATGGTGCTATCGTTCTGGAGGGGCCTGCCCGCGGGTCCCGACCCCTGGGACGCTCCGTCGCTGGAGTGGGCGACCTCGTCGCCGCCCGCATGGTATAATTTCGCGCACATCCCCGCGGTCGAAAGCCGCACTCCCTTATGGGATTCGAAGGACGATTTCCCGGTCGTGCAGGGCCTGCGCGTCGACGATCGGGAATTGCTGATGACCACGGTGATCTCGGCCTCCCCCGATATTCGTGAGCCGAGCGCGACGCCGAGCATCTGGCCATTCGTTTCGGCCGTGGCAGTGGCCGTCTCTTTCATCGGGTCAATCTTCAGTCCCTGGGCCCTGGTCGTCGGCATGATACCCGTCGCAATCGCCCTGACCGCGTGGTTCTGGCCGAAGCTGCCGGGCCCCTATGCGGAGCCGCAGATCACATGAGCCGCCCGCCCGCCTTTACGGAGGACGTGTCGGGCCTTCCCGATCACGCCTTCAGCTACCGCAGCATGACGTGGTGGGGAGTCATTGGGTTCATGGTGATCGAGGGCACGTTCTTCGCGCTGATGATCGCGGCCTATTTCTTCCTTATGAGCAACGAGCAGCATTGGGCTCCAGAGCCGATCGATCCGCCCGGGCTCGTTGCCGGAAGCCTGTTCACGCTGATCCTGCTGCTGAGCGAGATTCCGAACACGATGGTGAAGCGCGCCGCGACCGCAATGGACCTCCCGAAGGTTCGGCGCTTGCTTCCGGTGATGGTCGCGATCGGGGCTGTCCTGCTCGTCATTCGCGGTTTCGAGTTCAACTCTCTGCACGTGCTCTGGTATTCAAATGCCTACGGCTCGGTGATCTGGGGGCTGCTGTTACTGCACACTACCCATGTGCTCACCGACTGGGGCGATACCGTCGTTCTCTCCGTCCTAATGTGGACGCCTCACGGTGAAACGCCGCGCCGTTTCGTGGATACGGACGAGAATGCGCTTTACTGGCGGTTCGTCTGGCTCGCGTGGATCCCGATCTACGTGCTCATTTATTGGGTACCGAGGATGTTCCGGTGAAGCGGCATAGCGAAGTCGTCGACTTGTTCGTCCCGTGGTCCGGATTGGTGATCGGCTTGCTTGCGTTATCCGTTGCGCATCAATTCGGGTCGGACGGCACGTTCGATCATTGCCGGTCGATCAGCCCCATTCCGCTGAGCATCGTGTCCATCCTGGCGATTGCGGCGACCGTGGCCGGCGCGTTCGCTTCGTGGGGCGTATTTAGCAAGGAAGCCGAAACCCCCACTCGAAAGATCATCGCCGCAATATCCATGGGTACGTCGGCATTCTTCATTCTTGCGATGATCTTTCCGATCATCGCGGCCTGGGTCATCCCCTCATGCTTCCAGTGATGCGCTTCCTACTGATGGCGGCAGCTCTTGCCGGGGCAAGCGCGGCTCAGGCGCATGGCGGAGGGCATGACGGGCATGTCGGCTGGACGTTCGACCCTTGGGTAACGGTACCGCTGGCGCTGATCCTCGCAGTATACATCCTCGGCCGCGAACGGCTTGCCCAGAGATCGGCCAAAGCGCTTCGGTCTTCGTGGTTATTCGTGGGCGGCTGGCTCGTCCTGGCGCTCTCACTCATGTCGCCGCTTCACGAAGCCGGCGAAAGGAGCTTCACGCTTCACATGGTCGAGCATGAGCTGATCATGCTCGTCGCGACCCTTCTCCTGGCTGCTTCCCATTCAGGCGGAATCCTTGCGTGGGGCTTACCGGCGCCGATGCGTCGATGGATCGGAGGAAACTGGAAGGCTCCACTGGCGTCGCTGTGGCGCAAGTTGACCGAGCCCATCACGGCTACGGTCATCCAGGCCGTCGTTATGTGGGCCTGGCATGCACCTGCATTGTTCGATCGCGCGCTCGACAGCCGCGGCTGGCACGTGGCTCAGCACTTGAGCTTCGTCGTCGCTTCCCTGCTGTTCTGGTCGGCGATGGTCAATCCGAGGCGCGGCGGGCACCTGATGTCGGCGGCATGCCTGTTCCTTACGTCGCTGGTCGAAGGTGCGCTCGGTGCGCTCATGGCCCTGTCGCAGAGCCCCTGGTACGCGGCCTACGCCGCGATGGGCATCACCGGCATCGGCGTGGATCCGACGACGGACCAGCAACTGGCGGGGCTGATCATGTGGATCCCGGGCGGAGCCGTTCATGGCGCGGCCGCGGTCTGGCTTCTGTATCGGTGGTTGAGCAGCGAGGGCGGTCATGCCGTACATGTCCGCTAAGACCGGTTCGGCGATCCTGCTTGCAGTCGCTGTCGCGATCTTTGCGTTCGGGTTCACCTACAACAAGATCGAGGATCGCGACCGGCTGCGCGAGCATGCCGCGGCGACCGTCGGCGGCGATCCTTCGCGCGGCGAAGCGATGTTCATCCAATATGGCTGCGGCTCCTGTCACCAGCTGCGGCATGTGCGCAAGGCGACCGGCATGGTCGGGCCGCCCCTTGACGGCATCGCCGACCAGGAAACGGTTGCCGGTAAGCTCTCCAACTCCCCGGAAAACCTGCAGCGATGGATCCGTTCGCCGCAAGAAGTGAACCCGGGTACGGCAATGCCCGACCTTCATGTCGGTGCCGAGGATGCGCGCGATATCTCGGCGTTTCTCTACACGAGGACGAGCTAGCGCTACCAGATGTCGTTGATCGTCGCCGCGATGGTCGCGAAGCAGCCGATCACCACGAGCACGAGCGCCCAGGACGCCCATTTTGGCCACAAAAGCCGGCTTGCCTGATCGTTCATTGGCTAGCTCCTGATCGCAGTGCCATTGCCGGAAACGACGATCGCATCATGATCGATCCGCCGAACGTCCTCCCAGGCCAGGCGCCGGCCCTTCGCCTTGGCCGTCCAGCGCTCGATAATCCCGCCGGGGCCGCACATCAGCGAGACGACGCGCCCATTTTCGCAATGCACTTCATGTATTCGCCCTAGCTTGTCTCCGTCGAGCGTCCGCACGAGCTTTCCGCGAAGCGAGGACAGCCTCATTACAGCGCTCCCCTTTTCGGCAACCAGCCTTCCACCCGATCCTCCGTCTTCCGCAGGCCGAGCTTTTCGCCCGGGACCTTTAGTTCGACTGCTGCGCCGATCGTTCGGATCTGGCCGAGCGGCACGCGAGTAAGCCGGTCGCCGGCCGTCATTCGAAGCAGGCTCATCGCCCATCGCGGCAGGCGGCCCGAATAAGCGCCGGGCCCGACCAGGAGGGCCTCGAGCCGCAGCGGCTTCCCTGCCTGACCCTTGAGTTCGACATCGTCGACAATGCCGCAATATCGGCCGTTGCTGTCGATCAGAGGAAGATCGAGCAGCTCGCTGACGAGCTTGATGGCGCCGTCGGGCTTCACCCATTGCCTCCCGAGGTCAGGAAATAGAGCGGCAGTGCAGCGACCGCCGCGATGCAGACGATCCAGAAGTAGAACCAGCCGAGCCACTTGGTGACAGCGCCGTTGGCGTACCGGCCCATGAACTTGCGGTCACCCGAAAGAAGGAGGAGCGGGAGATAGGTTAGCGGCAAAACCAGGATCGAGAACAGAACCGCAAACTCGACCAAGGTCATCACGTCGACGCCGGTCAGTACGATGGCGAGGGCTGCCAGGAACAGGATGATCCAGGTGAGCGTGAAGCGCGGCGCTTCCCAGGGCTTCTTGTGACGACCCCAAGCCCAGCCGAAGAATTGCGCGATCGAATATGCGTTCGCCAGGCATGTCTCGACCGCCGCCCCGGCGACGGCGAAGAACATTCCGAGCAGAGCCAGGATCAGGCCCCATTTGCCGAACGGAATTGCGGCCTCGAGCGCAGCGGTGCCGGGAATCGCCGGGTCCACGTTGGCGGGGCCGAACAATATGGCAGAATTGGCCAGGATCGCGATTGCGAGCAGCGAGCCGAGGCCCATTCCGAGGATACTGGTGAGGCGATTGGTCAGGATGTCCTTGGGACCCCATTCTTCCTCGATCCCGCCCGATGAATAGAAATAGACTTCGTAAGGGAACATCACGGCGCTGACGATCGCGACGCAGAAATAGCCGAAGCTCAGCATTTCCTTCGTGGTCAGTCCGCGCGGAACCTGCGGCACCAGGCCACCTGCAATCCGCGTCCACGGAGCGTGGTTTGCGAACAGCGCAGCCGCAAAGACGATCATGAAGAGTCCTAGGAGACCATAGGCGCGCTCGATCCATTTGAAGGGCAGGACCCAGATCGAAACGATCAGCGCGATCGTCATGGCAACCGCCATCAGAACGTAAGACAGGCCCAAAAGATAATTGAGCATCAGCGCGACGCCGCCAATCTCCGCGGCGCAGGTGATGAGGTTGCTGATCACCGACGCGACCAGGGTCACCAGCCCGAGTTCCAGTCCTAGCCGATGACGCATCAGGTTGAAGACGGGCTGCTTTGCCACCGCCGCAACCCGTCCGCTCATCTCCGAAAAGACGACGATGCCGACCGTCGAGAAAGCGAATACCCAGATCAGTGCAAAGCCGAACGTCGATCCGGCCCTGGCGGCAAACACGAGCTCGCTGATGTCGACGAACCCTCCGACTGCCGTCATGATCCCGAGGGTCAGCTCAAGCGGATTCAAGCTGGTCCTCTATCTGCTTAAGCTTCGTCACGTGGGATCGAAGCTGGTCGGGCGGGGCGTCGGCGGGCTCGGCGAGTAGCTGGCTTATTTCCCGTCCGTATTCGGACTGCGGCTGAGTCAACGATGACGATGCGGTCTGAAGGCTGTCGTGCAGCCAATGATGCATCGACTGAACGTAAACTGTGGTGACGCGGCCGGAATGCGCCTGGTCATTGACCAGCGCCCATTCGGCGCCAATCGAGCGCGCCTGCTTGATATATTGGAGGTCTTTGGCGGCGCCCTCTGAACAAGCGGAGAGAAGGGCTAGGAGAATGCACGCCGAGCGGCCCATTCGACTAGAACTTAGGATCAACCTCGCTGTTCCGTGTCCACCGGCCCCTCTGGCCGACAGGAATGCATCCTCAATGGGCAAAGTTCGTTTCGAGTCCGACGGCAATCGCAACGCGACTGTCAGCCCCCGAGGACTAAACCTAGTGATCGATGCTCATCTTCGAAGACTGAGAAAGCGCGACGTCATCGGCGCCGCCGAGGAACAAGCGATCCGAGCCCTGGTCAGCCAGACGCAGCGCGTAAGTGCGCACAGAACGCTAATTCGCGAAGGTGAAAAACTCGAACACAGCGTCCTGCTGATTGACGGTTGGCTTGCGCGCGCAGTCGATATGGCGGGCGGCGCGCGTCATATTACCGAGCTGCACGTGCCGGGCGATTTCGCGGACCTCCATGGCTTCACCCTGAAGCGGCTAGATCATGACGTGGTTGCCTTGGCGGATTCAATCATCGCCCTGGTTCCGCACGAGCGATTGAAAGAGCTGACCGACCGGTTTCCGCACATTGCTCGGGTCTATTGGTTCAGCACGAACGTGGACGCAGCCATTCACCGGCAATGGGCCGTCTCGCTTGGACGTCGGAATGCGTTTTCGAGAATGGCGCATCTGTTCTGCGAGATCTTTCTCCGACTGGATGTCGTGGGAAAGACGACCGGCGCAAGCTTTGATTTCCCGATCACCCAGGAACAGCTGGCGAGTTGTCTTGGGCTCACCGCGGTGCACGTGAACCGCACGCTCCAGGCCCTGAGGCGCGAAGCGCTTATCGAGCTGGAGAACCGACGACTTACCATCCTTCAGTTTGACGAGCTCAAGCGAGCCGGTGAGTTTGACCCGTCCTATCTCTACTTGGACAGACAACCCGAGTGAGGCACGACGGCCGGCCTTCGGTCGACAGCGCCAACATTAGCCTCGGCTCTCGCTGTATCAGCGTTAGCGCCAGTCCGTGCAAAGCTTCGGGTGAAGCTCAAAGGTCAGCCGGTGCCCTTGATGGAACCGCAGTCTATCCTGCGCCAACGTCCCTTGGACGCGAAGATTTGAGTGGGGGGAATTTCTATCATGCAGCGGATCGCCCTTGCATGCGCGGGCATCGCATTCACGCTTTTCGGATCTCCGATCGCGGCGCAGCAGACGCCGCCAGCCGACCAGTCGGCGCCGACCTCGGTTGCGCCAGCGCCCCCTCCATTTCCGCCAATGTCAAAATCGGGCCCGAGCCACCGCTGGGTCGACGTAAGCGGCCATCACTCGTCGGGATCAAGCGCGAAGGCCAAGAAGAGTTCTGCCAAGAAAAGTGCGTCGAATAGGGGTTCGGCGAAGACCTCCCGCGCTTCTGCAAAAAGCTCGCACAACTCGAAGGCTGGTTCGCGATCGGCGAACCGGAAGCACGAAGCTTCACGCAAAACGCAGAAGCACGAGGCGACCGCGAAAGCTTCGAAGAAGACGGTCAACCGATGCCACAAGATGACTTACACGCAAATCATGAAGAGCAGCAGCTGCCGGGATCTGATGAAGGAGGATCTCGCAAGCTCGGAGCACAAGGCTTCAAAAGGCAAGAACCTGGGGCATCGCAAGAACTCGGCGAGTCACAAGGCCTCGACGCATAAGAGCTCCTCGAAACAGAAAAGCTCGGCAAAGAAGAAGACCGCGTCACATGAAACGAGGCGTCGGCACGGAAAGTAGGATTAGCCGATCAGGCTGCGGATTCGCTCTTTCGCGCGAGCCACTGCTCAAGCCATTTGATCGTGTAGACGCCGGACTGGAATTCCGGGTCGCGGACGAGCTTCTGGTGAAGCGGGATGGTCGTCTTCATGCCCTCGACGACATATTCCTCGAGCGCCCGGCGGAGACGCATGATGCAGTCGTCGCGGGTCATGCCGTAGACGATCAGCTTGCCGATCATGCTGTCGTAATAAGGCGGCACCCTGTAGCCGGTGTAGAGGCCGCTATCGACGCGGACGTGCATTCCGCCTGGCGCGACGTAATTCGTCACAAGGCCCGGCGATGGCGCAAAGGTCTCGGGGTCCTCGGCGTTGATCCGGCACTCGATCGCATGACCGTGAAGCTGCACCTCAGCCTGCGTGCAGGAGAGGCCTTCGCCTGACGCGACGCGGATCTGCTCGCGTACCAGGTCGATGTCGCTGATCATCTCCGTGACCGGATGCTCGACCTGCAGCCGGGTGTTCATTTCGATGAAGTAGAACTCACCGTCCTCGTACAGGAACTCGATCGTGCCGGCGCCCCGATAGCCCATCTCGGCCATGGCGTTGGCGACCAATGTCCCCATGCCGAAGCGCTGTTCGGGAGTGAGGACCGGTGAAGGCGCTTCCTCGAGGACCTTCTGGTGCCGTCGCTGGAGCGAGCAGTCGCGCTCGCCGAGATGGATCGCCTTGCCGTTGCCGTCGCCGAACACCTGGAACTCGATATGGCGCGGATCGGCCAGGTATTTTTCCATGTAGACGGTGTCGTCGCCGAAGGCCGAGCGCGCTTCGGATGCCGCCTGGCTCATCAGGCTTTCGAGCTGGTCCTCTGACGGAACGACCTTCATTCCGCGGCCGCCCCCGCCCGAGGCCGCCTTGATCAGGACAGGATAGCCGATGTCCTCGGCCAGCTTCTTTGCCTGCGCGATGCTGGTAAGCGGGCCGTCGGAGCCGGGCACC
>Ga0207691_10000896_pt1 | contig 29554 bp, 36 predicted proteins | sample KBSM13metaG_FD_184327 | JGI IMG/M metagenome (GOLD analysis project Ga0207691, IMG submission 184327) | Miscanthus rhizosphere microbial communities from Kellogg Biological Station, Michigan, USA - KBS M1-3 metaG (SPAdes) (version 2) | ecosystem: Host-associated > Plants > Roots > Rhizosphere >...
TCGAGGAGTACCTGCGCCTTCAGCGCCGCTTCGCGCACCTCTTCGGCGACCCGCCCAGGACGGACGTCATCGAGCGGCTGCAGGCGATCGCCGACCGGAACATCCGCCGGTTCGGGCTGCTCGAGGAGGAGGCGGCCGCATGAACAAGCCCTTCGCGATCACGCTGGACGTGGGCTCGAGCCTCGCCAACAAGACCGGCAGCTGGCGCACCGAGCGGCCCGTCTACCGCGACCTCCTGCCGCCGTGCAACCACGCGTGCCCGGCCGGCGAGAACATCCAGGCCTGGCTCTACGAGGCCGAGGAGGGCGGCGAGGGCTACGAGCGGGCCTGGCGGAAGCTGATGGAGGACAACCCGTTCCCGGCGATCATGGGGCGGGTCTGCTACCACCCCTGCGAGACCGCCTGCAACCGCGCCGAGCTCGACTCGGCCGTGGGGATCAACTCCGTCGAGCGGTTCCTCGGCGACGAGGCGATCACGCAGGGCTGGACGGTGACGGCCGACGCGGCCGCGTCCGGAAAGCGGGTGCTCGTCGTCGGTGCCGGACCCTCCGGTCTCTCGGCCGCCTACCACCTCGCCCGCCTCGGCCACGACGTCACCGTGCGGGACGCCGAGGAGCACTCGGGCGGGATGATGCGCTACGGGATTCCCCGCTACCGCCTGCCGCGCGAGATCCTCGACGCGGAGGTCTCCCGGATCCTGTCGCTCGGGGTCACCCTCGAGCTCGGTGTCAAGGTCGACGACGTCCTCGGCGCGATGCACGGCGAAGGGTTCGATGCCGTCTTCCTCGCGGTCGGCGCGCACATCGGAAAGCGCGCGTACGTCCCGGCGGGGGAGGCGGCGCGGATCCTCGACGCCGTCACCGTGCTCCACTCGATGGAGGGAGAGGAGCAGCCGCTCCTCGGCCGCCGCGTCGCGGTCTACGGCGGCGGCAATACCGCGATGGACGTCGCCCGCACCGCGCGGCGGCTCGGCGCGACCGAGGCCGTCGTCGTCTACCGCCGCACGCGCGACCGGATGCCCGCGCACGACTTCGAGGTCGAGGAGGCCGAGGAGGAAGGCGTTCGCATGAAGTGGCTCTCGACGGTCAAGCGGGCCGAGCCTGGCCTCCTCACGATCGAGCGGATGGAGCTCGACGAGACCGGCTTCCCGCAGCCGACGGGCGAGCTCGAGGAGCTCGAGGCCGACGCGCTCGTGCTCGCGCTCGGCCAGGAGTCCGACCTCGCGCTGCTCGACGACGTTCCCGGGATCGAGGTCTCCGACGGCGTCGTCCGGGTCGGGCCGAATCTCATGACGGGCCACCCGGGGATCTTCGCCGGGGGCGACATGGTGCCCGCCGAGCGGACGGTGACCGTGGCCGTCGGGCACGGGAAGAAGGCCGCCCGCTACATCGACGCGTGGCTCCGCGCGGGCGTCTACGAGCCACCACCCAAGCACGGGCTCGCCGAGCTCGAGGCGCTCAACACCTGGTACTACGCGGACGCGCCTCGTTCGCTGCAGCCGACGCTCGAGCTGGCGCGCCGGAGCTCGACGTTCGAGGAGGTCGTCAGCGGCCTCGACGAGACGACCGCCCTCTTCGAGGCGCGCCGCTGCCTCTCGTGCGGCAACTGCTTCGACTGCGACAACTGCTTCGGCGTCTGCCCCGACAACTCGGTGATCAAGCTCGAGGGGCGGGACCGCGAGGCTGCCGGCCGCGGCTACGCGTTCGACTACGACTTCTGCAAGGGCTGCGGCATCTGCGCGGCCGAGTGCCCCTGTGGCGCGATCGAGATGGTGCCCGAGACCGTCTGAGCCTCCGCGGCGGACCCTTGGGTCCGACTTGAAGTCGGACACCATGCGGCCCTAGACCGCCTCGAGCGCCTCCACGAGCTCGTCCTTCGTCATCCTCGAGCGGCCCTCGATCCCTGCCTTCCGCGCGCGCTTCTCGAGGTCGGCCTTGCTCATGCCGGCCAGGGCGCCGTTTCCGTTCTTCCCCCGTGACCCCCGGCCGTTCCGGCCGTGCGCCTCGACGCTCGCGCGGAGCGCCTCGAGCAGATCGGTCGGCGCCTCGCGCTCGGCCTGCGGCTCGACATGGACATCCTTGCCCTTGCGCTTGCGGTCGATCACGCGCAGCAGGGCGGTGCGATAGGTGTCCTCGTAGCGCTCCGGCTCGAACGGGCCGCGGAAGCGGTCGATCAGATCGAGCGCCATGGCGAGCTCCTGCTTCCCGACCCGCGCCTTGCGCGGCGCGATGTCGTCCGTCGGGCGGATCTCGTCGGCGAAGAACATCTTCTCCAGAACGAGCATCCCGTCCCGCACACGGATGCACCCGAGCTGCTGCTTGTCGCGCATCACGTAGCTCGCGATTCCGACGAGCCCCGACTCCTCCATCGCCCGCACGAGCAACGCGTACGTCTTCTCGCCGCCCGCCGCGGGCCCGAGGTAGCTCGTGCGCTCGAAGAAGATCGGATCGACTTCGTCCACGGCAACGAAGTCCTGGATGTCGATAGTCCGATACGTCTCGCCCGCGGCCGCCTCGAGATCCTCGTCGGTCACGTAGACGTACTCGCCCTCGGACACCTCGTAGCCGCGGACGATCTCGTCGTCCGGGACCGGCTTTCCCTCCTCTTTGCAGATCTTCTCGTACCCGATCCGCGAGTCGTCCTTCTCGTGCAGGAGGTGGAAGCGGACGTCCTGCTCGTCGATCGCGCTGTACATCCGCACCGGGACGTTGACGAGGCCGAAAGAGATCGAGCCGGACCAGATCGCGCGCGGCACGGCTCTCCTACCGCTTCTCGCTCTTCAGGCGGAGTCGCTCGCCCATCTCCGACGCTCGTTACCCCCGGGGTCTGGTGGGAAACCTCACGACGGGCCTCTGAGGTAGAACAGTCCGGTGTCGGACGCGCATGCCGTCGAGGTCGACCGGCTCCACGTCGTCCGCGGCGGCCGGAACGCGCTAGACGGAATCACGCTCGATGTCGCGCGCGGCACGGTCACGGGGCTGCTCGGCCCGAGCGGGAGCGGGAAGTCGACGCTCATGCGGGCGATCGTCGGCACGCAGCTCGTCACATCGGGCTCCGTGACGGTGCTCGGCGAGCCGGCCGGCTCGCCCGGCCTACGCCGGCGCGTCGCGTACACGACGCAGAGCCCGGCCGTCTACGACGACCTCACGGTCCGAGAGAACGTCCGGTACTTCGCCCGCCTGGTCGGGGCGGCCGACACGCAGGCGGACGAGGTCGTCGAGCTGGTCGGCCTCGGCGACGATGCCGGCAGTGTCGTGAGCCGGCTCTCGGGCGGCCAGCGCTCCCGCGTCTCGCTCGCGACGGCGCTCGTCGGACGGCCCGAGCTGCTCGTTCTCGACGAGCCGACGGTCGGCCTCGACCCGCTCCTGCGGCGCGACCTCTGGGCGTCGTTCGCGCGGCTTGCGGCCGACGGGGCGACGCTCCTCGTCTCGAGCCACGTCATGGACGAGGCCGAGCGCTGCGACGAGCTCCTGCTCGTCCGCGGCGGGCGGCTCCTCGACCGTGGGACGGCCGCCGAGATCCGTGCCCGCGCCGGCGGCGAGTCGATGGACGAGGCCTTCCTACGGCTCGTCGAGACCGGGGCGATCGCGTGAGCGGTGCCGTGGCCACCAGCGCTCGCGTGCTCCTGCAGGTCCGCCGCGACCCCCGCACGATCGCGCTGCTGCTGCTCGTCCCGATCGTGCTCATCGCCCTGCTCGACTGGCTCTTCGTCGACCAGCCGGGCGTCTTCGACCGCATCGGCGCACCGCTGCTCGGGCTCTTCCCCTTCATCGCGATGTTCGTCGTCACGTCGATCACGATGCTGCGGGAGCGCACGACGGGGACGCTCGAGCGGCTGATGACCCTGCCGCTCACGAAGCTCGGGCTGCTCGGGGGATACAGCGGCGCGTTCGCGCTCGCCGCGACGGTGCAGGCGGCGCTCGTCTCCGCGCTCGCGTTCCTCCTGCTCGGGCTCGACGTCGCCGGCTCCCCGTGGTTGATCGTTCTCCTGGCGATCCTGAACGCGGTGCTCGGGAGCACACTCGGCCTGTTCGCGAGCGCGTTCGCCCGCACCGAGTTCCAGGCCGTCCAGTTCATGCCGGCGTTCGTGATGCCCCAACTACTCCTCTGCGGCCTGTTCGTCCCGACCGACCAGATGGCCCGGCCGCTCGAGATCCTGTCGTACGCGCTTCCGCTCACGTACGCGTACGACGCGCTCGAGCGCGTCGCGGTCGAGGGCGCCTACGACGCGAGGCTCGCGCTCGACGTTGCGGTCCTCGTCGGCTGCACGGTGCTCTCGGTCGTGCTCGGCGCCGCAACGCTGCGCCGCCGGACGCCGTAGGAGCGATCTGGCGCGGGTCGTCTGGATCGCCTGCCGGCGCCGTTTGCGACACCCTCGACGCGGGAACGACACGCCTGTGCCCGGGACGGCGCACACGCCCGACTACATCAGCCTGAAGCGGCACCGTGACGACCGCCATCTCGTCGAGCGGTCGATCAGGTGGGGCGTTGTCGCACTGCTCACGGCGGTGGCGGTCGCGGGACTCGCGAACGTCTTCGGCCAGCACCACGTCGTGCTGGTCGCCGACTCCGGAGCCGCAACGCTGCGGGTCTCGGCCCCCGGCGCGCTGCGCAGCGGTCTCCTCTACCAGGGGAGGTTCGAGGTCGACGCGCGCGAACGGCTCAGCAGGCCGACGCTCGTCCTCGCACGAGGCTGGTGGGACGCGATGAGCGTCAACAGCGTGGAGCCGCAGCCGCTCCGCAGCTGGAGCCGTGGGGGGCACGTAGCCATGCAGTTCGGCCCGGTCGCCGCGGGGCGGCGCTTCACCATCTACCTGTACCTCCAGGCCAACCCGACGACCGCCGGCCGGCGCGACCAGAGCGTCGAGCTGCGCGACGGCAACCGGACGCTCGCCTCGATCGACCGTTCCGTGAACGTCTTCCCGTAGGCGGAGTGCGATGGACATCGTCATTCGTGCAGCCGCCGCCTTCGTCCTCGTCTATGTGCTGCTCCGGGTCACCGGCCGCCGCGAGCTGTCCACGCTCGAGCCGTTCGACCTGATCCTCATCGTCGTGATCGGCGACCTCGTCCAGCAGGGCGTGACGCAGAGCGACATGTCCTTCACCGGGCTCGTCCTCGCGGTCGGCACGTTCACGATCCTCGCGGTCGCCACGTCGTGGCTCAGCTTCCGCTTCAAGGCGATGCGCAAGATCCTCGAGGCGGCGCCGCTCGTGGTCGTCGAGCACGGAAAGCCCGTCGAGCACAACCTGCGCGCCGAGCGGCTGACCGTCGAGGAGCTCGCCGAGGCCGCGCGGCTGCAGCAGATCGCCTCGCTCGACGAGGTCGAGTGGGCGATCGTCGAGCCCGGCGGTCAGATCAGCATCATCCCGCGCGCGTGAGCAGGCTCACCTCGGCCGCGCCAGCTCACCGGCCGTATCTCACCGCCCGACCCGCCCGTCGCTCCTCGATGCCGCCTTCGATCAGCGACTGGCGCCGCTCGGCGTCACGGAACGCGGCGGCGCCGAGCCAGACCGCGAGCGCGAGGAACAGCACGGTCCCCTCTCCCATCATCAGCGCAGCGGCGAGCCGCTGGTCCCCGAGGGCGTCGATGCGGTCGACGCCCTCGTACACGGCGTAGAGCGGCACCGTCGCCCAGAGCAGGACGTTGCCGAGCGCCGTCTGGCCGAGGCGCCACAGAAGCAGGTACCCGAGCTTTGCGCCGGTGCCGAACCACGCCGGGGCCGGAAGCGTCTCGAGCACCGGGAGCCACACGAGCATGCCCGCGGCGACGAAGGAGACGTGTTCGAGCACGTGGACCGGCTCCTGCCGGACCGCGGCGTCGAAGAGCAGGGGGACGTGCCAACCGACGAGCAGCGCGAACGCGACCGGGAGGGCGACGCACGGATGCGTGATCCGCCGCAGGGCTCGCGCGGGGAGCACGGCGAGCACCGGCCGCAGCAGCGGGCCGGTCAGCCCGGCGAGAAGGAGCGGCGGTGCGAGGTCGACGAGCAGGAGGTGCTGCGCCATGTGCGCGACGAAGAGATCGCCTTCCGCGAAGTCCGCGAACGGCGGCAGGAGCGCGACGCCGAGCACCCCGACGCCCGCCGCGAAACAGGCCATGCGCATGGTGGGCACCGCAGCGTCTCGGCGCGCGAGCGTCCGGGCGCGAGCGCCGTAGGCGCCTACGAGCACGGAGAGCGACGCCAGCGTGAGGAGCACTTCGGGCATGCGGGCTCAGAGAAGCTCGCCCGGGTGGTCGAAGTACCGCTCGCGAAGCGCATCGGCCATCCGGTACGTGATCGCGCCGATGGTGCCCGTCGGATTGGCGCCGGCGTTCTGCGGGAAGAGCGCGGCGCCGGTGACGATCACGTTCGGCGTGTCCCAGACCTGGCCGTAGGTGTTCGTCACCGAGCGGCTCGGATCGGTGCCCATGATGCAGCCACCGGTCGGGTGCGTCGACTGGTAGTCGTGGATGTTGTAGGGGCCGAGCTCGTCCTGCGTGGAGACGATCCGGCTCGGGCCCATCCGCGCCATGATCTCCTTGGCCCGCGCGGCGACGTAGCGGAACATCTTCTGCTCGTTCGGGTGCCAGTCGAAGGTCAGGCGGAGGAGCGGATTGCCGAACCGGTCCTCGTAGTTCGGGTCGAGGTCGAGGAAGTTGTCCTCGTATGACGGGCTCTCGCCCTCCGTCACGATCGCCGCGTACGAGTCCCAGTTCTTGCGAATCTCGTTCTTCCAGTCCGCGCCCCACGACTTGCCGTCCTTCGTCGTCAGCCCCTTCACCGAGTTGAACGGCTCGCGCTCGCACGGCTCGGAGTAGAGCTGCGAACCACCCATGAAGTCGAGGTCGGAGTGGTCGAAGTTGTCGGCGTTGAAGTCGTAGATGATCTTGATCGTGCAGGTGTTTCCCATGTACATCTGCAGCGTGCGGCCCTCGAAGACGCCGACGACCGGTGCCGGATAGATCTGGTACGAGTAGTTCTTGCCGACCCGCCCGCGGTCGTTGCCGACGCCGCCCGGGTGGGCCTTGCTGCGCGAGAGGAGCAGCATCCGGTTGTTCTCGAGCGTGAACGCGGACACGAGCACGAGCTCGGCCGGCTGGAAGTGCTCGCCGCCGTGCGAGTCGAGATAGCTGACGCCCGTCGCCCGTCCCTTGTCGTCGACCTCGATCTTCGTGACCTTGCACTCGCCGCGCACCGTGTAGCGCCCCGTGTCGAACGCGACCGGAAGCCACGTCGTCTGCGGGCTCGTCTTCGCGTCGACCTCGCATCCGAAGCGCGTGCAGAAGCCGCAGTAGAGACAGCCGCTCCGCTCGTTGCCGAAGGGATCGGTGAACGCCTCCGAGAGGATGCCCGCCGGCTGCGTGAACGGGTGCAGGCCGAGGTCATCGCTCGCCTTGGCGAACATCTCGCCGTACGTCGTCACGTCCAGGGCGGGGTGCGGGTACGGCCGGCTGCGCGGGCCCTCGAACGGGTTGCCGCCCGGGATGATCTTCCCGTTCAGGTTGCCCGTCTGGCCGGAGGCGCCGATGTCGTGCTCGAACGTGTCGTAGTACGGCTCGAGCTCGTCGTAGGTGACGCCCCAGTCCTGGACGGTGCAGCCCTCGGGGATCTTCTGCTCGCCGTAGCGCTCGATCACGTGCGAGCGGTAGCGGAAGTCGGTCGGCAGGAAGCGCCAGAGCTGGCCCGACCAGTGCACCATCGCGCCGCCGAGGCCCTCACCCGGGTTGAACGAGCCGTACTGCCGCATCGGCAGCGCCGGGGCACGCGCGTTCGGCCGCCACGTCCACGTCTCCCGCTCGAGGTCGACCATCATCGCGTAGCGCCCCGAGTAGCGGAGGCTGTCGTGGTCGTGGGAAAACGTCGGGTAGCCCCAGCGTCCCGGGCCCTGCTCGAGGGACAGCACGTCGTACCCGGACGGACAGAGCTTCGCCGCGACGATCGACGCCGTCATGCCCGCGCCGATCGTGACGACGTCGACCTTCGGATGTGTCTTGGCCATGCTCAGCCCTCCGTCCGCGAGGTCCCGGAGATCGGGAGAATCACGTGCTTCGCCGGCGAGCCCGGGTTCATCGGCGGCATGTCGCGCAGCCCCTGGACGCGTCGGCTCGGGTTCGGCCCGTGCGTCAGCTCCTTCGCCGTCCAGGCGCGCTGTGCCCCGAGATAGCCGATCAGATCCCAGCCGACGTAGTCGCGGTTCCCACCGTAGACCGGGTCGGCGAACATCCCGTCGTAGGTGTCGCCGAGCACCGTCGAGAAGAAGCCGTACGGCGTCGGCTTCAGGAACACCTTCGCCATCGCCTTGCCTCTCGGCGAGCTCTGCGCGGCGAGCTGCTTTCTCGCCTTCGCCTTGTCGGGATTCAGCGGCCCGAAGGCCTCCATCAGCCCGAGGACGTCGTCCTGGGTCGCGTCGTCGAGATCGACGAACGGCGCGTCGTGCTCGTCGCGCATGAGCTTCTCGAGCTCCTCGAGCCCGTCCCGGTACGTCTGCTGCGGCGTCTGGCTCGACTGGAACCCGTAGCGGGGAAGCTCGCTCTTCGCGACGAGGATCGTGTCCTTCGCGTGCTCCTGCGGCCCCGGCATCCCGTGGTCGACGGGCTTGGCGAAGGGCGCGTGGAAGTAGGTCGGCGTGGAGAACGTCTTGTACATGGTCAGCTTGTGGTCGATGTAGCCCGCGACGCAGGCCTCCCGCGCGCCGGGGTCGTCGGTCGTCCCCGGAACGAAGCGCGCGGTGATCGCCTCCACCGCGCGCGCCTCGTCGGGCGTGAAGAAGCTCAGCAGGCTGCAGTTGAGCGGCGGCCGCTGCGGCGGCGCCCAGCCGAGCTCCGTCGCGTCGGTGTCCGGCGAGAGCAGGGCGGCGCCGTTTCCCGGTCCCTCGCTGTCACCGCAGCCGGCGAGGCCGACGACGCCGAGCGCGCCCGCCGCGACGCCGGCGCGCCGCAACAGGGTCCCTCGCGTCAGCCCGTTTCGTCTCGTGGCGCGCGTCGTGTCGTTGTTCACGTCTCTCTCCTCAGTGGCGGTACAGGTAGGCGGCGATGTCCCGGGCCTGCTGCGTCGGGACGCCGAGGTCGGGCATGAGCGTCCCGGGATCGACCTCCTGGGGATGCATGATCCAGCGGACGAGGTTTGCGGGCGTGTTCGGCAGGCGGCCGGCGATCGACCACCGGTCCCCGATTCCCGCCAGGTTCGGGCCAACGCGTCCGTCGGCTCCGTCGACGCCGGGGATCATGTGGCACGAGCCGCAGCCGAACGCCTCCATCACCTTCGGCGCCGCGTCCGGATGTGCGCCCGGCACGGACACCGCCTCCGACCCCGAGCCGCAGCCGCCGAGGACGAGCGCGAGCCCGAGCGCGGCGAGCGGTGCGAGGACAGCGCGTCTCATCCGGCCGAGCAGGGGTCGAGGACGATCGTCGCGATGCCGCCGAAGACGATCAGGACGAGAAAGAGCACAGCCGCCATCGCCGCACCCCCGGCGACGAAGTGGACCGAGCCGCGCGGATCGCTCGCCGCGTCGCGCCGCCGGAGGAGCAGGAGGGCGATAGCGCCTCCGGCGAGCGCGACGAGGGCCGTGACGACGGAGACGCCGAACGCCACGCCGTCGACACCTGCGCCGGCCACCTGGGTGTCGCCGGGCGAGCAGCCTCCCTCCTCCAACGTGTAGCCGATCACGAGCTGAGCGGCCCAGGCGACCGGCGCCGCGAGCACGGCGGCAGCCAGCGCGATGCGGCGACCGGCGGTCACAGCGCCGGCAGCAGGTAGAGGGACACGAAGACGAAGAGCCAGACGACGTGGACGAAGTGCCAGTAGAGCGACACGTTCTGGACGGCGAGGTGGCGCTCGGCGGTGAACGCGCCGCGGAGGGCGAAGACGAGCGTCCACAGAAGGAGCACGAGCCCGGCGATCACGTGCATGCCGTGGAGCCCGGTGATGGTGTAGAAGAGCGAGCCGTACGCGTTCGTCCGCGGCGTGAAGAGATCCACCTTCTCGGTGTACTCCCAGACCTGCATCGCGAGAAAGGCGCCGCCGAGCACGAGCGTCGCGGCGAGCGCGAGCACGAGCCCGCGCTGATTCCCGCGCCGCGCGTTCCGCTCGGCGAGATAGGCGGGGATGCTGCTCACCATCAGCAGCACCGTCATCACGATCGGCTTCGCGAGCTTGGGGTCGGCAATGCCGTCCGGCGGCCACGGCCCCTCGGTCTGGAACTTCGTATAGAAGTACGACGCGAGGAGCAGCGCGAAGAGCGCAGCCTCGGTGGCGATCAGGAGCAGCATCCCCCACCAGGCCGGCTCGCGGGTCAACGGCGGCGCCCGGTGCGCGACGCTCGTCATGCCTCACGCTCCCGGCCGACGGGCCAGTGCCATGCCCCGAGCGCGAGCGCGGCGAGCGCGCCGGCGACGAGCGCCACCCACCAGACCTCGATGATCAGGCCGACGAACACGAGCGCGAGCGCGACGGCGAACCAGAGCGGCACGAGCGACTCCTCCGGCATGTGGAGCACGCGCTCGGGATCGCCCTCGAGGAGCGACGTCTCCGCGGTCAGGTGCCCGTCCGGAAGCGTGACGTTCGTCGGATGCGAGCGGCCGTCCCAGAGCGGCACCTCGCTCCGGACGATCGGAATCGTCGCGAAGTTGTACGGCGGCGGCGGCGACGTCGTTGCCCACTCGAGCGTCGGCGCGCCCCACGGGTTGTCCCCGGCCGGCTCGCCTACCAGGTAAGTGCGCACGATGTTCACCGCCACCACGACGAGCCCGATCGCGAGCACGTAGGCGCCGATCGTCGAGATCAGGTTGAGCGTGCCCCAGCCCATGTCGGACGGGTACGTGTAGACGCGGCGCGGCATCCCGAGCAGCCCGGAGATGTGCATCGGGAAGAACGCGAGGTTGAAGCCGCCGAAGACGAGCCAGAAGCTGACCTGGCCGAGCGTCTCGCTCGGCATGCGGCCGGAGATCTTCGGCAGCCAGTAGTGGATGCCCGCGAGGATCGGGAACACGGCCCCGCCGAAGAGCACGTAGTGGAAGTGCGCGACGACGAAGTACGAGTCGGTCACCTGCTGGTCGAACGGGATGACGGCGAACATCACGCCGGTTACGCCGCCCATCACGAACACGAGGAAGAAGCCGAGGACGTAGAGGAGCGGCGTCTTGAGCACGGGGCGGCCGCCGACGAGCGTCGCGAGCCAGCCGAACACCTGCACGCCGCTCGGGACCGCGATCAACAGGCTCGCGGCGGCGAAGAACGTGATCGTCAGCTGCGGGAGCCCCACGGCGAACATGTGGTGCACCCAGACGCCGAACCCGAGGAACGCGATCATCATCGTCGCGAGCGCCATCCACGTGTACGCGACCATCGGCCGTCGCGCGAACGTCGGCACGATCGTGGACACGATCCCGACCGCGGGTAGGAAGATGATGTAGACGTCCGGGTGGCCGAAGATCCAGAAGAGGTGCTGCCACAGCACCGGATTGCCGCCGCCCGAGAGGTCGAAGATACGGAAGCCGAACAGGCGGTCGAGCTCGAGCAGGCCCGACGCGGCGGTGAGTGCGGGGATCGCGAACACGATCGCGAGCGACGTCCCGAGCACCGCCCAGCAGAAGAGCGGGATCCGGTTGATCGACATCCCGGGTGCGCGGAGCTTTGCGATCGTGACGATGAAGTTGATCGCGCCGGCCGTCGTCGAGATCCCGAGAAAGATCAGCCCCAGGCCGTAGAAGTCGATGTTCGGACCGCTGTCGAACTGCTCCGCGGAGAGCGGGACGTAGTTGAACCACCCGGCGTTCGGCGCCTTGCCGAGGACGAGCCCGGAGTACATGAAGAGGCCGGCGCCGAGGAAGATCCAGTAGCCGAGCGCGTTGAGCTTCGGGAATGCCATGTCGCGCGCGCCAATCTGGAGCGGCACGAAGTAGTTGCCGAACCCCGAGAGCATCGGCGTCGCGAAGAGGAAGATCATCGTCAGGCCGTGCATCGAGAACAGCTGGTCGTAGGCCTCGGGCGAGAGCAGGCGCTCCTCGGGCCGCGCCAGCTGCGCTCGCAGCGCGGCCGCCTCGAGCCCGCCGAGGAAGAAGAAGACGAGCGCGGTCGCCATGTAGCGCGTGCCGATCCGCTTGTGGTCGACGGTCGCGAACCACGCGACGAGGCCCGCCGGCTCGGCCCACGAGCGGCGCAGGCGTGGTGCGTCGACGACCGTCACCGCAGCGTCCTCAGGTAGGCGAGCAGGTCCTGCAACTCCGGCCCGCTCAGGGCGGTCGCGGGCATCTTGTTGCCCGGCTTCAGGTGCTGGGGATCGAGGATCCAGCCCGCGAGGTACCCGGGGGTGTTGGGCACGACGCCGGCGCCGATCGACCGGCGCGACGCGAGGTGGGTCAGGTCGGGTCCGATCTGGCCGCTCGCGTTCGTGCCGTCGATCGTGTGGCAGTAGACGCACGACGACCCGAGCAGCACCTGCTGGCCGCGCTGCTCCGCGACGGTCTGCGGCTGCGGCGCGGGTTGCGACTCGCGGGCGAGCCACGCGTCGAGCTTGTCGCGCGGCTCGGCCACGACCGTGAACGCCATGTGCGCGTGCTGCAGGCCGCAGAACTCCGCGCACTGCCCGCGAAAGACGCCGGCACGGTCGGCGCGCAGCCGGATCACGTTCCGCTGTCCCGGGATCATGTCGATCTTCCGGTTCAGCTCCGGCACCCAGAAGCTGTGGATCACGTCGCCGGAGAGGGCAACGATCGTCACCGTCTCGTCCACGGGTATGTGGATCTCGTTCGCCGTGCGGACGTGGTGGTCGGGATACTCGACGTCCCAGAACCACTGGCGCCCCGTGACCTGGATCGTCATCACGGAGCTCGACGCCCCCGCGGCCGAGGATGTCGTCGAGACCGTCCCCAGGGTCAGGGCGAACAGCGCGGCGAGGACGACGAGCGGGACGAGGACACCTGCGAGGCCGACAAAGATGTGCGCGCCGCGGTTGCGCCCTCCGGGCCCGTCGGCCGGCGTGGCAGCGCCTCGCCGGCGGACGACGACCACGACGACCAGCGCCAGCACGACGGCGAAGACCACCGCCGAGCCGACGAGCATCACCCACCAGATCGTCGCGATATCGCTCGACGCCTTGCTGGCGGGCTGGAGCGTCGACTGATCCGAGCCGCATGCGGCGAGCAGCAGGACGAGCGGAAGGCCGAGGAGCAGGAGAGCGGCGTTTCGGGATCGACCGGCGTGGGCATGTCCATCGCAGTACGATCCAGTACGACGCACAGCGGCGGCGTGCCCGAAACATGGATCCCGCAAACATCTCGCCCGAAGATCGCCATCTGCTGGCCCGTCTGGCCGACCTTCGCCTCACGCTCCTGCGCTTCGAGCGAGCCTCGGACGCGATCGTGCGGCGCTGCGGGCTCACCCCGCGCCAGCACCTGCTGTTGCTCACGCTCGAAGGCCGGCACGAGGGCACGGCCTCGATCGGGGCGCTGTCCGAGGAGCTCGGGCTCGCACAGAGCACCGTCACCGAGCTCGCCGACCGCTCGGAGGCGAAGGGCATCGTGCGGCGGGAATCGTCCCGGCAGGACGGGCGCGTCGTGCTCGTCACGACGACGGCCGAGGGACGCCGCCTGCTGGCACTCGTCCTCGAACAGCTCGAGGTCGAGCGCGAGCTGCTCGGCGCCGCACTCGACCGGATCGCTGCAGTGCTACCGGCGACCGATGCGCGGTCCCGCACGAGGTCGAGGAAGGCCGCCGAGGGCTAGCGTCACGTCGCGGAGACCGCGACCGCCGCGGCACGGTCCTCCCTCGTGGGCGTCGGGTCGATGAAGACCTGCTGCACAGGATCGTCTTTCGGTTCTCCGACCCCATCCGTCTCCGCTCCGGCTGCGTTCGCGAGCGCACGAGGATGCCCGGCTCGGCTTGGGGAAAAACCGAGGGCCATGGTTTGGCCGCCGGTGAGCCCGGCTACCACCCGGCCGTGCCCTCCTCGTCGACGCGACCCGACAAGAGGCTCGACGAGAAGCGCCGAGAGGCGAGAGCCTGCCGTCGCTGCGACCTCTGGCGCGATTCGACCCGGGTCGTCTTCGGGGAGGGTCCGGTCCCGGCCCGTGTGATGCTCGTCGGCGAGCAGCCGGGCGACGTCGAGGACCGCCGCGGCGTGCCCTTCGTCGGGCCGGCCGGCAAGCTTCTGCGCGAGCTCCTCGGCGAGGTCGGGCTGCGCGAGCGGGACACGTACCTGACGAACGCCGTCAAGCACTTCAAGTGGCAGCCGAAGGGCACCCGCCGGATCCACGACACGCCCAACTGGACCGAGGTCAGCGCCTGCGACGTCTGGCTCCGGGCCGAACTGGCGCTCGTGCGACCGAAAGTGCTCGTCTGCCTCGGGCGCACCGCGACCCAGGCGCTGCTCGGACGCGATGCGCGGGTGACGGCGCTTCGCGGCCGCGTCCTCGACGTCCCGGAGCTCGCGATGCCGGTCGTCGTGACGTTCCACCCCTCCGCCGTGCTCCGCGCCGGGGAGGAGCGCGAGCGGCGGCGCGCGGAGCTCGTGGACGACCTCGCGCTCGCGCGCGCGACCGCCCGACCGGCACGCCGAGGTGTCGAAACCGCGTCGCGTGGGTAGCGCCACGGGACACACCGTCGACGGAACAAGGAGAGGACATGGACAGCGATCGCGTCGAAGGAAAGACGAAGCAGCTCGAGGGCGAGGCCCAGGAGGGCTGGGGCAAGCTCAAGGACAAGGCCCGCGACGTCGCGGACGACGTCGAGGACGCCGTCGACCGTGACGACGCCGAGGACGAGGACGAGAAGCACGCCGGCTGACGGCCTGGCGATCGGACTAACCACCTACGAACCGAAGGGAGCGAGACCGTGCCGCCACGCGGAGTGAAGAAAGGGAGCAAGCGGGCCCGGCAGTACGAGCACATCAAGGACTCGCTCCTCGACGACGGTAGGTCGGAGGGCACGGCCGAGGAGATCGCGGCACGCACCGTCAACAAGGAGCGCGCACGCCACGGCGAGGCGAAGGAGTCGTCGCGGCTCTCGCGGGATGACATCTCCTCGGGCCGGCGCGGAGGCCTCCGCTCCCATCGAAAGGGCCCTCGCGGTCGCACGAAGGACCAGCTCTACGAGGAGGCCAGGGACAAGGGCGTCAAGGGCCGCTCGAAGATGACGAAGGCCGAGCTCGCCCGGGCCGTCGGGGGCAGGAGTTGACGCCCGACGTCGCCCGGGACCTGCTCGGGCTCTCGGTACGCGCCGACGGTGTCCGGCTCGGAACCGTCGGCGCCGTCTGGGTTGACGCGCGGGACGACGTCCTCGGGTTGGAGGTGTGGAGCGCCTGGAGCAAGGACATCCACTACCTGCCCTACGCGACCGTCAGCGTCCGGGAGGGCGCTGTCAACACGAGCTCGCTCACCGTCCTCGGCACCGGCCCGACCACCTTCTTCACCGAGCAGGGCGCGCGCCGGTTTACCGTCACCGAGGCGGTAGGTTTGGCCAGGGCGGGAATCGGGTAAGTCCCTTCGGCGGCGATGCAGGCTGGGGAAAGAGAGACGATGAGCGATACGGACTCCGCGGATTTCGGCGTCGAAACGATCGACGGCCACGAGCCGGGGGTGATCATCGCGGTCCACGGGCAGGCGGATCTCCACACGGCTCCGCAGCTCCGCGAGGCGATGACCACCGCCATCGACGGCGGTGCCACCTCCCTGATCGTCGACCTCTCCGACGCGACCTTCGTCGACTCGATGACGCTCGGCGTCCTGCTCGGGGCCGTCAAGCGGCTCCGACCGCACGGCGGCAAGGTTGCCGTCGTCTGCGTGTCACCCCACATCCGCAGGATCTTCGAGATCACGCTGCTCGATCGCGTCTTCGCGCTCCACGAGACGCTCGACGACGCGCAGCGGGCCGCGCGATCCCGCGGATGAGCGATCCGGCCGACGCGCGTCCACCGGCGCGCACCGCGGTCGAGTTCCCGGCGCGCGACGGGTACCGCGGGGTCGCCTCGCTCGTGCTCGGCGGGGTCGCTGCGCGCTTCGAGCTTCCGGTCGACCGCGTCGACGATCTCCTGCTCGGGGTCGACAGCCTCTTGATGCAGGGCGTCGTGGAAGACGTCGCGCGTGTCGAGGCGACGGCGAGCGAGACGGATCTGACGGTGCGCGTCGGCGTGTTTCGGCGGGGCCAGCTGGACGATGCGGCCGTGCGACGGGTCGTCGCCCGGCTCGTCGACACCGTGCGAGAGGTTCCGGCGGACGGCGGCGCCTGGATCGAGCTCGGGATGAGCGTCGCGCGACGGGACGGGGCGTGATCGTGGCGCAGGACGTCGACTTCGTCGCCCTGATCGAGGCGTACCGGGCCGGGGACGAGAGCGCCCGCGACAGGCTCGTCGAGCGCTACATGCCCCTCGTCCGCAGCCTCGCCGGTCGCTACGCGGGGCGCGGTGAGCCGCAGGAGGATCTCGTCCAGGTCGGGTCGATCGGCCTGCTGCTCGCGATCGAGCGCTTCGACACGAGCCGGAGCGTGCAGTTCACGACCTATGCCGTACCGACGATCGTCGGCGAGATCCAGCGTCACTTCCGCGACCGCGCGTGGGCGCTCCACGTCCCGCGGCGGATGAAGGAGCTCGGGGGCAGGCTGATGCGCACGATCGAGGCCGAGACCGCGCAGCGCGGCCGGGCGCCGACCATCCCCGAGCTGGCGGAGTCGGTCGGGGTGCCGGAGGACGAGGTCGTGGAGGCATTGCAGACCTACGAGGCGTACTCGACGCGCTCGCTGTCTCAGCCGCTCGGCCGCTTCGGCGAGGAGGAGACGATGCAGGACGTCCTCGGCGGCGAGGACGCCGGCTTCGGCGAGGTCGAGGACAGCGCGCTCGTCGAGGCGGGCCTCGATGCGCTCGACGAGCGCGAGCGCCGCATTGTCGAGCTCCGCTTCTTCGACGGGCTCACCCAATCCGAGATCGCCGCGCGCATCGGCATCTCCCAGATGCACGTCTCGCGGCTGCTCCGGCGGGCTCTTCACGTGATGCGCGGCCGGCTCGAGGACACGATGCAGGAGAACGTCCGGTGAGCGTCGACGTCGTCAGGCTCGAGATCCCCGCGCGGACGGAGTACCTCATCCTCGCGCGCCTCGCCCTGGCCGGAATCGCGCGGGGGGTGGAGATCGATCAGTCGACGCTCGCCGACCTCAAGCTCGCGGTGACCGAGGCGTGCGGCAACGCGGTGCTGCACGCCCAGCCCGGCGACACCGGGGTGGTGACCGTCCATTTCATGGTCTCCGACGACGCGATCGAGATCATGGTCGAGGACGATGGCCCGGGGATGGACGCGGCGTCGGTTGGTGCGCTCCCCGACGGCGAGCTGTCCGAGAGCGGCATGGGGCTCGCGATCATCCACGCGCTCGTCGACCGCGTCGAGATCGGGACCGGCCAGTCGGGTCGCGGAACCGTCGTCCGCATGCGGCGTCTTCGGTCGACCCGCGCGAACGCCTAGCTCTGGCGATTCGCCACGGTCCGCAGGACCGTCTCGACCGAGTCGTGGACGCCGTCCGCCGAAAAGCCGGCGATGCGGAACGTGAATGCGGCGCGTGACGCCGGTGGCGCGACGAGCGCGAGCGCTCGGCCGGCCGTTCGAAGGTCGCGGTTCGCGGCGTCCAGCGCACGAAGGCCCGCACTGTCGATGAAGTCGACCTCCCCGAGCTCCACGACAACGGTGGGCGCGCCCGCCGCGCACAGGGCCTCGCGGACCTCGTCCGCGCTCGCGAAGTCGACCTCGCCGTGCAGCTCGACCACGTCGACGTCGCCCACCGACCGGCGGACGACCCGCGTCTCGCCGGGTGTCACGGGACCTGTCGGCCGGCGAGCGGCAGGCGCATGCGCACGACCGTTCCGCCGTTTTCCGTCTCGAAGCCGACGTCCCGCATGAGCGCTTCCATGATTGCACGCCCGCGGCCCCGCTCGGAGCGCTCCGGAGGCGTGCGCCACGCGCCGGTGTCATGCACGGCGACGTGCAGGCTGCCGTCGTTCTCCCAGGCCTCGACCCGAACATTGCCGACGCTGTCGAAGTGGTAGCCGTGCTCGACCGAGTTCGCAGCCGCCTCCGAAACGGCAAGGACGACGTCGTGCGCCTTGTGGTCGTCGAGTCCCGTCGCCTCGAGCCAGACCGACAGTGCCTGCCGCATCCTTCGCACCTCGCCGGGCGAGGCGGGGAACACGTGGACGAACCGCGCGGTGGACGACGACCTCCGCAGCGCGAGCATGCAGACGTCGTCCTGGCTGTCGATCGCCGCGACGAGCCTGCCGACGATGCTTTCGACGAAGGCCGAAGGCGCGGCGCCGTCCGCCTCCGCGGCGACCTCCAGGAGCAGGTCGAGACCGGCGGAGATGCCGCGCCCACGATCTTCCACCAGCCCGTCGGTGTAGAGGAGAATCGTCTCGCCGGCCGCCAGTCGATCAAGCGCCTGTGTTCGCTGGTGCCCCGCGAACGACGCGCCGAGCGGGAGTGAGCGCCCCTCCCAGAGCAGCCGGCAGCCGTCCGGGCCGTGGAGCAGCGGGGGAGGATGGCCCGCGCAGGCGTAGGTCAAGGCGCCGTCCTGGAGGTCGAGCTCGGCGTACGCAAGAGTCGCCATCGCCGCCTGCGGCACCTGCTCGACGAACAGGTCGAGCGCGTCGAGAACGCGTGACGGCGACCCCGTCGGGGCGAGCGCGCGCACCGCACCCCGGAGCTGGCCCATCGCGACGGCCGCGTCGAGCCCGTGTCCGACGACGTCCCCCACTACGAGCGCCAGGGTGGTGTCGCCGAGTCGGAAGACGTCGTACCAGTCACCTCCGACGTCGAGCCCCTCGCTCCCGGGCCGGTAGACGGTCCCGATCTGAGCGCCCTCGACCGCAGCCGGCGCGGGACCCAGCAGGCCTGCCTGAAGCGTGTGCGAGACGTCCCGCTCGCGCTCGTAGCGCATCGCGTTGTCGAGCGAGTGCGACAGGCGCGACGCGACCTCGTCCGCGAACGCGGTCGTCATCCCGAGCTGGGAGCTCTCGGGGAGGCGGAGCGTCAACGTGCCGAGGAGGCGCCCACGAACATGAAGCGCAGCGACGGCGCCCCGTCCTGTCGCGAACGTGCCCTCGGGCTCGCCGCTGACGAGCGCCGTGTCACCCGTCTCGGCCACCTGCCGTGCGAGCTGGTCGAGCCGGCGCATCCGCGCGTCGGCGCGGCGCACGCCGGCCGAGGCAACGAGCTGGAGCTCGCCGTCCTCGTCGAGATGGTGGATGCGCACGAGCTCGAGGCCGTTGCGCACGAGATGCGTAGCGGCGGCGTCGGCGCGGTCCTGGAAGCCCATGACGCGATCGAGGGTTGCCGCGAGCCGCACGAGCACCTGCTGCCGGAGTCGCGCTGCCTGCGACTCCTGGTAGAGCAACGCGCGACCGAGCGCGACCCCGATCTGCGCCGAGAGCGGAACGAGAACGTCGCGGCGGTCGCTCGTCAGCCAGCCCTCGGGCGCGGCCGCCACCGTCAGCGCGCCGCAGACCACGCCGCCGGCTTCGACGGGGAATACGCCGTACGTCCTCCAGCCCCGGTCATGCAGGACATGCGCAAACACGGGAAATCGCTCCTCGAGCTCCATCGCATCTGGAACGACAGCGCGCCCCAGCCTGACGGCTTCAGTGACCGGAGTCTCGACGGTGAGAGGCGTCACGCCGTGCAGTGGCCCCGACGGTCCCTCGACACCGAGGATCGCACGCAGCTCCAGCCGGTCGTCCTCGAGCGCGAAGAACGCGCTGTGGTCTCCACCCCATCTGCGCACGATCGCAACGGCGACCTCGGCGACGTCGTCGACGCTGATCGAGCGGGAGAGCTGCTCGGCGCTCTCCCTGAGCGAGCTCGCCTGGAGGCCTGCGATTTCTGCGCGGCCGGCGAGCTCGGACCGCTCTACGGCCGCGCTTCGCTCGGCCTCGAATCGCGCGAACCGAGCGACGATGCGCTCGCGCTCGGAGATCTCGGCGGCCAGCGTCAGGACCGTTGCCACGATCACCGCGAGTGCGAGCTGGAGGTAGAGCACGCGGTCCGCGGGGCTGACGTGGACGGACGCCCAGAACGCGTCCGCTTCGGCCGTGATCCCGGCGGCGACGAATGAGACAAGCGCACCCGTCACCGCCACGCCCGCGGTCCCGACCCGGAAGGCGAGAATGACGAGCACGACGACCGGGACGTAGGCGAACGCGAACCAGCCCCGGTCGAAGAGGACGTACGTGCAGGCGACCGCAACCGCCGCGAGCGCTGCGCCCTCGGCCGCCCGGCGCGGGGGAAGGCGTAACCCGAAGCGGAGCGAGAGCACGGCACCGCCCACGACAAGCACCGCCAGCCCGTCACCCGCCCACCACTCGGATGCGAATCGCAACCAGCCGGTGCCGTCGAGCACGTACACGAACGTCGTCGCCGCGATGGCCGCTCCCACGATGGGAGCGGCAACGACCGCCGCGCCGAGGAAGGTGGATAGATGCCGCTTCCGTCGCAGGTCGACGCGGCCGACGAGCCAGAGCAGAAGCGTTGCTCCGACGAGCGGCTCGGCGAGGTTCGCGAGAACGAGCCCCGCCGTCCCGCCCAGGCTCGTCCCGCGACCGAGGTCGAGGGCCACCTCGGCGGCGGCCGCAGCGGCGACGACGACGGGCCACCTGCGCCGGCGCACCAGGACGAACGTCGCGAGCGTCACGCCCGCCGGCGGGAAGAAGGAGGCACCCTGGCCGGGGGCGCTGAACCACTTCCACGCGAGGACATACCCAACCGCATAGGCGGCTGCGACGACGACGAAAAGCGACACGTCGCCGGCAGGACCGGCTTGCCGAGGATCGAGCCTCGCCTTCCACGGCGAGGCGGTCACGCTGCTCGATCTCCCGTTCGCCGGAGCGAACGACGACCGCGCGAACACGCCACCCCGCGCGACCCCGTCTGCTCGACGCCGCGGATGCCCCGGCCGCCGGAGGAGCAGCGCCCCGGCGTGTGCGTCACGCCTCGAGCGCGGCGGCCCGCGTGGGATACGTGGGAAGGATGGCGTCGAGTCCGGTGATCTCGAAGATGCGAACGGTCGGCGCCCCCGGCAGCACGACGCGAAGCTCGCCGTCTGCCTCTCCGACCCGGCGCAGCAGGCCGACGATGCAGCCGAGCGCCGTCGAGTCGAGGAAGGTGACCTGCGTGAGATCGAGGACCACGCGCGGCTGCGGGGGCGCACCCTCCAGCGCCTCGGAGAACGTCGTGCGAAGCGTGGGCGCATCGTGCGCGTCCAGCTCGCCGCGCAGGGTCACGACCCTCGTCCCCCCGTTCACGATCTCGAAATGGTCGGTCATCGCCGCCTCATCATGCATGCCCGGAGGCGCCCAATGGGCGCCTCCGGGAGAACGTGCTCGTTCCTGGTTTAGCGCTCGACGACCCGCTCGCGGTCCACGACCGCGGTGTCTCTACCGCCGAAGCCTCCCCAGCTCGACCAGAAGACGAGCGAGATGAGGCCACCGACTGCGCCGACGATCATGAGGATCACGCCGACGGTGTTCAGGTCGACGCCGGACACGTCGGCCGATACCGCCCACGTCAGGATCGCTCCAATCGCGATCAGGAGAAGACTCACACCGATTCCCATACTCACCCTTTCCGTCTCAGCATCGGCCCGTCTCGCACGAGCCGGCCCGTTCGAGGTTGCCCAGACGGAGTACCCGGATCCGGCCCCGCGAAAACCCGGGCGGGTTTGCCGACGGCAGGACGCGGGGAACAGCGGCACACCGGCAAGGAGGCATTTGTGGAGCTCGGATACGCGATCTCGAGCGAGGAGCACCGGCCGCTCGACCTCGTCCGGAACGCCGTCCGGGCCGAGGAGGCGGGCTTCGGCTTCGCGCTCGTCTCGGACCACTTCCACCCGTGGATCGACCGCCAGGGCGAGAGCCCGTTCGTGTGGAGCGTGCTGGGGGGCATCGCGGCGTCCACCGAGCGGCTCGTCGTCGGCACGGGAGTGACGTGCCCGATCCTGCGGATCCATCCCGCGATCGTCGCCCAGGCGGCCGCGACGGCAGCGGCGATGCTCCCGGGTCGGTTCTTCCTCGGCGTCGGTACGGGCGAGAACCTGAACGAGCATGTGCTCGGCCAGCGCTGGCCGGCGACGTACATCCGTCGGGAGATGCTGGAGGAGGCCGTAGCGGTGATGCGGCTCCTCTGGAACGGAGGGCTAGAGAGCCACCGGGGACGTCATTTCACGGTCGAGAACGCCAGGATCTACACGCTTCCGGAGGAGCCGATCGACGTCCTCGTTGCGGCAGGCGGCGTGGAGGCGGCGGAGCTCGCGGGCCGGATCGGCGACGGGCTGATCGGGACGGCGCCGGACGAGGCGACCCTCGACGCATTCGACGGCGCCGGCGGGACGGGTAAGCCGCGCTACGCCCAGGCGACCGTCTGCTGGGCCGAGACCGAGGAGGAGGCTCGGCGCACGGCCTACGAGTGGTGGCCAAACGCGGCGCTCGAGGGGCCGCTCGGCCAGGAGCTTCCGCTTCCCTCGCACTTCGAGGAGGCGGTCGCGATGGTCACCGAGGACGACGTCGCAAGGGTCATCGCCTGCGGGCCTGACGCCGACAGCCACCTGGAACTCGTCGACAAGTACGAGAAGGCGGGGTACACACACGTCTACGTCCATCAGGTCGGCCCGGACCAGGACGGCTTCCTCGACTTCTACGCGAGCGAGATCCTGCCGCGCTACTCCAGCGCGACGGTGAGTCCGTAGCGGCACGTGGCGCGGCGCGGGGGGTGGCGACGGCTCGGCAGCAGGCGACCGTTTCGGTACGTGGACAGCAGCGGCGCGCGCATCGAGGGTGACCGGCTGCGGCGGATCGACGAGCTGGCGATCCCTCCTGCCTGGCGCGACGTCTGGATCTCACCGAGTCCGGGCGCGAAGCTGCAGGCAACGGGCCTCGACGCTGCCGGCCGGCGGCAGTACCTCTACCACCCCGAGTTCCGTGCCGCGCGGGAGCGCGAGAAGTACGACCGGCTGGTGCGGTTCGGCGAGCTGCTGCCCGACCTCCGTAGAACGCTCGGCCTTCACCTGGCGCTCGGGCCGTACGAGCGGGAATGGGCCTGCGCCGTCGCCGTCAACCTCGTCAACCGCGCGTGGTTCCGGGTCGGCTCCGAGCGGCATCTTCGCACGAGCCGCACCTACGGCATCACCACGCTCTCGAAGCGCCACGTGACGGTTCGCGGACAGCGGGTCGGATTCCGCTTCCCGGGCAAGCATCGGATTGCCGTACGAACGACGGTCGTCGACGCGGACATCGCCGAGGCCGTGCGCGAGCTACTGCAGTACGACGGCAGCGCCCGCTTGCTGCGATTCGATCGCGACGGCGAGCCCGCGAACCTGACGGCCCGGCTCCTCAACGACTACATCGGAGAGCACCTCGGAGCAGGTTTCACGGCGAAGGACTTCCGCACCTGGGGTGGCACCCTGTCGGCCGCGCGCGGCCTCGCCGACCGCGGGCTCGCCGGAACGGCGGCGGACGAGCGGCGGATCCTCGCTGCCGTGATGCGCCGTGTGGGTGAGGAGCTCGGCAACACCCCGGCGGTGGCCCGCTCGTCCTACGTGAGCCCGGCGGTGGTCGAGCAGTGGCGGGACGGGCGCACGCTCGACGACTTCGCGCGCCGCCGAAAGCGTGGGCTCTCCGCCGACGAGACGGCCCTGCTTGCCCTCCTCCGCTCCTGGCGCATCCGCCGAGCGCGCGGCCGGCCGACATGATGAGGGGACCGGCAGAACCGGCCCCCTCATGCGGCTCGCACGACGGTCCCCGGGACCGGCGAGCCGCTTGCTCCCCACACCGTCCGGGTACCCGTGGGGTCGGGCAGCGAAACTGGCCAGGCGTTTCGCATACGAGGTCAGGTGGTATCCGCCTGTATGGCCGGCGCGCGGAACCACGCGAGGCGGGACGATCGCCCGGTACTCCTCTTCTTCTCGAACCGGCGCTCGGGCCCGGCCCGGCGCATGTCCAGCCTCGTCGCGTGGTTCGGCGTGACGGAGAAGAAGCGGCTCCGGGTCGTCCAGGTGGACACCGACGCCAACGAGGAGCTGGCGCGAGCGCTCGACGTGTCCACCGTGCCGACCCTCGTCCTGCTGCGCGGAAAGACGGTGGTCGACCGGCTCGACGGACGCGCGACCGGCAAGCAGATCTCGCGCATGATCTCCCCGCACGTGGTTGCGCGCTGAGGCGCGCGCCACCTCTACAAGAGGATGATCAGCAGAACGATGATCAGGATGACGACGAGCGTTCCAGCACCGATGTACACGTTCGTTCCTCCTTTCTCAGGCGAGCCACCAGACAAGCAGTAGCGCCCCCGCCAGCACGGCGACGACGGCGCCGAGAACGACCGCCGCTCCGCCCACGAGGAGAAACGGCGTCTCGCTGCGGCGACCGCGAGCGAGCTGTGTCTCCAGCCCCGTCGTGTGTTCTGCGGGGGGCGTCTCTGCGCCAGGCTGTGTCGTGCGGTCGGTCATGGACTCCCGCTACCCCCGGCCCGAGACGCCCAAACGACATCGACAAGAGGTGTTTCGCCTGGAGAAGGAATGGGTATCACCACCCGTCGTGGCGGCGACGACGGAGACACATCCACTCCGCAGGCCGCGCGGTGGGCCGGCGCTTGTCCTGTTCGAGGGCGAGCAGGCCAAGGAGCTGCAAGACCTCGACGACGCACCCTCCCGTCTTCGCCGGTCACAGTTCCTCTGGGTCGACACGGACGAGCTCACCGCCGAGCTCGCCGAGCGGCTTGCCTCGACACTCCGAGTGGACGAGCGCCGTGCCCACGAGATGCTCGACCACGGTGTGCGCGGCTTTCGGGACGGCTACGACTTCGTCCGCGTCAGCATGCGAACGCCGACGACCGAGTCGGCGAGCGAGGTCACCCGGCTCACATGCGTCGTGGGAGACCACTGGGCGCTGACCGCGCACGACCAGCCCGTCGCCGTGCTCGACGACCTCGCCGAGCTCGCCGCGGGCTCAGGTTCGACCGGACAGCTGACGGGGCCGTCGTTTCTCGCCATGCTGTTCGAGTGGGTGCTGAACGGCTATTCATCGTCATTCGAACAGATCGAGGAGGAGCTCGAGGTGATCGACGAGCGGGCGATGCGTGGGAGCGAGTCGGCCGAGTCGCACATCGAGCCGCTCGTCGAGCTGCTGCGACGGGCAGGGCGGCTCCGGCGTGACCTCGCCTCGCACCGGACGGCGCTGCTCGCGCTGACCCAGCCGGAGCTCGAGGCGCTCGGGGACGAGCAAGCGGCCGAGCGCTTCCGGCGGCTGCTCGACCAGTTCGACAGTGCGATGCAGACGGCGCGCGACGCGCGGGCCAGCGTCGTCAGCTCGTTCGACGTCCTCATCGCCCGCACCGGGTACACCACGAACGAGATCATGAAGGTGCTCACCCTCGCCTCGGTGATCCTGCTCCCAGGGACGCTCCTTGCGGGGGTGCTGGGGATGAACTTCAAGGTGCCGCTCTTCACCCACCCCCAGCTGTTCTGGGTCGCGATCGCTCTCATCCTGGCAATCGCCCTGGTCACGCTGACGGTCGCGAAGCTGCGCCGCTGGATCTGAGCGTGCTCACGCGGCGCGCTCGGAGGCCGCCGCCCCGTCCCGCCCGCCGGACCGCTGCGCCTCGGCATTGATCTCGGCGCCCAAGAGCAGCGCCGCGCTCGTCAGCCACAGCCAGACCAGCGTGACGACGACCGCCGAGATCGTCCCCCAGCTCTTGTCGTAGGAGCCGAACCGCGAGGTGTAGATCGCGAAGCCCGACGACGCGATGAGCCAGACGACGAGCGCGGTCACGGCACCCGGCGTGACGACCTGCCATCGCCGCTCGTCGACGTCCGGCCCGAGCGCCAGTGCGACGGCAAACGCGAAGAGGATCCCGGCGACGAGCAGCGGCCACTGGAGCGTCCACCACCCCCAGGCGACCAACGACGGGACGCCCGTCGCGCCGCCGACCCACTGCTCCACGTGCGGTCCGAAGACGAGGAGCGAGAGCACCAGTGCCGCACCGACGCCGAGTGCGAAGACGATCACGAGCGCGACGAGTCGCTTTCGGACGAATCCCCTCCGATCCTTCCGATCGAACGCCTTCGTCGTCGCGGACATGAGCGTCGAGGCAGCGGAGGTCGTGGTCCAGAGCGCGAGCACCAGCCCGACGACCGTCATCGCGATGCCGCCGCCGTGAGACTGCGTCGACCGCTCGAGGCTCTGGCGGAGGAGCGTCGTCGCCTCCTCGGGCATCACCGTCTGCATGCGTCCGACCAGCTCCTCCACGGTCCCGGCGTCGGCGACGAGTGAGAAGATCCCGAGCGCGAGCAACGCAGCCGCCGGAATCGCAAGGAAGAGCGAGTACGCGAGCGCCTGCGCGACCATCGGCACGTCGTCGTCCCGCGCCTCGGCCACCGCCCGACGAAGGACCTGCCAGGTCGAGCCCAAGGCGCGCTTCCCGTTCACGGGACAGGTGTTCCACGCGGGCGGCAACCGAAAACGGGCCTGCTCGGCCGGTTTCGGGAGGGCCCCGGGGTGCTAGCGCGCCGCGCCTTTCGGGCTTGCCTCGCGCGCCGCGGTGTCGGGGAGCAGTGACCCCAGGGCGAGCGCGTCGTTCACCGCGAGCCCTTCCCAGTCGTTGTTGAAATAGGCGTAGACGTCGCCGGACGCGGCGGCGATGCGGTCCGCCCACGCCCGCAGCTCCTTGGGTGTGTAGCCGCCGTTCTGCCGTCGCCCGCGGTGAAAGCGGAGATACGACCACGACGCCGTCGCGGCCCACGGGGTCGGCTCACCCGGCGCTCGGTCGGCCACCACGAGCGCCACGTCGTGCTCGCGGAGAAGCGCGTACGTCTCCTCGGCGAACCAGCTGTCGTGGCGGAACTCGAACGCATGCCTGCCGGGCGGCAACGTCGACAGCGCAGCCGCGAGGCGATCGTCGTCGCGCCGGAACGTCGCCGGGAGCTGCCACAGGGTCGGGCCGAGCTTGCCGGACGCGATCAGCGGCTCAATCCGCTGCTCGAGGCGCCGGATTCCGTCCGGCAGGTCGCGCAGGCGCCGGACGTGCGTGAGGTATCGGCTCGCCTTCACTGCGAAGCAGAAGCCTTCCGGCGTCGTGCTCGCCCAACGGGCGACCGCCGCCCGCGTCGGCAGCCGGTAGAACGTCGCGTTCACCTCGACGGTCTCGAAATGCTCGGCGTAGCGCTCGAGCCAGTTGCCCGTGGATCCGTGGGCAGGGTAGAGACGCCCGCGCCAGTGCTCGTAGCTCCAGCCCGAGCAGCCGATCCGGATCATGCGGCCCGCGAGAGCGTCGTCGCGACGCGGCCGGCGCGAGCGCGGCCGCGCGTGGTTTCCCGGCGCCTTCGACCACATGTGGACGGGTTGCACCCAGACGACCACGTCGCCGCGGCGGCGAAGTCGACGACCGCCCGGCCGAGCTCCCAGTGGTCCCAGGCGCTCATGCCGGGGGATTCCCCGCGTCGCGCCCTGCAAACCCTCGCGGCAGGTTGTCGTGGCGGGTTAGCCGAGGCGTGGAGCGGGTAGCAGCTTCGCAACCTACGAAACGAAAAGGAGAGGTCATGCCCGAGATCACGAACCCCCGCGAGCTCTTCCTCCACGAGCTCGGAGACATCCTCTACGTCGAGCAGAAGCTGGCGGACGAGGTCCTACCGAAGCTGATCAGCGAGGTTTCCGACGACGAGTTCCGCAACGGCCTCGAAGGCCATCTCAGGGAGACTCGCGGCCACGTCGAGAACGTGAAGAAGGTCTTCGCCGAGCTCGACGAGATGCCGAAGGCGGAGCCGTGCCTCGGCTTCGAGGGATTGAAGAAGGAGCACGACAAGCTGAAGTCGGAGACGACGCCGGATCTGATCGACTCGGTGGACCTTGGGGCTGCGGCGCGCACGGAGAGCTACGAGATCGCGGCCTACGAGGGCCTGCGGCGGATGGCGAAGGCGCTCGGGGAGGACCGGGCGGTCGACCTCCTCGACAAGAACCTCGCCGAGGAGAAGGAGGCGCTCCGCCTCGTCGAGAAGATCGCGACGCGCGTCAGCAAGGAGAGCGCCAAGGCGCTCGCCTGAGAGAGCGGCGAGCGGTGCGTGCCGCGCGCGGGCGCGGCACGCACGCACGCCTCACCGTTCGCCGGCCCCCTGCGCGCGCCGCTCCGTCTCGGCGTTGAGCTCGCCGCCGAAGAGGAGCGAGAGGCCGGCGAGCCAGAGCCAGATCAGCGTCACGATCACCGCTCCGAGCGTTCCCCACGTCTTGTCGTACGTCCCGAAGTGGGCGGTGTAGAACGAGAACGCACTCGAGACGACGAGCCAGACGACGACCGCCACGACGGAGCCGGGGCTGATCAGCTGCCAGCGACGGTGCTCGACGTCCGGGCCGAGATAGAGCACGACGGCGAACGCGAAGAGCAGCCCCGCGATCAGGATCGGCCACTGGCCGATCCACCACGCCAGCTCGACGGGCCTGCGGGCATCGAGCGCGGAGCCGAGCCACGCCTGGAGATGCGGCCCCATCACGAGGAGCGTCCCGGCGAGGAGAGCAGCAGCACCGACGAAGACGGCCATCACGACCGCCACGAGCCGGCTTCGGACGAAGCCGCGGCTGTCCTCGCGGTCGTACGCGACGTTGAGCGCGGAGATCACCGTGCTCATCGCGTTCGACGCCGACCACAGCGCGAGCCCGAGGCCGACGAGGGCCAGGGTGAGGCCGGTCGACGATCGCTGGCTGAGGTGGCGGAGGCTGTTCCCGAAGAGGTCGGCCGCGTCCGACGGTGCGATCCCGAAATTCGGAGGAAGTCCGATGGCCACGCCCGAACCCGCGGTCACCAGCGGCATCCCTTTGAGCGCCGCGCCGAGCCTGCGCAGGAACTGGCCGCCTCCGCCTGAGGGCGAGCGGTTCCAGCAATTATTTGACAAAATTCCGCGAAGGGCAAGCTCGCCTTCGGACGCCTCGGCGGACCGAGAGCCGCTTGCCCTTCGCGGCAGTTTTTTGTAACGCGCCCGACCCCTCATACCTTGCATCGCCACGATCGGCAGGTAAAACTGGGGGGCATATGTTGACGTTGAGCTGGTTCCAGTCGCTGGTCAGGCGCGAGCCCCGGAACGGCAAGTCGCAGAAGGACAAGCCTTCTAGGCCCAAGGTCCGCGACACGCTCGGCGACCGGGGCGAAAACGTCGCCGCCCGCTACCTGCGCAACCAGGGCTTCCGCATCCTCACCCGCAACTTCCGCTGCCCGCTCGGCGAGATCGACATCGTCGCCCGCGACGGCAACACGCTGGTGTTCTGCGAGGTGAAGACCCGCGCCTACGAAGACCAGGGCGTCAGCCCCGAGGACCAGGTGAACGGCGGCAAGCAGCACCAGATCACCAAGGCCGCCAAGTACTACCTCGGCCGCTACGGCACGGTGCAGCCGCCGGCGCGGTTCGACGTGGTGGCGGTGGTGTGGCCCAACAACCGCGACCCCATGATCCGCCACACGCCGCACGCGTTCGAGGCGAGCTTCTGAAGAGCGATGTGCCACTTGCCACTTGCCACTCGACTTGCCTTAACAAGTGGCCAGTGGCAAATGTCCAGTGGCCCTCATGATCGACTCCC
>Ga0207691_10000897_pt1 | contig 29529 bp, 19 predicted proteins | sample KBSM13metaG_FD_184327 | JGI IMG/M metagenome (GOLD analysis project Ga0207691, IMG submission 184327) | Miscanthus rhizosphere microbial communities from Kellogg Biological Station, Michigan, USA - KBS M1-3 metaG (SPAdes) (version 2) | ecosystem: Host-associated > Plants > Roots > Rhizosphere >...
CGGCGCGGCGTTCGACAAGGTCGAGCGCGACATCTCCGAGTACTACATCCTGGGTTATTCCAGCACCAACACGAAGCTCGATGGCAGCTTCCGCAAGCGCCCCTACACCGTTCAGTACCGCGAGTCGGACTATGCCTTCGTCGCGCGGCTGATGGAAGAGGAGGGCATCTACCATTACTTCAAGCATGAGGCTGCGAAGCACACGCTGGTGCTGTGCAACAGCGCGCGTGCCCACACGCCGATCGAGGGCGGCAAGCTGGTGTGGGCCTCGGTGCAGACCGAACGCCAGCTGCGCACCGACGTCATTCAGGCGTGGAGCCAGTCGAACCAGCTGCGCTCGCTGAAGTACACGCACACCGATTTCGCCGCCGAGGGGACGACGACCAGCCTCAAGGGAGATGCGAGCTGGTCGCCTGGATACCCGGCCCGCAACGACCTGGAGGTGTTTGACTATCCCGGCGGCTACGAAGACCTTGCGATGGTCGAGGGCGAGACCGGCAAGAAGACGCAGGAGGCCAAGCGCCTGGCTCAACTGCGTGTCGACGCCTACGAGTCCGGATACGTGGTCACCCGAGCACTGACGCCGTGCCGCCATGTGGCTCCCGGCTTCACCTTCGACTTTTCCGACTATCCCAAGCTGGGGGACGCGGCCGGATCCTTTCTGGTCATCGGCGCGAACTACGACATCGAATTTGCGGGTCAGGAGGCCAATCGCGACACCGAGAGCGCGGGCTTCAGCTGCCGCTTCGACTCGGTGCCGAAGGCCGTCAAGTTCCAGCCGCAGCCGGAGGCGGTGCGCCCGGTGATCCAGGGACCGCAGACCGCCACGGTCGTCGGTCCGGCCGGCGACGAGATCCACACCGACAAGTACGGCCGCGTGAAGGTGTTCTTCCATTGGGACCGGGTCGGCAAGAAGGACGGCACGACCTCGTGCTGGGTGCGCGTCAGCACGCCATGGGCGAGCAACAAGTTCGGGATGGTCGCGCTGCCGCGCATCGGCGATGAGGTCGTGGTGGACTTCCTGGAAGGCAATCCGGACCGGCCGCTGATCACTGGCCGGGTCTACAACGGCACCAACATGCCACCCTGGGACCTGCCCGCGCAGGCCACGGTCAGCGGCATCAAGACGCGCTCGAGCAAGGGCGGCAAGGCGGACAACGCCAACGAGCTGCGTTTCGACGATGCCGTGGGCAAGGAATACGTTTGGTTTGAGGCCGAGAAGGACTTCCACCGGGTGGTGAAGAACGATTCCTGGGACACCGTCAAACGGGATGTCTGGACCGAAGTCGTTCGCGATTCGCAGCACAAGGTGGGCGGAAAGTACGAGATGACCATCGCCAAGGCCGCCACCGTCAAGGTCGACAGCGACGTCAGCATCAAGCTCGGCTCGGACACCCTGATGGAGGTGAAGCGCATGTTCAACGCGAAGGTCGACGAGGCGATCATCGTCCAGGGCGGCGAGTCGATCGTGGTGAGTTCGGGCAGGCACTTCGATCTCGACGTCGCCCAGTCGATCAAGCTGACCGGCGGTTCGAGCGTGCATGTCAAGGGTCTCGGTGTCGTCATCGACGGCGATACGTCGTTGACGATCAAGGCCGGCTCGGGTTCCGTCGTGCTCGATGCCGGCGGCGTGACGATCACCGGTAAGCTCGTCAAGATCAACTCCGGCGGCTCGCCGGGCACGGCCGAAGCCGCCGAAAAGGCGGATCCGGCGGCGCCGAAGGAGCCGGGAGCGCTGGCCGACAACAAGGATCCGTTGAAGCCGTGAGCCTTGAGACCGATCCGTCGAATGTTCGCCATGCCGTCGAAACGCAGTCCCTTGATCGTCGCCGGCGTGCGGTCTCATGCAGGTCACGATGAGCGACGCTGCCGATGCAGTCGCCGCCCAACTCGCGCCGGAGCAGTTGGTGTCCGCGCTGTTCGCAGACGCTGGCCTGCGCGTGTACGGGATGGTGCTCGGCTCACGCATGGGCGACCTGCCCGATCGCCTGGCGCAGGCCGACGGCCTCGACTTTCATTGCCTGATTCCCGGCGCGCTCAGCCCGACGCTGCGGATGCGGGCGCCTTATCTCGTCCAACTGCGGCTCGACTCGCCGTTCTCTCGCTGGTTGCTGCTGGAAGCCGCTGCAGGCTTCGCCGATTGGGGCGTGGTTGTGCGCAGCGCCGCCCGCATACTCGAGGTGCGCAGCCATGCGCGCGACCTGCGCAGTGCCGTCAGTCCCGAGGGCCGGACGTTCCGCCTCGAATGGATGGATCCGGTGGTGCTCGACATCATTCTGAGCGCCGCCGCGCCAGATCAGCTCGAGGCGATCTTCGCCCGGCTCGAGTCGCTGACCGTCACGGCGCCGCGGCGCTGGAGCGAATACCGCCTCCATGCGGGCCGCTTGCAGCGGCGTGCCGTCGACGTCATGAGGGCTGGCTGACGTGGCGATGCTCCTGAACCCGGAACAGATCGTGGGCCTGCGCACACTGCAGCGCGAGCGCGATCTGGCGTTGCTCGGCGAGCAACTGGCGCTGGCCTTTCCCGAGGCGCCGGCGCGCCTGGGCGAGCGCTTTCCGACCTTTGTCGCGCTGGCCGTGCAACGGGGCGCTCTGCAAGGCTTCACGCACCTGGTGGCGCTGGCGCGCTATCTGGCCTGCTGGGTCACGCTCGGTGCCGAGTTCGAGGCCAAGCCGGGTTTTGAATGGGCCGCGTCGTTGCTCGCTGCCAAGGCTCGCGCCGAAGGGACTCGCGTGTTCCAGCTTTGTCGCGGTGTGCGCGAACGGCTTATCGCCAAGCCGTCGCCGACCGGTGTGGCAGCGCCTGCGTTCGACGCAGCGCTCGAGCAGCTCGATGCGGCGCTTCAGGATGCCGGCGACCTCGGCGCGCTCGAGAACCTCGGCGAGCCGGCTCGTGGTGGCAGCCGCCGGCGCCTGATCTTGGGTGCCGCCTGCGATCTCGATGTGCTCGATCTGCGGCGAGCCGATGCCGCATCACGTCAGCAGTACAGCTTGATCGATGGCCAATGGCAGCGCGTGCCGGTGGCCTCGCCGATCGATGCGCTGACGCTGCGCCCTCCCGGGCACGAACCGGTGCAGCGGCCGACGTGGATCGCGGTCCTTTGCGCGCCGGCGGGCCACGAGGGCGGCGCGCGGATGCGGTTGCGCATGCGTGCGGCACAGACCTGCGACCTGCATCCGTTTGCGCGCCTGAACGACAACGTCGGCCTGCGCGACTTGCGCGGCGCGCTGGCTCTTGACGTCATCTGGCCCGTCCCCGCGCCGGTGCATGTTCCAGCGGTGCCGGCGATCATCGAGCCGACGATCGCCGCCGAAGGCAGCCCTCAGCTGCAGAGTCTGGACGTGCACAGCTGCGGCCTGCGCGACAGCGGCACGCCGATGGGTGACCTGCACCTGGTGGTCGCAGCCTTTCCGGGCGAGCAGCACCTGATGGCCTGGAAGCGCGCGCCGTGGCCGGTGCTCGCGTGGCCCGAGTCCGCCGCATCGCCGACGCTACCGGCCCCGCAGCTTCGTCTCGAGCGCGACGGCGCCGTCCTCGACTCGGCCGCCTGGCAAGCCGGGTTCAAGGCGCTCGACGACCAGTTGGCCGAGGGACTCGGCCGTCTTGCCAGCGCATGGGAGCGCGCCAGCGGCGTCACGCAGGGACGCCTCGAAGCTGAGCCGCGATTTCTGTGCGGCCATGGTGCGATCACCTGGGGTTGGGCCGAGCGGCCGCAGGGGCTTCTTGCAGCCCCGTTCATGCGCATCGCCGGTGCGATGGACCTGATCGCCTGCCAGCTGTCATTGCGTTTCAGCGGCGTGCTGTCGCTGAGCGGCTCGCTGAGCCGGCTCGGCTTGCATTGCACCGCATCCGAGCCGATGCAGGCAGCCTGGGAGCGGCAACCCGACGATCTTGATCCGCAGGCGCTGCTCGCCGGTGCCAAGGCGGCATTCCGTCAACCGTTCGTGCTCGTCGTCGAGTCGGCCGCGCGCGATGAGCTTGCCATCCTCAACGCCGGGAGCCTCGTGACCGGCGCGTTGGTCGGCAGCTGCGGTCTGCGCGTGCGCCCCGAAGGCACGGGGTTGCAGTGGTTCGCGACGCTCAGCATCGAGCCGGCGCAGGTCGTGCTGCACGTGCACGATCCGCTGCTCGGCCAGGAAGAGATCGTTCACCCGCTGCTGCCGGCGATGAGCCTGCTCGACTGGAGCCTCGGCTGATGGAACGCCTGCTCGTGCTCAAGCTCGACGCCGTCGATTGCGAGGCGGAGGCATCGCTCAACGGCGTGCCGCTGGCGCGTGTCGATGCGGCCCGCACGTGCGCGATCCTGCCGATCCACGAGTACACGGTGGCCGGCCCAAACCGACTGACGCTCGTGATCTGGCCGCGGCCGGCGGTGACGCCCGAGAGTACGGCGCTGCCGCCCGAGGCTCGCGTGGCCGACGGCAAGCGGATGGTTCAACTGCGCATCCTGCTGCCCCGCATCGGCAGCATGGCCGATGAATCGACGGCGCGCACCTTGGCGCAACTCGAATGGGCTCCGCCAGAAGGCGAGGGCTACGAGGCGCCGCTGAGCCTGACCGAGAACTTCGGTTTGCCGGTCAGCTTCCCGCGCTGGCGTTGGCTCGAAGCGCCCGCAATGGACGACACGCCGACCTTGCGCGCGCAGGCCTTGAAGGTCGTGCAGGAGCTGGGCCAGGACCTGGCGACCGGAAAGCCCGAGCGCTTTCTCGCGGCAACGCGGCTGCGCATCGAAGAAATCGCGGTGGCCTATCAGCGTCGGCCCCATGAGGAGACTGAACGTCTGCGCAACCGCTTGCTCGCGCTGCATGCCGAGCGTCGATTGAAGTGGCGCGCGCTGACGCCTGACGTGCTGTTCCTGCGGCCGATCGCGGACGGCCGCCTGATGGAATGTCTGGGCGCCGATGGCGGACCGGCGCTGACCACCGAGTCCGACGACCAGGGCAGGTCGGTGTCGCTGCCGCTTCGCGTGACCGCTGTCGAAGGGAAACTCTATGTGTTGCGCTGAGTCGCGTCAGGCCGCGCGCAACGTCGGCGTCGCCAGCGGGCAGCGCCTGCCGCAAGTGCCGGGCGCGGCGAGCAGCGAGCTCGCTTGCGTGGTGAGGCCCATCAGCACCGCGAGCTGGCCGGCCGACGTGAGATTGGCTGCTGCCACGGCAGAGAGATTCAGCGCGTTAACCGCACTCGCCGCAGCCTGGGCTTGTGCCTGCGCTGCGGTGGCGACGCTTGCCGTCGCGGCGCTGCTCGCGCTGACTCGAAGCTGGGCGAGGGCCGCGAGCGGCAGCGTGCTCAGCGCGGCGCGCAGACTGAGGATCGCATTGGGCGCGCCGAGATTGACGCCGAGCGTACTCGTGACGGAGGCCAGCAGGCTGACCGCGGCCGACAGCATCGAGAGCGCACCGAAGTTCGCGGTAATCGGCGGGACCCCGAGTGTCAGGCGCGACATCGCCGTCGCGGCGGCGCTTGCCGATGCGGCGCCCTGCGCGTTGGCCGCAAACCCCATCGAGGCCATCAGCGATGCGACCGCCGAAGCGCTACCGGCTGCGGATGCCGAGGCCATTCCGCTCGCCGACGCCGCCGCGGATGCATCAAGCGCGCTCTGCAGGGCAGCGACGGCACCCGGGGCGCGCAGGTCGATGCCGTATGTCGCATGCACGCCGGTCACAACGCCGAGCAGCATCACGAGGTTGGCCTGGGCACCGAGCGCTGCAGCGAGCGCGGGTCCTGCGGTCTGCAGCATCGACCCCGATGCATTGAGCGACTGCACGCTCGCCGTCAGCGATGCCTGCAACGCGGCCCGCGCCGAAGCCGAAAGCGCCATCGTCGCATCGACGCCCATCGACGCCTTGGCTGCTGCTGCAAAGCTGGCCATCGCGGCCAATTTCGCGGTCAGGCTGGCTTGCGCGGACGCCGCAGCCGTCGCGGCGGCTGACGCCGACGCTTGCGCTGTCGCTGAGGGTGCCGAGACCCCGACCGTGACGGCGAGCAAGCCGGACGGCATCGCCGGCACGAGGGCTTGCGTCGACAGCGTCGCCGAGACCGTCGTCAGCAAGGAACCCAGTTGCTTGGAACAGAGACAGGCCATCGGCAAACCTTCGAGACGGAGGCAAAGCGGGCGCGCCCGCGCCAGGCCCGCTCGGATCATAGGGGCAGCAGCCCCCAGACCGACCGTCGGTCCATCGAGGCGCAGCCGAAACCCGTGGCCTCGGCGATCTTCCCGTTGCGCAGCGTCGTGCTCGAGCGCACGCTACCGGTGTTGCGCTGCAGGGTCCAGTGCGACAGCGTGAGGATTCATCCGGCGTGATCACCCTGACCATTATTTCGCTCAACGGCGCGCCGGTTTCGCGCGCAGCCTCGGCGACCTTCGACGAACTCGGCGGCACGATCGGCCGCGCCGACACCAATCAACTGGTGCTCGAGGACCCGGACCGCTCGGTGTCCCGGGTCCATGCGCAGATCGTGTTCCGCTCTGGTTCCTACGCGGTGGTCGACCGCGGCAGCAACCCGATCCAGGTCAACGGGCGCGACGTCGGCAATGGCCGCGAGGCGCCTCTGGCAGAAGGCGACCGACTGCAGATCGGCGGCTATGTGCTGTCGGTGCAGCGTGCCCTGGCCGCTTCCTCGGCCGCCTCTGACGATCCGTTCGCCGGCCTCCTGACGCCGTCCGGCGGCAAAGGTCCTTCAGCGCCGAGCGGTGCGCGACCCGCACCCGGCATCCCCGACCCGCTCGCGGCATTCGGCTTCGACACGAAGCCGTCCAAGGCGCCCGTCTCGTCGTCACGCGCGGCGAGCCCGTCGGCGCCCGGCGCTTCGATCGGCGGCATTCCGGAAGACTGGGATCCGTTCGCGCCCGACCCCGTGGCGAGCAGTCCGTCGGCAACCGGGCGTCCCGGTGGCGGCCCGCGCGACAGCCTCGGTCTCGACATCGGCGGTGCGGCACCGGCCGCCCTGATTCCGGGCCTCGCGGCGTCCGGCCCGGGGGGCGGTGATTCGCTCGACAGCCTGTTCGGCTTGAAGCCCGGTTTGGGCGGCGATCCGCTGGCCCAGTCCGCGTTGGCCAACCCGGCAGCCAAGCCGAACATGGCGGCAAGCGACGATCCGTTGAAGTCGCTGAACATGGCCCCGAAGGCGTCGGCCGCGACGATTGCCGACGACTTTTCAGATCTGCATCTGCCGTTCGTGGCACCACCGATGGTCGACTCGCGCAAGGCGGTCGAACCCGGTGCGCCTGCCACTGCCGCGCCTCCCGTCGCCGCGCCGCCTCAGCGTCCGCTCGCGGCGGCGGTCATGTCGTGGGACGACCCCGGCAGCGACGGCCGAACCGTCATCCGTCCTTCGGCGCGAAGCACCGAACCGTCAGCGCCCGCGGAGCTGCCGCAGGCCGCGCCGATCGAAGCGGCACGCCGTCCTGCTGTGAGCTCTCCGCCAGCGGCCGAACGGCCGAGCGCGCCGACTCCGGTCGAGCGGCCGAGTCCGTCGAAAGCGTCGCCTGTCGCGTCGACCGGCTCTGTAGAAGCAGGGGCGTTGTTGGCCGCGTTTCAGGATGGCCTTGCGACGCCCAGCGTGCAGATCGACGCATTGACGCCGGAGCTGATGCGCCTGATCGGGCAACTGGTTCACGAGGCGGCGAAGGGCACCGTCGAGCTGCTGGTGGCCCGCGCCGCGCTGAAGCGCGAAGTGCGTGCCGAAGCGACCATGATCGTGGCGCGCGAGAACAACCCGCTGAAGTTCTCGCCGAGTGCCGAGGCAGCCCTGAAGCATCTGCTCGCACCGCCGACCCACGGCTTCATGGCCGCGGCGCCTGCGATGCGCGACGCTTACGACGACCTCCGGGCCCATCAGTTCGGCTTCATCGCCGGCATGCGCGCTGCGCTCGAAGGCGTGCTCGAGCGCTTCGATCCCGCGGTGCTCGAAGGCCGGCTGACCGAGCGCTCGATGCTGGAGTCGCTGCTGCCGAGCACCCGCAAGGCGCGGATGTGGGAGGTCTTCGTCGAGCACTACCAGCAGATCAGCAACGAGGCGGCCGACGACTTTCATACGCTGTTCGGCAAGGCTTTCCTGAAGGCGTACGAAGAGCACATCGACCATTTGCAGGGGAGTGCTCGGTGAGCACCGCTGCCGAGGCGCCGCGCGTCTTCGCCGACACCGTGCACGAGCACGGCGGGCTTCCGCAGATCGAGCTGGCGATCCTGTCGCGACCCGGCGGCCGCGAGTACAACGAGGACGCCTGCGGCCATTGGCACTCCGAGGACCATCTGTGCTGCGTGGTCGCCGACGGCGCCGGCGGCCACGGCGGAGGCGACATCGCGGCGCGCATTGCGGTGCGGCACATCATCGAGCAGTTCGCTGCCGCGCCGTTGGCGACGCCCGAGCAGGTCAACGACCTGCTCGTCGACACCAACGGCGAGGTCATTCGCCATCGGGCCGACGGCGAGGCGCAGCGCCAGATGCACAGCACGGTGGTCGGCCTGTTCATCGACCTCGACAGCGGCGAAGCGCTGTGGGGCCACGCCGGCGACTCGCGCCTCTACGTGTTTCGCGATGGCGCGATGCTCGCGCACACCCGCGACCACAGCCTGGTGCAGTCGCTGGTCGAGGCCGGCGTGCTGACGCCGGATCAGATGCGCACGCACCCGCGCCGCAGCGAGCTGCATTCCGCGCTCGGCACCGAAGCCGAGGACTTGCGCGTCTCCACCCTCACGCGGCCGTGGCAATTGCTGGCCGGCGACGTGTTCTTGCTGTGCACCGACGGCCTGTGGGAATACGTCGAAGACCTGCAGATGTGCGAGAGCCTGCATCAGGCCGCAGACCCGTCGTCGTGGCTGACGGCTCTGGAGCAGCTGGTGCTGCGCAATGCCGAGGCGGCGAACAAGCCGCGCCACGACAACTTCAGCGGCGTGGCGGTCTGGATCGGCCAGCCTTCGCGTTGACCGCCGCCCACCCAGTCCTCCCATGCCCAACCAAGTCTGCACCGGTGCCGCGATGACGTGCACGTTCGGCGCGAGCCCTTCGAGCTTCATCGCGACGCCGCGACCGGTGCAGACCAGCTCGATGACGGCCGGGGTCATCACCGACAACATCCCGATCACGAACATCCCGCCGTTCGGCATGTGCTCGACGCCGACCAATCCGGCAGTCGCGGCCGCCACGGCCGCGGCACTCGGCGTGCTGACGCCGATGCCGTGCCTGCCGGTCATTCCCGCACCCTGGGCTCCAGGTGTCCCGAACGTGCTGATCACGAGCATCCCGGCGCTCGACGACACCTGCAAGCTCGCTTGCACATGGACCGGTGTGATCTCGATCACTTTCGCCGGCCAGGCAACCCATCAGATTCCCTGAACGAACAACATGACCTGGCACAACAAAGTCATCTGGACGGAGGGCATGTTCCTCCAGCCGCAGCATTTCCAGCAGCACGATCGCTTCCTCGCGCGGCAGGCGCACTTGCGCTTCAGCATCACCCAGCCCTATGGGTGGGGATTCATGTCGCTGTCGCTCGATGCTGCCTCCCTGACGCTCGGCAAGATCGCCATCGCCGGCGCGCACGGCGTGCTGCCTGACGGCCTCGTGTTCGACATCCCCGGCCAGGATGCGGCGCCGCCGGCCTTCGACGTGCCGGCCGATACGCGCGACGAGCTGGTCGTGCTGGCCGCTGTGTTGCAGCGTCCTGGTGTTGCGGAGTCCGACGCCGAATCCGAGTCGGGCTCGATGCCGCCGCGCTTCCTGGCGAGCGAGGTCGAGGTCGGCGACACCAACGCGACCGGCGAGCGGGCTGCGCCGTTGCAGATCGGTCGCCTCAACCTGCGCTTGATGCTGGCGCGCGATGCGGTCGAAGGCTATGCGACCCTCGGTCTCTGCCGGGTCATCGAGCGCCGCGTCGACAACAAGCTGGTGCTCGACACGCAATACGTTCCGCCGACCTTGCACGTCGGCGGCAACGAGATCCTGACCTCGTACGTCAGCGAGTTGCACGGCATGCTGCACCAGCGCGGCGAGGCGCTGGCGTCGCGCCTCGCGCAGCCGGGTCGTTCCGGCGTCGGCGAGATCTCAGACTTCCTGCTGCTCGAGGCCGTCAACCGCAGCGAGCCGCTGTTCGCGCAGTTGCGACAGACCTCGGTGCTGCACCCGAAAGAGCTCTATCACGTTGGCGTCTCGTTGGCCGGCGACCTGGCGACATTCCGCGACAAGCGACGTCCGGCGAACCTGCCGGCTTATCTGCACGATGACCCGGCACGCTGCTTTCGGCCGCTGATGGACGACCTGCGCCAGTCGCTCTCGATGGTCATGGAGCAGACCGCGATCCCGATCGAGCTGCAGGATCGAAAGCACGGCATCCGCGTCTCGGTCATTCCCGACATCGACCTGCAGCGCAACGCGCAATTCGTGCTCGCCGTCAACGCGCAGATGCCCGGCGAAACCTTGCGCGTGCGCTTTCCGGCGCAGGTCAAGATCGGCACGGTCGAGCGCATTCGCGATCTCGTGCAGCTGCAGCTGCCGGGTGTCACGGTGCGGCCGATGCCGGTCGCGCCCCGCCAGATCCCGTACCACGCCGGCTTCACCTACTTCGAGCTCGACACGCGCGGCAACGAGATGTGGAAGCAGCTCGAGACCTCGGGTGGCCTCGCGATTTATCTCGCCGGCGAATTTCCGGGCCTCGAGCTCGAGTTCTGGGCGGTGCGGTCATGAAGACCGGCCAGCCGACGCTCTTCGCCTCGGCATCGATGAACGTTCTTTCAGACTGAGTTGACCATGAGCGACAACAACGATCCCTTCGCGGCGTTCGGCTCGGACCGCACTGTCATCAAGCCGAGTGCGGGCAGGGCGCCGCGTGCGGGTTCGGCAGCGCCCGAGGCCGCAGGCGGAGTCGGTGCCGGCGCCGGCGCCGCCGCGCCCGCCACCTCGGGGCGCGACGCGCCGCTCGCGATGGACGCGCTGATGTCGACGAGCATCAACCCGCTGGTCGCTGCGGCCGCGCCGCTGCTCGCGGCGGGGCCGCGCGTGCGAACGACGGCGCGCCACCCGAATCCGGCCGGTCTGAAGGACGCGCTCGCCGACGGCATCCGCAAGTTCGAGGCGCAGGCGCGCGCGCAAGGCCTGCCGAACGAGCAGGTCGTGGCCGGCCGCTACATCCTGTGCACTTTCCTCGACGAGTGCGCGGCGAGCACGCCGTGGGGCGGGGCGGGCGCCTGGTCGGCGCAGAGCCTGCTCGTGCAGTTTCACAACGAGACGTGGGGCGGCGAGAAGGTCTACCAGCTGATGTCGAAGCTGGCCGAGAACGTCGATGCGAACCGCAACCTGCTCGAGCTGCTCTACATGGTGTTGGCGCTCGGCTTCGAAGGACGCTACCGGGTGCTCGACAACGGCCGCGCGCAGCTCGACAGCGTGCGCGAGCGGCTGGTGCAGATGCTGCGCCAGAGCCGCGGCACCTACGAGAAGGCGTTGTCGCCGCGCTGGCAGGGCGTCGAGCAGCGCGTCGCCAAGATGCACGAAGGCTTGCCGCTCTGGGTGCTGGCGTCCGTGGTCGCGCTGCTGCTCGGCGCGGTCTTCGCCGGATTGCGCTTCAAGCTCGGCGGCGATGCGAACGCGCCGTTCTCGGTGCTCGCAGGTCTCGACGCCAAGGCGGCGCAGGTCACGGCGGCAACGCCGCCACCCCCACCGCCGCCACCGGCCCCGAAACCACGCCTGGCGGGCTTCTTGAAACCGGAGATCGAAGCCGGCCTGGTGCAGGTGCAGGACCTCGCCGATCGCTCGATCGTCACGATCAAGGGCGACGGCTTCTTCGAGCCCGGCAGTGCAGTGATCTCGGGCAGCGTGCTGCCGCTGCTCGGGCGCATCGCGCAGGCGCTCAACGACACGCCGGGCAAGGTGCTGATCACCGGCCACACCGACAACCAGCCGATCCGGACCTTGCGCTATCCGTCGAACTGGCATCTGTCGCAGGACCGCGCCGACGCCGTCAAGACCGAGGTCACGAAGACCGTCAAGGTGGAGCGCATGCGGTCGGAGGGACGAGCCGATTCCGAGGTCGTCGCCGACAACAACACCGCGCCAGGCCGCGCCAAGAACCGGCGCGTCGAAATCACCCTATTCGTTCCGAGCGCCAGCAGCTAAGGCGCATCACGCCGGCCCTTGACGTTGCATCCGATCGCTCACCTTTCCCTCCAGGCCTCCGCATGAAGAAGTTTCTGCTGATCCTCTTCCATCCGCTCGCGCTCTCCATCTATGGGTTGCTCGCACTGGTTGCGCTGATCTGGTGGGTGGGACCGTTGATCGCGTTTGGCGAGCGCCGCCCGCTCGACGGCATCTGGGAACGCCTGATCGCGATCGTCGCGATCCTGCTGCTGGTCAGCATCGTCGCGGGCGTTCGCGCGATGCGGCGCAAGCGTGCCGATGCCGCGATGGTCGGCGAGCTCGCGACCGGCCCGAACGCGTCGGACCGCGAAGGCGAGGTGCTCGGCCAGCGCTTCACCGAGGCATTGAAGGTGCTCGAGGACAGCGCCAGCGCGTCCGGCAAGCGCTCCTTCTTCAAGCGCAGCCAGTACCTCTACGAGCTGCCCTGGTACATGTTCATCGGCGCGCCCGGCTCGGGCAAGACCACCGCGCTGATGAACGCGGGGCTGGCTTTCCCGCTCGCCGGCAAGATGGGTCAGGCGTCGATCAAGGGCGTCGGCGGCACGCGCAACTGCGACTGGTGGTTCACCGACGAGGCGGTGCTGATCGACACCGCCGGGCGCTACACGCTGCAGCAGTCGGACGAGCAGGTCGATGGGTCGGCCTGGGAGAAGTTTCTCGGCCTGCTGAAGAAGACCCGGCCCCGTCGTCCGATCAACGGCGTGCTGCTGACCGTCAACGTCCAGGACCTGCTGCAGCAGACGCCGGCCGACCGCAAGGAGCACGCATCGAAGCTGCGCCTGCGCCTGCAGGAGCTGCACACCCACCTCGGCGTGCGTCCGCCGGTCTACGTGATGGTGACGAAGTGCGACCTGATCGCGGGCTTCAACGAGACCTTCGGCGAGCTCGGCAAGGAAGAGCGCGACCAGGTCTGGGGTTTCAGCTTTCCGTACGATCCGCGCGGCAACGACACGCCGATGCAGGAGTTCGGCAGCGAATTCGCGGCGCTCGAGACGCGCCTGCGCAATCGCCTGATCGACCAGATTGAGGTCGAGCGCGACCCCTTGAAGCGGGCCGCGATCTTCTCGTTCCCGCAGCAGTTCGCCGGCCTGAAGGGTCTGCTCGGCGGCTTTCTCGAGATGGTCTTCGACGGCGGCGGCAACCTCGAGCAGCGCAGCCTGCTGCGCGGCATCTATTTCACCAGCGGCACGCAGGAAGGCACGCCGATCGATCGCGTGATGGGCACGCTCGCGCGCACGTTCGGCGTCGAGGCCAAGCCGGCATCGATCGCGTCCTCACGCGGCAAGAGCTTCTTCCTGTCGCGGCTGCTGAAGAATGTCGTGTTCGCCGAACAGGGCCTGGTCGGCGAGAACCGGCAGGTCGAGACGAGCCGCCAGCGCATGCGGCTGGTCGGCATGGCGGTGATCGGCCTCTGCAGCCTGGCGCTGCTCGGCGGCTGGGCCGTCAGCTATCTGCACAACAAGAGCTACCTGGCGGACGTGCAGGCGCGGGTGCCCGAGGTCAAAGCCGCGGTCGATGCGCTGCCGCCGGCCAACAACCTTGACGTGTCGGGGCTCGGTCAGGTGCTCGACAAGGTGGTCGCGGCGCCGAAGTCGGCGACCTTCAATGTCGACAAGCCGCCGCTGCTGAACACGCTCGGTCTTTACCAGGGCGACTACGTCGAGGCCGGTGCAGACATCGGCTACCAGCGCCTGCTCGACCGCGCGCTGCTGCCGCGCGTCGCCAAGCGGCTCGAGGAGCGCCTGCGTGCGGTCAACCGCGACAACCTCGAGGTGGCCTACGAAGCGCTCAAGGGCTACCTGATGCTCTACACGCCCGAGCATTTTGATGCCGATCAGCTGAAGGCCTGGGTCACGCTCGATTGGGAGATGAATCTCGCCGGCACCTTGAACCCGCAGCAGCGCGAGGCGCTCGGCACCCACCTCGACGCGGCTCTGGCGAAGGGCGCGCCGCGGGCGCTCGCGCCGATGGACGCCATCCTCGTCGCCAACGTGCGCGACATGCTGATCGCCTACCCGCTCGAGTACCGCATCTTCAGCCGGTTGCGTCGCGCCCAGGTCGGCGGCAACTACGCCGAGTGGTCGGTGGCATCGGCGGGCGGGCCGAACGCGGCGCAGGTGTTCGAGCGCGCCAGCGGTCAGCCGATCACGAAGGGCATCCCAGGCCTCTTCACGCGCGACGCCTACTTCAAGGAGTTCAAGGGCTCGGTCGACAAGGTCGCCAAGCAGATGGCCGACGAGCAGCGCTGGGTGCTCGGGACCGTGAAGCCTGGCGCGGCGCCGCAGGCGACGATCACCGACGCCGAGATGACCGAGCGGGTCCGCCGCCTGTATCTGCAGGAGTACATCAAGGTGTGGGACGCGTATCTCGCCGACGTGCGCCTCATCAAGCTCGGCGGGATCGAGCGCAGCCTCGCGGTCGCACGCATCCTGGCGGCACCGGACTCGCCGTTGGCGGCCTATATGCGCGCCGTGACGCGCGAGACCCAGCTGGCCGCAGCGGCCACGGCCGCCGAGACGCAAACCGGCGCCTCACTGGCGGGCAAGCTTGGCGAGAAGACGCAGAAGGCGCGCGCTGAGATGGCGGCCCTGGTCGGCAAGCCGGCCGATCCGACCGGCCCGCGTGCGGCCGGTGGACCGCTCGAGGCGATGGTCGACGAGCACTTCGCGCCGTTGCACCGGCTGGTCACCGGGCAACCGGCGCCGATCGATGAGGTTCTTAAGCTGTTCAATGAGGTCTACGTGCAGCTCGCTGCGGTCGATGCCGCGCAAAAGAGCAAGAGCGCGCCGCCGCCTCCGGGCGCTGGCGGCGGCGGTGCCGCCAAGGCCGCGGCCGGGCTGCAACCGGAGCCGATCAAGACGATGCTCGAGACACTGGCTGATGCCGGCGCGAGCCAGAGCCGCACCGCCGAGCGGCAAGGCCTGTCGTCCGAGCTGAAGCCGATCACCGACCTCTGCACGCGCACGGTCGCGGGCCGCTTCCCGTTCGCGCAAGGCTCGAAGTCCGACGTGCTTCCGGACGACTACGGCCAGCTGTTCGGCGTCGGCGGCATGTTCGACGACTTCTTCCAGCGTCGCCTCGCGACCCTGGTCGACATCGGCGCGACGCCGTGGGTCTACAAGCCGCTGGCCGACGGCAGCAAGCCGCCGGGCGGCGCCTCGCTCGCCGACTTCCAGCGCGCCTCACGCATTAAGGAGGCGTTCTTTCGGGCCGGCGGCAAGGTGCCGGGCTTCAAGGTCGACCTGCGCGTGCTCGAGATGACCGAGGGCATGAAGGACCTGACGCTCGACATCGACGGGCAGCCGTTCAAGTTCGTCGCGGGCAACACCGCGGCGCAGACCGTCAGCTGGCCGAGCCCGCGCGTCGCGTCGCAGATCAAGCTGGGTGCCGATGCCGGCGCGCCGCAGGTCTTCGAGGGGCCGTGGGCGCTGTTCCGGCTGTTCTCGAAGTTCGAGAACCGGCCGTCGCCGCAACCCGAGAAGTTCACCGTCATCCTCCTGCTCGACGGCAAGCGCGCAACGATGGAGGTGACCTCGAGCAGCGCCATCAATCCGTTGCGGATGCGCGAGATGCAGACCTTCCGCTGTCCCGATTCGCTCTGACGATCGATAGCGCCGGGCAGCATGCACGCGGATGAAGTCACCGGCTGGTACGGCAAGCTGCCGAGCCTCGGCGACTTCGCGTCGCGCCGGCTGCCTCCGGCGTTCGTCGAGCCGTGGGACGACTGGCTCGCGCGTGGACTGGCGGTTTGGCGCGAGCAGTCGCCCGACGGCTGGCTCGACGGCTACCTTGCCAGTCCGAGCTTGCGCTTCGTGCTGATGCCGGGCGTGTTGGGCGGCGCTTCGACCGAGGATTCCGCGGCGTGGGCCGGCGTGTTGATGCCGTCGGTCGACCGCGTGGGCCGCTACTTTCCGTTGACCTTGGCCAGTCCGCTGCCAATGCTGCCCGCCGATGCGGCGGAATTGAACGACCTGCTCGGCTGGCTGCAACGCCTCGACGATCTGGCGCTCGACGTGTTGCACGACGACTGGCCGGTCGATCGGCTCGAGACCGAGCTGGGTGGTCTGGGCGCATGGACGCCTGCGACAAGACAGACCGCGGTTGGTGGTCTGCCGGATCGATGGGCCGCATCGGCCCAGCTCGAGGTTCGGCCGCGCGGTGGCATCGCTGAAGTGTTGACCGCCAGCGCGCACGACGCGCTGTTGCAAGCTCTGCACGCAAAGGCCCTTTGGCTCAGCGACGACGGCGCGGCTCGGCCGATCCTGCGGCTGACGGCAGGTCTGCCGAGCGGCACCGACTTCTCAACGCTGCTCAGCCGAAGCGGCGACCCGATTCCCTCCTGACATCACTCGACTTGCAAGGCACACATGACCGACAGCACCGATTGGGCTCCGAACTTCGGCGGCATCAGCCTGCCGCCCCCGAAGTGGGCCGCCAAGCGCCCGGTTCGCATCGCGCTGCTCGGCGACTTCAGCTCGGGGGCGCTCGCGGGCCGGCTCGAGTCGGGCGCCGCATTGGCGAAGCGCAAGCCGCTGCCGGTCGAATTCGATTCGCTCGAGGATGCGCTCGCGCGCATGAAGCTGAAGCTGCAGCTGCCGCTCGGCGCCGACGGCGCGCCGGTCGAGATCGAGGTCTCGGATATCGAGTCGTTCCATCCCGACCAGCTCTACAGCAACCTCGAGATCTTCTCTGCGCTCGCCTCGCTGCGTCAGCGCCTGAACACGCCGTCGAGCTTCGCCAAGGCGGCGGCCGAAGTGCAGAGCTGGAGCAAGGGTGCGGGCAAGCGCGCCTCGAGCGTGAACCGCCGCGCCCGCGCACGGGGGGCGGCGCCGTCGAGCGGTGCGACGCTCGACGACTTCGCTCGCCTCACCGGCCGGCCGGCGGTCGCGAAAGGTGCCGACGATTCCCTCGATGCACTGTTGCGCAGCCTCGTCGGACCATTCGTCGTGCCGGCCGTCAACCCGAACAAGGATGCGATGGTTGCGACCGTCGACAAGGCGCTTTCCGACACGATGCGCGCCGTGCTGCATCAGCCCGACTTCCAGAATGCCGAGTCGCTGTGGCGTGGTGTCGACTTCTTGCTGCGCCGCCTCGAGACCAGCCATCAGCTCCAGGTCCACCTGATCGACCTCAGCGCCGAAGAGCTCGCCGCCGACCTCAGCGCGGTGACGGACCTTTCGGAGAGCGGCCTGTACAAGCTGCTCGTCGAGAAGCCATCGCAGGACGCCGACGGCGGTTACACCTACATTTGCGGCGCCTACCAGTTCGACGCGACGCCGCCGCATGCCGATCTGCTCGGCCGCGCAGCCGTGGTGGCGGCGCACGCCGGCGCGCCGTTCATCACCTCGATCAACACCGATCCGTTCACCGACCGCAAGGAACCGCCGCACCGCCTGGTGCGCGACGCGTTCGCAGCGCTGAAGGCGATGCCTGACGCGTCCTACCTCGGGCTGATCGGGCCGCGCTTCCTGTTGCGCCACCCTTACGGCAAGCGCAGCGACCCGATTTCGAGCTTCGCGATGGAGGAGTTCACGAACGAGGACGGCCTGCGCGGCATGCTATGGGGCCATCCGAGCCTGCTCGCGATGTGCGTGCTGGCGGTGCACGGCGGGCAGATGACGATCGACGACCTGGCGTTCCACCACTACGTCGACGCCGACGGCGACAGTGTCGCGCTGCCGTGCACCGATCGGCTGATCAACACCCACGCCAGCACGCTGCTGCGCGACTACGGCATCAACGGCGTGATGGCGCACAAGGGCGAGGCGCTGGTGCGGTTGACGGGTCTCGAAGCGATCAACGGTGATGGCCTCGCGGCGCCCGGCGGCACCGGCCGCAAGGCGCCGAGCGATTCGCGCTTCGCGCTGCGCAGCAAGCCGGAGCGCGACGACAAGGTGGCGGTCGACTGGACGCCGGCGCAGCGCAAGGCCGGCACGGTGGGTGTGTCCGCGGCGCCGCAGCGCCTGGTCGACGACACCGAGGAGGCCGCCCCTGCGGCAACCGCTGAAGCGCCCGAGGCGTCCACGGCCGAAGTCGCGCCGGTCGAATCCCCATCCGCAGAGGCCAGTGCTACGGCAAGTGACGACACCAGTGAGCTCGATGCGCTGCTGGCCAGCCTCAACGACGATGCGCCGCCTGCCGAGGCGCCGGCGGCAGCCAGCGACGAGCCTGCGATGGATCCCGAACTCGAAGCGCTTCTCAAGTCGCTCGCGTGAGGATAGTCGCCGTGTGGGCCGAGATCAGCGCAGGTCCGGTCTCAGCGAATGTTGTGCGCGATCGCCCACGCCGCCCAGCCGTAGAACAGCAGCGGCAGCACCACCACGGCAATCCGGTCGATCCGAAAGGCGAGCTCCCGCCGTCGGCTGACCTCGAGCTTCAGGCACAACGCCGAGAGGAGCAGCGTGCCGAAGATGAAGGCCAGCGCGATCATGTGCATCTTGTCGGCCAGGGTCATCTCGCCGGAGTCGGGCACCAGCGAGGCCGAGATGAACGCGCTCGCGGTCACCGCGAACAGCGAGCCGATGCCCATGCCGAAGCGCGCATCGAGATCCGACGGCTTGACCAGGAAGGCGACAAAGGCCACCGCGGTTGCGAGCAGCACGGTGCTCAGCAGCTTGATCGCCGAGCCCTGGCTGCGCCGCTCGATGTCGACGCTGAACATGAAACGCGAGTATTCCGAGCTCGCGTTGGTCGGCAGCGAGACGTCGCCGTAGTTGGTGCGGTAGACCTTGGTCTGCACGTCGGTGACGAAGTTCGAGGCGGTCCAACCGGCCATGTCGATCTCGTCGCCGAGGCCCGAGTTGCTCTTGTCGGCGACGAACACGAGGTCCTTCGCGGTCAGCGAGCTGTCCTCGATCTTCACCGTGATCGAATGCGAGTCGAACGGGAAGCGCGCCAGGTCCCAGGTCTCGGACATCGTCGCCGAGACGCGCACGGTCGCGTAGCTGACGTCGCCGATCTTCTTCTCGACGACGCTGCTCTTGTTCTCGATCTTGCCGTTGATCAGCTCGAAGCTGTCGAGCGGCTTGTAGTCGGCGAGCGGACCTTCGGCCTTCCAGCGGAACCACACGTAGAAGTCGATCGCGTACTTGTTCTCGCGAAAGTTCAGGCTCTCAATCTTGCTGACATACGCGCCGGTCGCCACCTGCGGCGCCGCTTGCGCTGCGGCCGGGTTGCCGGCGAGCAGCGTGAGGAGCGCCGCCATCATCATCAACACGGCCTGCTGGCGGTCTCTCATCTGAACCTTTCGGTTGGGGCGGCTAAGGGCACCGGCAGGCGCGGTGTGCGCCGGATTATGGCGGCGCGAACGCATGGATCCGGCTGCCTTTCGCTATCGTTTCCGTCCATCGACGCGCGGCGAGCACGGTGCCAAAGTACGCCGAACTGCGTTGCGGCCCTTGTTGCATCGGGGCTCGCGCCGCGGCGCTTTCACATGAACGAACCGGCCATCCGATGAGCACGCCCGACGACGACGACCGCACCGTGATTCGTCCTCCCGGGGCCGGCAAGACCGCGACGGCGACATCGGTGCCCACCACGTTTGCGCCGTCGGCGTCGACCGGCACCGGCGTCACGCTGCCGCCGGGCTCGTTCGTCGCCGCGTCGAGCGCGGGCGAGAGCGGCAACGCACTGCCGCTCGGCACCTACCTGAGCGAGTTCGAGCTGACCAGCGTGCTCGGCGAAGGCGGCTTCGGCATCGTCTACCTGGCGCGCGATCACTCGCTCGAGCGCCGCGTCGCGCTGAAGGAATACATGCCGGCCGCGCTTGCCGCACGCACCGGCCAGACCCAGGTGCAGGTCAAGTCGGCGCGCCACCAGGACACGTTCGACGCCGGTCTCAAGAGCTTTGTCAACGAGGCCAAGCTGCTGGCCTCGTTCGACCATCCGTCGCTCGTCAAGGTCTATCGCTTCTGGGAAGCCAACGGCACCGCGTACATGGTGATGCCGTTCTACGAAGGCATCACGCTGAAGGACAAGCTGCGCGCGCTCGGCGCGCCGCCCGATGAAGACTGGCTGATGGGGCTGCTGGCGCCGCTCACGGAGGCGCTCGCCGTGGTGCATTCGGAGAACTGCTACCACCGCGACATTGCGCCCGACAACGTCATCCTGCTCAACACCACCGGCAAGCCGCTGCTGCTCGACTTCGGCGCCGCGCGCCGCGTCATCGGCGACATGACGCAGGCGCTGACCGTGATCCTGAAGCCGGGCTACGCACCGATCGAGCAGTACGCCGAGGCGCCCGGCATGAAGCAGGGCCCATGGACCGACGTTTATGCGTTGGCGGCGTCGGTGCATTTCGCAGTCCAGGGAAAGACGCCGCCGACCTCTGTCGGGCGTCTGATGAGCGACAGCTTCGTGCCGCTCGCGCAGGCCGCGGCCGGCCGCTACAGCCCGCGCTTCTTGGAGGCGATCGACCGTGCGCTGCGGGTGCGGCCGGAAGAACGCACGCAGACGATCGCCGACCTGCGCGCCGACCTCGGTCTGGCGGCCGGCGCACCCGCTTCACAAGTCACCATGCTGGGCGCGCACGGCGGAGCGGGCGACGCGACGCCGACCCGTTTCCTGCCGTCGAACTTCGATCCGCTGGCGAGCGCGGCGGCGGTCGCAGCGCCGGCCGCAGCGCGCAGCGCGCCCAGCCCGGTGAGCGCCAGCGCCGCACCGGCACCCAACCGCATGCCGCTGTTCATCGGCATCGGGGTCGCGGTGCTCGTTGCGGCGGGTGTCGGCGGCTATCTGCTGCTGCCCTCGGATCCGGTTGCGCCGCCCGCAACGCCGGCTGTGTCGGCCGCGCCAACGCCTGCGCCCGCAGCCATACCGGCCGCCCCTGCACCGGCCCCTGCGTCGATCGCCGCGGTGCCGGCACCGCCTGCCGCGCCGGCTCGGTTCGATGTCGGCGACCAGTTCGACCGCGTGATCGCCGGGCAGACCGCCGGCTTCGCGGTCAGTGCGGCGGCAGCCAAGCCGCAGCTTCGGATCGGCCGCGACAAGCTGACGTTCACCGTGAAATCGGCGCGCGATGGTTTTGTCAACGTGCTGCTCGAAGGGCCCGACGGCGCCCTAATGCAGCTGTTCCCGAACACGCAGAGCACCGACAACCGCATCAAGGCCGGTCAGGCCCTGACGTTGCCGCAGGCGAACTGGGTGCTGGACACGGCCGAGCCGGCCGGGCCGGAGCACTTCCTCGTGGTCGTGAGCCAGCACCCGCGTGAGTTCAGTGCGCTCAGCAACAAGCGCGAGTTCTACTTCCTGACCCTGCCGACCGGCGAAACCGCCAGCGCGCTGGCGGCGCAATGGAAGCGCAGCACGCCGATGCTGCTCGGCACGCCGGCCGCAAAGGCGGCCTGCGAAGGGGCTGCCTGCGACGAATACGGCGCGGCCCGGTTCACGGTCGAGGTCGTGAAGTAGCGCGGGCGACGCGCGCATAAAAAAGGCCCCGCCAAGGCGGGGCCAATTGGGACCCTCTTCAGGAAGATTAGGCCTGCTTGCGACGGCGTGCGACGAAGCCCATTGCGCCGAGACCGGCCATCATGAGCGCGTAGGTTTCCGGCTCCGGGATCGGCGCAGCGAAATGCACCGAGCCGCCGCCGTTGTCGATCATGAAGCCGTTGGCCGTCGGGGTGACCGTGCCTTCGGCGTTGATGAACGAGGTCATCGCCAGGTTGTAGAAGCTGCCGGACGGGGGCGACACATAGAACGGGCTGGCGGCCGCGTTGAACGTGACCGTCGCGCCCGCGCCGGGCAGGCCGTTGATCGTGCCGGTGCTGCCCGAAACGAGGGCGCCTGAGGCCAGCTGGATCGGGGCTACGGCGCCGGAGATCGTGCCGCCCGGGCCGAATGTCGGCACCGAGTTCGTTCCAAACAGCTGGTAGTCCAGTTTGCTAAACGCGCCGTTGACGACGCCGTCGCCGGTGAAGTGGAAGTACAGGCTGTAGGTGGTGTTCAGCCCGCCCGCGTTGATGTCCTTGCCGTTCAGCTGGAAGCTCGAGACTCCCAGGTAGCCATCTTCGTGGAACGTCGTACCGCCACCCGTGAACGTGACCGTCGCGAAGTCCGAGACGATGATGTTGTCGGCGGTGAACGTGGTACCCGTCAGCCCGGCGCCCGAGGGGTTCCAGGTGAAATCGGGCAGGTCGAGGGCCGAAGCACTCGAGTAGGCGGCGACGAGTGCCACGGACAACAGGGTCCGCGCAAACGCTTTCGGGGTGAATAGGGCCAGCGGCTTCATGGGGATCTCCGGATAGGTTGAAACGTTGAAAGGACAAAGAGGGGAAGTCGGGTCAACATCGATGAACCTTCCGTTCCCGGCAGGGACGTCGAAAGAGCCGGTGGTTGCGTTGCGAGGGTCAACTCCGTACTCCATCTCCGTCCCTGTTTGGGACTTTAATCCCAATGATTCGGGGGTTCGATACCGCGAATGAGGGGGAGATTGACCAAGCGAAACAGGACTTGTAGGAATCGGCGCACAGGCCGTGTAGTCGGACAGCGGATTTCGTTTTTCGATCGAGTTTTTGGAATCGCTTTGAACACTCCAGGCCCGCAGGGCTGCCGGTCGAGCGCTCTCGACTCAACCATCACTTCCACTCGTATCGCAACCCGATCCACGCGCCGCGCGGTGCTCCCAGCCCGAGAAAAGGCTCCGCGACCCGGTTGGCGGGATCGAAGGTCCGTCCAGGGTTGGGAAAGACGTTGTAGCCAAGGATCCCGAAGTTCGCGTATTCGCGGTTGAAAACGTTGTCGACGCGCGCGAACAGCTCCCAGTTCTTTGCAATCCGCCAGACGCCGTCGAGGTTCAGAACGGCGTAGCCGGGCACGACGCCGTGCGCGTCCTGATTGTTCTCGTCGCCGCGTGATCGGATCGGGGTGTTGGCGACGAGGTTGGCGCCCAGCGTCATCGCTTCGCTCGCCGCGAAGTCGAGGCGCACTCGCAGGGTGTGCTGCGGTATGCCCGGGATGCGGTTGCCGCTCGCGACGACGATTTCTCCGCTTCCGTCTGCGCTCGAATTGGCCGCGCTGTGCGAGACGAACTCGCTGCGAAAGGTCGCGTCGATGAAGCCATAGCGGGCGGCGATGCCGAACCGGCCCCACTTCGTCGCGCCTGTGAGCTCGAGCCCTTGGCGCCGGGTCTTGCCGACGTTCTGGAAGAAGCCGGCGTTGATCGCGTCGCCACTGCTGACGAACTGGATGTCGTCGAACAGGTCGGTGCGGTAGATGGCTGCGCTCCAGCTCGTGTCGCCGAGCTTGCCACGGGCCCCGACCTCGATCGTCTTGGCCACCACCTTCTTCAGCGGCGGATCGGCCAGGAAGCTGTTCGGGAGCTTGCACGGGGCTGTGGGATCGGCGCAGGTCAGCTCCATTGCGGTCGGCGCCCGCATGCCCTCGTTGTAGCTTGTGTACGCCGTGAATCCGGCAGTCGGGTTGAAATTCAGCCCGAGGGCGGGATTGAATCGCCTGAATTCGTGATCGCCGTCTAGCGCCGGGCTCGTGCCGCTCTGGTCCCGGATCTCAACACGGGCGTCGTTGTACCGGCCGCTCGCGGTCAGGGTCCAACGCTCGTGGAGCGTGAACGTGTCCATCGCGTAGAGCGCGAAGTTGCGGGTGCGGGTCTTGGCGTCCGTTTCAGGCGCGAAGTCGCCGCTCGGAACCGTCCCCCTCGAAGCGTCGAAGCTCGCAGGCTGGGATTCCTGGGTGAAGCGCGCGTTCCCGGCGTCCACGCTGGCGCCCAGCACGAACTGGTTGGGGCGGCCGGCCAAGGGTTGCGTCAAGGTCAGCTGGAGCGCTCCGCCGTAGCTCGTCTGGTCGATGACCGAGCGATCGTTCAGGGCCTGGACGTCGTCCACGACCCCGGTGTCAGGGTCGACCTCGCCGAAGTCGTCGTTGACGTTGCTCGAGACGTTGTGGTTGCGGAAGCGGCGCAAATAGGCGTTGCCGGCGATCAGCACGTTCTCGGTCACGAAGTGGCTGCCCTTGATGGCCAGCATCGCGAGCTGGTTCTTGTTGATGTCGGGAAAGGTGTACGCCTGACGGCGGTCGTCCAGGAACGACGTCGGCAGGGTCTGCGTGCCTTCGAGCCGGTTGTCGGCGGCCGTGAGGCTGACGTCCAAGTTGTCGCGCTCGGTCTCGTAGCCGACCTTGCCGAAGAACTGCGCGATCCGGCTCGGGTTGTGCTTCGCCCAGCCGTGGTCCTTGGAGACGTTGCCCGTGAGGTAATAGTCCCAGGGGCCCGCCACGCCTCCCTGCTCGACCTGCAAGGTGGCGCGGCCGAACGATCCGCCCGAGAGCTCGACCGAGCCACCGGGAAACTGGCGTCCGCTCTTCGTATAGATCGCGAGGGCCCCGCCCAGCGTGTTGAGTCCGAACAGCGGGTTGGAGCCGGGGATGAGCTGGATGCCGCCGATCGCCGACTGCGGCAACAGGTCCCAATTGACGGTGTCGCCGAACGGCTCGTTGATGCGCACGCCGTCCTGAAACACCGAGAGCCCCTGGGGTACCCCTACGAGAGGCGAAGCCGCGAACCCGCGGAAGCTGATGTCGGGCTGGTAAGGATTTCCCTGGGCGGCGTTGACAGTGACGCTCGTCGGGTTGTTCTGAAGGAATTCGGCGAGACTTCCGGGTCGCTGCTTGCCGAACTCCTTGCTGCTGTAGACCTGGACGTTGGCTGGAACATCCCTCAACGGTGTACCGAGGCCCGGAAGCGGCGTCGTCCCGATCACCTCGACCTGCTGCAGCTCGAGCGCCTCGGCGGGGTTGTCGGCAGGCAGTGCAGGCTGGCCGATCAGACACGCGCACGTGGCCAGCCCGAAGTGAGTGGTCTGAAGTTTTCGCTTTTGGCAATGCATCGCGCGTCATGTGCAAAAGGTATTCCAAGGGACGCGAGGGTTGTCTGACGCTCGCATGGCTGTCGTGTTCGGCAAGCTCCCGACAGGACCCCAGGACGCCCGCCGTCGCGCCACGCACAATAGGCAGGCCGGTACCGCGAGCAGAACGCGAGTTTGAGTGCCGCCCCAAGCCGGCATCCGACTGGCCTCGCAATCAGACATCGACGACCTGAATTCTCAGCGCTTCTGTAGATGGCGCGAAGGCGAGATCTGAACGCCGGCGACCTGATAGAACCTGGAGCTCGACCCCGGTTCGGCGCTGCCTGAGGCCGACCTGTGAGGTCGTCTCGTCGCACTCAGATCTTCGTGACAAACTGTCCTCCAGGCGGAACAGCTGCGCTGCGCTGCACCCGGAGCTGGATTGGCGCGCGCTGCTTGGGAATGGACATTGCTTGTCCAGCCGTGCGCGGCACCGTCCCACGAGACGGTGTGACGCGGCCATGCGCCAGGCCGTTCTCACCAATTCATCCCGAATGCGTATCGCTCGCCTGGACACCCTTACGTTGCTTGCGCCTGGGCGCCTGCACCTGGGCTTTCTGGACCCGTCCGGTTCGTTGGGCCGTCGGTTCGGCAGCGTCGGTCTGGTGATCGAGGGCTTCGAGACCGAGATCGAACTGAGCGCTGCGCTCGCCGAGCACGTCACCGCCGACACGCCCGAAACAGCGTCGCAACTCGAACGTGCGAAGGGGTGCCTGCAGACGCTGCGCGTCCGCACCGGGCGCGAAGATGCGCTGCATCTCCGGCTCCTGCGCGTGTTGCCGTCGCACGCCGGATTCGGCTCTGGCACCCAACTTGCGTTGTCGATCGCGCGTGCATTCGCGCGCTGGCATCGGCTGGATGTCGGCACCCCCACGCTCGCCCACTGGCTCGGGCGCGGCCAGCGCTCGGGCATCGGGATTCACGGCTTCGATCAGGGTGGCCTGCTGGTCGACGGCGGGCCCGGCGCCGACGGGCAGCCTGCCCCCTTGCTGTCGCGAATTGCGCTGCCCGAGGCCTGGCGCATCCTGGTCGTGCAGGACAGGATGGAGCGCGGCCTGGCGGGCGATGCCGAAAGGACCGCGATGGCCACGCTCGCGCCGATGTCCGCGTCGCGCGCCGCCGAAATCTGCCATGAGGTGCTGATGCGCGTGCTGCCAGGCGCTGCGGGCGCCGACTTCGAAGCCTTCGCGCTCGGCGTCTCTCGCGTCCAGCAACTGCTCGGCGAGTACTACGCACCGGTCCAGAACGGTCGTGCCTACACGAGCGCGACCGTCGGCCGCTTGATGCGCTGGGTCGGTACGGCCGCAGGCAATGCGGCGATCGGCCAGAGTTCGTGGGGGCCGACCGGCTTCGCCATCGTTGCCTCGCAGGCGCGCGCCGAAGCGCTCCTGGCCGCTGCGCGCGCTGCCGGGCTGATCGAGCCGGGACTCGCGTTGCGCATCGTCGCGGCCCGCAATCGTGGGGCCGAGATCGCGGACACTCGTGCGAACTTGCTGGTGCGCTGATCGACCGACATCGCGCCTTGAACCGACCGCACCGAGATCACGCCATGGAACGACCCTACATCCTTCATCTGCTCACCCCAGGCCATCAGGTCAGTCCGTTCGACGTCAACATGGCGGCCGACGCGGGCTACCAGATCATCACGCCGTACACCGATGTCGGCATCGACGCGGTGGCTGCGCTGACTCAGGACGCCATCTTCTCGCGCGGCCCGAAGGGCGTGGCGCGCACGGCCATCTTCGTCGGCGGTCGCGATGCGTTGCTCGCCGCGGACATGCTGGAGCGTGCGAGAAGCGCGATGTTCAAGCCCTTCGTCGTCTCGCTGATGGCCGATCCCAGCGGTGCCTACACCACGGCCGCGGCGATGCTCGCCTGCGTCGAATCGGCGCTGAAGCGTCACCATGACCTGAGCTTGTCAGGGAAGAACGTGTTGGTGCTCGGGGGCACCGGCCCAGTCGGCCGAGTCGCCGGTGTGCTGGCGGCGCAGGCTGGTGCGGCGGTCCGGCTGGCCAGTCGCAGCGGCATCGACAAGGCGCAGCAGGCGGCGCGTGAAACAGGCGCGCGGTTCGAAGTCGACCTGCAGGGGGCATCGAGCGCCGATCAGGCGGCCCTGCGCAACGAGCTCGCGCAGGCCGACATCGTGCTCGCTTGTGCAGCGGCGGGCGTGCAGGTGGTCTCGCCCGAGGATCTTGCGTTCGCGATGCGGCTGAAGATCGCCGCCGATGTGAACGCGGTACCGCCCGAAGGCATCGCCGGTGTCGGCGTGATGAACGATTCGAAACCGCTGGCCGCGCCAGCTAGTGCGGTCGGCATCGGCGCGTTCGTGGTCGGCAACGTCAAATACCAGACTCAACATCGCCTGCTGGTGCGCATGTGCCAGTCCGAGAAGGCAGCGGTGTTGAGCTTCCCGGAAGCGTTCGCTGCGGCGCGGGAGTTCCTCGCCGAGCAGGCCGCGTCGACGCCGGCCAAGCCGGCGACCTGAGCCGGGTGACCATGGCGGTGCTGGCTGTCGCGGCCGTGTCGGCCCGCATGCTGGCGGAGGCGGCCGCGCAGGATGGCTACGGCGTCGTCGCACTCGATGTGTTCGGTGACCTTGACACGCGGCGCGCTGCGGCCCAATGGCTGCCGATCGGCGTCGCCGGCTCAGCGCAGATCGACGCAGGTTGCGTGCTCGATGCGCTGCGTGAACTTTCGCGGCGCGGCGGCGGGGTGATCGGCTGGATTGCCGGCAGCGGGTTCGAGGGGCAGCCCGACCTGCTCGAGGCCGGCGCGAAGTTGCTGCCGCTGATCGGCACGGCTGCAGAAGCCGTGCGCCGCGTGCGCGATCCGCAGCAGTTCTTCGGTGCGCTCGCGGCCGAAGACATTTTTTATCCGCCGATGCAAGCACATGCGCCAGCCGATCCAGACGGCTGGTTGTCGAAGGACGCCAACGGATGCGGCGGCTGGCACATCCGCCATGCTGCGCAAGCCGGCGAGGCAGGGCCTGCACGCCCCTCTTGCTATTTCCAGCGCGTGATGCCGGGCACGCCGATGTCGGCGACCTTCATCGCCAACGGCAGCGACGCGCTGCTGCTGGGCTTCAACGAACTTCTCGTGAGACCCTTCGGTTCGCACCCGTTCGTGTACTGCGGCTGCGTGGGGCCGGTGGCGGTCACGCCTCGCCTGGCGCGCCGCGTCGGCGATGCGGCACGTCTGCTGAGCGCACAGTTCCACCTGCGCGGCTGGTGCAGCCTCGACTTCATGTGCGACGACAACACGATCGGCGTGCTCGAAGTGAACCCACGCCCTCCGGCCAGCATGGCGCTGTATGCGCAACCCGGGTTGATCGACGCGCAGCTGCGCGCCTGCCTGAATGAAGAGCTGCCGCGGCCTGGCGCGCTCGCGCGTTCGCCGGTCTCGGGCAGCGAAGTCGTCTATGCGCGATGCGCGCTGCAGCTCGACGAGGCGGCCGCGCGGTGCCTGCTCGATTGGCCGAACGTGCACGACTTGCCTGTTGCCGGCGCACGCTTCTCACCTGGTGACCCGCTCTGCAGCCTGAGCGCGCAAGGCCTTGGCGCCGACCAGGTGAAGGCCTTACTCTCGGCAGGGCGCGATGCCTTGCTGAGCGCCCTGGAGACATGACCATGACCGACGCCGCCCACCTGTGGCCGACTCGTCTTTGGCCACCGGCATGCTGAGCGTCAACGCCTTGGCCCGCCCGCTGGTCGAGCGGCTGCTTGCGCAAGCCGAGGCGCTCGAGCTGAGCGTGAACCGCGATACGACTGGCGCCTGCATCGTCGATGCCGGCATCCAGGTGCGCGGCAGCATCGCGGCCGGCCTGCTGATCGGCGAGATCTGCATGGGCGGTCTCGGCCGGGTGCGCTTGCGTGGCGGCGGCCTCGAGGGCTGGCCGAGCTGGATCGAGGTGCGCAGCTCGCAGCCGGTACTCGCCTGCCTGGCCAGCCAGTATGCCGGCTGGAGCCTGGCAGCGAGCCAGGAGGAAACCGGCGGCAAGAAGTTCTTCTCGCTCGGCTCCGGCCCGGCGCGGGCGCTTGCGGCGAAGGAGGCGCTGTTCGGCGAACTTGGCTACCGTGACCGCGCCGATGCCGGCGTGCTGGTGCTCGAAGTCGATAGGGCACCGCCCACGGTGGTGATCGACAAGCTTCTGCGCGATTGCGGTCTGCTGCCGGAGGGCCTGACGCTGATCCTGACGCCGACGACCAGCCTCGCCGGAACGACCCAGGTGGTCGCACGCGTGCTCGAGGTGGCCTTGCACAAGGCGCACGAGCTCGGTTATGCGCTCGGCCAAATCGTCGACGGCGTCGCGGCTGCGCCGCTGCCCGCGCCGAGCCCGGACGGCGTCATTGCAATGGGTCGTACCAACGACGCGATCCTGTACGGTGGCAGCGTGCACCTCACGGTGCGCGGCAGCGACGCGGCGGCGCGCCAGCTTGCGCTGCAGCTGCCGTCGCGCAACTCGCGCGACTACGGACGATCGTTCGCCGACATCTTCAAGGAGGTCGAGTACGACTTCTACAAGATCGACGGCGCGCTGTTCGCGCC
>Ga0207691_10000900_pt1 | contig 29470 bp, 24 predicted proteins | sample KBSM13metaG_FD_184327 | JGI IMG/M metagenome (GOLD analysis project Ga0207691, IMG submission 184327) | Miscanthus rhizosphere microbial communities from Kellogg Biological Station, Michigan, USA - KBS M1-3 metaG (SPAdes) (version 2) | ecosystem: Host-associated > Plants > Roots > Rhizosphere >...
CTCAATCAAAGCCACCGGCTTATGGTATGAGAGCTTTCATTGGTTCGAAGTATGTGACGTTAGACCGACGTAATTCGCGCGCGACTGTGGATTTCGAGTTGTACTACGCCGTGCCGGGAAGTGGTACGCCGAAATGAGTTCAGAACGTCAAATCGGTTCTGTGTGCTTTGCGTACTCTGCGTCTCGGTGTTCCCTGTATTGAAAACGGAAATCTGATAATCGAGCCCATCTTCAACACAGAGACACTGAGAGTACACAGAGCAGCAAATTAAGACTGATGGTTCAAATTGGAAACCTCGGGCAGGGAAAATTGTTTGGAGGATACAGTGATGAATTTATATAGCGCCGAAGGAAAGTCCCGTAGTCGGTTTTACGCGGTGAGTTTGGTCACCGCCTTACTGTTCTGCGCTTCGATGAGTGCAGCGTTCGGCCAAGAAAGGTCAACCGATCGGGACAATCCTACACCCGTCACGGCCAATGTGATTACGGACGACCTCGATGGAACTGACACCTATTACTTCTATAAGTTTACCGCTGGCCCAGGAAAATTGACGGTGACAATTGAAGTTAAAGCTTCTGGCACAAATGCAGGTGCAATGCTCGACTTGTTCGACTCTAAATCAAGACCAATTCTCTCGGACGTTTTGGCCCAGGGCGTTGATGGCGGCAGCGAGCGCATAGCGAATAGCCTTCAACTGAGCGGAAAAAAAGAAATCGTGATGAAGATCAAAGGACTCAAGTACGGCGACAGCGGCGGGACTGGTACTTATAAAGTTACGCTCGATGGACCAGTGATCCTTCCTCAAGCCCCTGCGCAGCCGGGTGGTGGCGGTGCAGTTAACAACGCTCCTGCGGCTCCAGCTGGTCCTGGCGCTGCGGCAAATAATGGTGCGCCTCCCCTTGATGGCGGTGGAGCAGCTGCACCTGCTGGAGCTAACCTGCTGCAGGGCCAGTTAGACCCAGCTGACGGAAGGTCGAGTTTTCATACCGTGAACATCACCGGTCCCGGACAAGTAACATTTGGGTTCAGCGTTAAAGCTACCGACGCAAAGGCCTCAGCAGCATTTGTTGCGATAACACCGCAAGGAACTTTTCCTCTCCCTCCGGTCGAGGTACAAGGCGGCGAAAGCATTTCGAAGGTTTTGACTTTCGACAAGGCTCAGACTCTCATTATTGTGGCCGCAGTCAACAAAGCTGCTGGAAACGTCGGTCGCGGCACATATTCAATACAACTGAGCGGGCCCGCTGCAGCTGGCGCGGTGGCGCCGGCTGGACCAGGTACTTTTTCAGGTCAACTAGATCCCGCTATTCAAATACCGTCTTATCATTTCGTGAATGTTAACAGTCCCGGACAAGTTACTTTTGCCTTCAGTGTCCAACCTGTAGACGCAAAGGCTGCAGCAAAATTTTATGTGTCAGGTCAGAATGGAACCCCGGCTGTTCCCGCGCTCGACGTGCAAGCCGGCGAGAGCGCGACGAAACCTGTAACCTTCGACAAACCTACGACCCTCACTATCCTCATCCAGGCAACCAAACCTGCGGACAACGTCGGCGGTCGCGGAACATATTCAATTCAGGTGAGCGGCCCAGTCACACTAATCAAGTGATTCGGATTGCGTCCTGTGTAGATCCATAGTCTATCATCGTAAGCATACGAATGCTTTGCCGAGACGCTGAGGGAGGGAAGCTCTCTTGTGAGCGTCGTGCTCATTCAAGTCAAACTACCTTTGGGCAAATCAATTTCTGGGGGATAGAGTTGTGAACGTAAATAGCGATGGCGGCTCTGCCGCGAAATCAATATCGCGCAATTCGAGGAATCTTGCGTGAGCGGGAATGCACGATTGCGCAAGCAATAGAGCACTGGATTCATTGCCGTCTCGTTTCGAATGCCTCCAAGTTTCTCGCGTGTTTCTACGCAAATATGCCTGCAATTTGAGCAAGAAATCTCCGCGTCTTTCGACCTCGAAAATCGTTGTGCTTTTCTTGGGCAGTTTCAAGGTACGCCCGGGACAGGAGGGACAACGGGGAGAGACGATCCGGATCGAGTAAACTTTACGGTGAAAACATTTGTTGTGTACACTGCACTTAACAGTTAACGACGCCCGCTTGGCTCAGCGGTAGAGCACTCGCTTCACACGCGAGGGGTCAGTAGTTCGAATCTACTAGCGGGCACCAAAATTGAAGAATAGGACCTATTCGGCTAATAGGTCCTATTCAAAGTCCCAATTCCTTACTCTCGAATGGAGACCTCACTCTATGAAACCTCACTCTCAAACGACCGATCTAATTCCACCGCACGGTGGTTATCGAAAACTCAAATCATTTCAAAGTGCCGAGCTTGTTTACGACGCAACGGTAAAATTTTGCGACCGCTTCATCGACAAACGATCACGTACGCACGACCAAATGGTCCAGGCCGCACGCAGTGGACGTCAGAACATCGCGGAAGGGAGTCAGGCGTCCGGCACTTCTAAGAAGACCGAGCTGAAACTAGTCGGAGTCGCTCGCGCTAGTCTCGAGGAACTTCTTTTGGATTATGAGGACTTTCTAAGACAAAGAGGCCTGGCGCTGTGGGGAAGAGATCATGTCCAGGCACGAAAGGTGAGGTCATTGGCCTATCAGAATAATAGGACTTATATGACCTATAGGAACTTTATCGAGAACTCCTCAGCCGAAACAGCAGCCAACACAGTCATCTGCTTGATCCACCAGACCAACTTCCTTCTCGACCGCCAGTTGAAAGAATTGAGTGACAGATTTCTAAATGAAGGTGGATTCACTGAGCGAATGTATTGGGCCAGGAAGATGAATAGGAACCCTCGATAGGGATGTAAAAAAGCCGCTCGCATTGCAGGACAAATTAACTATCGCCTTTATAACGCAAAGACATCTACAATTCACCGAACTTTGAGAAGAGCGACTGTTTGAGAAGGAGACCACTCTGATCAACCCACGTGCGTTTAAGAGTGTGAAATTGATCCTCCCCGCGTTGACCGAAGCGACCAGTCCTTACTGGCGACCGATCAAGTACTCACTCTTCCCTCCCCTGGGCCTGGCAACCCTCGCCGCTTATCTCGATCCGGATCTCGAAATCACCCTGCAAGACGAACACGTCGAGAAACTGAACCTCAATGACGAGCCAGATCTGGTGATCATTCAGGTCTACATCACCAACGCCTATCGAGCGTATCAACTCGCTGACCACTATCGCGCCCGTGGTTCATATGTACTGCTCGGCGGTCTTCACGTCACATCTTTGCCGGATGAAGCAGCACCGCACGCAGACACGATCTTTCTCGGGCCGGGAGAACACATCTTCCCGCAATTCTTGAAGGATCTCGCAGCAGGAAATCCACAAAGACGTTACGAGCCGTCAGCCATTCGTACCCTGGAAGGTCTGCCGCCGATACGTCGCGATCTGATCAAACGACACAGATACCTGGTCCCAAATTCAATTGTCGTGTCGCGCGGATGTCCACATCATTGCACCTTCTGTTACAAGGACGGCTTCTTCAAAGGAGGACGTTCGTTCTACACGCAGGTCGTAGACGACGCTCTCGCCGAGATTGAACGGCTTCCCGGCCGCCATCTTTATTTCCTCGATGATCATCTCCTGGGTAACACGCGCTTCTCGAGAGAGCTCTTTCATGGCATGCGAGGGATGGGTCGAGTATTTCAAGGCGCTGCAACAGTAGATTCGATTCTGCGCGATGATTTGATCGAAGACGCAGCTGCCGCCGGTCTGCGTAGTTTATTTGTTGGCTTCGAAACTCTTTCCAATAATGCACTCCAGGACGCGGGCAAGCGACAGAACCTTGGTCGCAACTATCGCGAAGTCGTTCGCCGACTGGATAGTCTCGGTATCATGATCAATGGCAGCTTTGTCTTTGGCCTGGATGGAGACGACCGCGATGTATTCCGTCGTACTGTCGACTGGGCAGTTGATGTGGGAATTACGACTGCCACATTCCACATCCTGACTCCGTATCCGGGGACCGCGTTGTTTGATGAGATGGAATCATGTAACCGGATCGAAACGCGCAATTGGGACTTATACGATACGCGTCACGTTATCTATCGCCCTTCATGCATGTCGCCGGCAGAACTGAAGCGCGGGTACGACTGGGCTTATCAGGAGTTTTATCGTTGGAGCAATATCTTTAAAGCAGCATCCGCACACAGCTCATTGAAGCATCAAGCGAAACACTTCTTCTACAGTGCGGGCTGGAAGAAATTCGAGCGCGCATGGGACATCGCTATAAGGATTAAGCAGCTCTCCCAAATACGACCACTTCTTGAAGCGGTCCTATCACCTGTTACTGATTTAGACGAGATGTACAGCTCAGCTCGAAGTATCAGACCAGGCACGATGACCACGGTTGCGGAATGAGGCAACAATCTCTAACAGAACGCTTCCCTCCAGCGAATTACTCCATGTTCCAGACACTTCATTTCCAATCACTCGAAAAACTAATTGATCTCAACGCCAACTTGCTATAGAAGCTCAGCGGAAAACTTTGAAAAGGAAAAAGCATGGTCACATCTGATGATGAACCGCCGGTAAACTCGACCACCCACGTTGAGCAGGAGATCAGGGAGGTTAATGCAGAATGGGCGACGGCACTGGCACAGCGGGATGGTTCTGCCCTTGATCGCATAATGTCGAACGACTTTGTCTTAGCGTATCCATTTGAGGGCGACGACAAGGAACAATTTATCGGCGACGTAATGGCGGGTAACCTGAAAGTAGATTCCCTTGTTGACCGCGACGCGACGCTCCGAGTCTCCGGCGGCACTGCGATCATCTTTGGAAGTGAAACGGCCAATTGGCACTACAAAGGTCGTGACTTGTCAGGCACGTATCGATTTCTGCGCGTGTACTCCAGACAAGAGGGTCGCTGGCAAATCGTCGCCTTACATCTCTGCTCCCCAACTCATCGTTAATCAAATCGCAAGTTGTGAGATCGAAAAGGCCCACGCAACTCTCGTTGAGTGGGCCTTTGGAATTCATCAACACAATCCGTTATGGCTTTTTCTGTTTGTCCGGTTTCTGTTGGTTGTTGTTTTGTGGTGGCTTATTGTCCTTCCGATCATTCGTGACCACTTTTACAGGCTCCTTTGGTGGTCTCTTATCACGGTCCTGCTTCTGAGCAAACGCACCTACGCACGCCGCGCTTAGCATCACCACAACCAACAAGTTTCTAACTAACATCTTCATTTCCAGCCTGTGCCTCCTAACGCAGTTTTTCCCGCGCAATGGAGGGAGAAAGAGATGCGCCAACCTGGAACTCAGCAAGATAGATGCCATAGTCACGGGCTCTAATACCCGTGAATTTGGTAGTGAGTTTAACAGCAAAATGCGGCAACCCGCACGGTTTCGAGTTAAGTCGCACCTTATGGTGCAGGTCCCATCAACCTAGCGCCGGATCGTGACGCTGAGCGTGCCCACATTGCCGCTCGAGTCAAATACCCTCAGCGAGACTGTATGTTCGCCCGAAGCGACGACTGGAAGCTCAACTGTGTAGACCTCGTGACCGCCGTCTGCAATGCCGTCATCAGGAAATACCGGCACCCAGGTCGCGCCATCGAGGCTGGAGTCCGCTCGTTTAATTTTCCCTATTGCATCATCGACGGTAAAAACAACTCGAACACTGTCGCGAGTGATTAGGGGTTGGCCAGCCTTCACAACTGGAGGAGTGTTATCGATATCTACCGGTTCACTGACACGCTCACCCGAGAGCTTCTGCCCCATCGGATTGTCAGGACCATCCGATGCCACAACCTTGACGATGTATCGACCATCGGCAAGCGTTGCGCCATCGATTGTGTAGAACGTATCGCGCAACTTGTCCTTCAACAATCGAAAGGTCTGATCGTTAATCCCGCGATAGTAGATCGCATATTCAAGTGTGTCGCCGTTTCTATCTTCAGCCTGCCATTGAAACGACCTTGCACCGCGTTGATAGAAACGCCGTGGCGGAACCTGAGCTACAGGACCAAACACAGAAGGATCCAAGCCTGACGATTCGACGTTTGGATCAATGGTCACTTGAACTACTTGCTGCAAACCAACACCGATCGGCAAGGAGGTGATTGATAGAACTTCCGGCGCCACGTTCCGCGGTAAATAGGCTACGCTAACATCCTCGACTGAAGCTGTAGGGGCCGAACTTGTGACCGAACGCATTGTTGCACGCCACTGAATGAAGCGAGCACGCGGACTCAAAACCTGGTTTCCATCCGGATCTTTGTACGCCCCGCTCCACTCGCTCCAGGTGGCATCTGGCCGTTCACCATTTCCCGTTCTAGTTTGCAATTCAACGTTCCCAACGCCACGCCACCAGACGCGTCCCCAGGTGGCAGTTAGTTTTGCATCACGGACCGGAGATTCATAACTTCCCTCACCAACTAGCGCGGAACCAAAACTATATAGTTTCCCCTGATTGCTCGACGCTGCATAGACTTGATTGTTTCGCGTAAGCAGCGACGAGATCTGCCCCTCAGGCGACTGAAGAAGAAGTGTGTCGCGGCCGTCATTCGTCACCGAGTAGATTCGCCCTTTGTCACTGGTCCCGATCAAAACACTGCCCGCCTGAAGTCCTGGTGCGATTGAAAACGCTGTGATGTTTGGTGAACTCCACACAACATCGTTAGCGCCGTCGGGCATGATTCGAAAAACTGCGCTACGAGCATTAGTAACGTCGTTTCTACTCCGAGCCGCAGTTTGCTGGTTCTGGATCGGCGCACCGCTTTCATCTATCGCGGTTATTGTTACCGAGGTGGTTGGACTCGCATCAGAAGGTGAAGACGACGCTACCGGCGTGGAGGGGGCGCGCGCTGTTGCTGCCGCATCGCTTAAGGCGAGCGCGTAGATCGATCCGTCCGAAGCCACCGCGAGCGAATGAATCTCGCGAAGACTGGTATCAAACAGTGCAAAGGTTTTTCCCTCGGGGGAGACGCGAAGAACCAGGCCTCCCGAATCTGTGCCGGCAATCAGATCACCTTGCGGTGTAACGGCCAAAGAGATGACATGGGTTTGATTGGTATTAACCAACAACGAAGCGTCTGCCCTGGCGCCGGCAGAACGGACTCGATACAACTTGCCACTGTCGCCAGTTCCAACCGCCAACGAGCCATCGGAAAGCAACGCCAGGGACCAGATGTATTTGTCGTCAGGATCAAAATAGACTTCCGCCTTGCCGTCCGGCGTTATGCGATAGACTTTTCCATCCGGAGAAGTCCCCGCATATACAACTCCATCTTTCGCGACCAGCGCGGTCACGTCGAGTTCGGCTGCATCGTAAAGTAGCGAACCTGTACCAGCGCTTGTCACTCGAAAGATCTTTCCGTCGTGTCCCGTACCCAGGTAAACGTTTCCCTGGTTGTCAGCGGTTGTGGACCAAACATATGTCTGCTGTGTATTGAACACTTCGCTGAGTTTCGGAGCCAGCATCAATACACCGTTGTCGCTGATTGAGACCCCACGGGAGTCCCCTTTTAACAAGTCAGAACGACCACTCATTTCCCAAATTGCTGGTTGACCAGCCTGGACGATCCCAATAAAGAATAGGATTGATAAGAATGATGCAGTAGTGACGATTCTGTTCCGCGGTTTAATGGTCATCTGTTGTTAGTTTCCTATGTACTTTGCGTATAGCGAACGGGCCAAAGCGATTTCATCAGTGCCACGAATGATTGAACGAGCATCGTGGAAGACGGTTAGTTCAAACTTCCCAGTTTGAAAACGAAGTAGATAATCATTGAATTTTACAGCGCCCGAGCCAGCGAGCCGGGCGGCTAGTGATTCGAAGTTGACGGATGTAGGTCGTGACGGCAGGATTTGAACAGCGTCGCGTCCACAAAGCACGGCCGCCCCCTCATTCGACTCAGGTGCTAGAGATTCAAACAAACCAAGTCCACAACTCGGGCAGTCCGTACGCGGCGAGTCCGCTTTGATCTTTCGCCAGTCGTTTCTCCAAACGTCAAACTGCATCAAGGAGCAATGCAAGTCGACTGTGTTGCTCGTCAATAGTTTCAAAGCCTCGGCGATCTGAACCGCTGCCACGACATTAATGATGGGCATGATTACGCCGGCAGTGTCGCAAGTAGGAGCGCTTGCGGCATCCGGAGCTTCCTCGAAAAGACAACGCAAACAAGCGGTTTGATGTGGCCGCACCGTCATTGTTACGCCATAAGAACCTACGGCTGCACCATAGATCCAACTTACATTGTGCTTCACGCAAGCGTCATTAATCAGGTAGCGCGTTGAAAAGTTATCCGTACCATCGAGCACGACCGCACACTCTTCGATAAGTCGTTCGATGTTTGAATGATTCACATCAACGACTATGGGCTCGACGTTAATCTCCGAATTGATTTGCTTGATGTGATTGGCGGCGGCGATGGTTTTGGGAAGACGTTCGCGGGCATCACTCTCAGTGAACATCGTTTGGCGTTGAAGATTCGACGATTCAACAAAGTCGCGATCGACTATGCGCAAATCACCAACGCCGGCACGGGCCAGGGATTCCGCCTGAGCTGAACCCAGTGCGCCACAGCCAATAATCAAAACTCGCGAATGCAGCAAACGGTCCTGGCCTTTTGGGCCGATTCCATCAAAAAGGATTTGCCTGCTGTAGCGGTCGTTCACCGCTGCAGTATAGCAAGTGGCATCAATTGACGTGGAATCCACGGGCGAGTGCTAACTTTGGAGGGTGGTGGCCTGATGGCGCGCTGGAAACAACATTACGCCGGGACGATCTTGGCTTTTCCGCAACTGCGAAGATCGGCCCGGCGCAACAGCGCTAGCAGTGATTTAAATTGAGAAGGTTCAGGCAGCACTGCCTTGTTGTGCAGTTCTACTAAAACCTCCCTGGTAACCGTGCGGCGTGATGTGGTAGCGCTTAATTTTGGCGTTGAGAGTTGTAAGTTTTAGGCCCAATAGTTTGGCCGCTCGAGTTTGACTACCGGCTGTCCTGCCGAGCGCAGTACGAATCAGATTCATCTCAAATTGACGAACCTCCTCATCCAGGCGCGCACCACTCTTCAAACCTGCCGGCGCCGCGATCGTCAAGGATTCAACCTCCTGCAAAAGTTGAAGGACTGTCTCCCTCAAGATATTGATCTTATCGTCCATGTTGCTTTCGCTGAGCCCTTCACTAGCTACCTGCTCCTGGCTCGCCGCGATTTCCGAGAGCGCTTGACTACTCATGACTCACCTCCTGATAACTTCACTTGTTCTTCACGTTGTCTGGACCATGATTGGGGAGCCACAAGACCTTAGCCAACATCGTTCGTTCGTTTACTCCTTAGATGGAGACCGCTCATTCAAACAATGCAGTGTGACCTCGGCACGAGGATATATTGGCAAAAGTCGGGTTCCCGGTAACTAACTGTGTGACAGAACGGCTAAAACTTGTGATGGAGCGGCCATGTTAGTGGACAAAGTCCGTAAAGTTAGAGAGCGTTGCCAACCGCGTCCTGAAGGTTCGCACGATAATTTCGGCTTAACGTAAGCTGCTTCCCGTTCTCCAGAATGATTCGATACTCACCATGAAACCACGGCTGGAGTTCCTTGATCTTGTCGATCTTAACGATTGCCGATCGATGAATACGTAGGAACTGTTTTGGATCCAACTGCCCTTCCAGACCGCTAATCGTCTCGCGAAGGAGATAATGTTTCGCGTTGTCGTGAACGCGAACGTAGTTCCCCTCAGCCTCGATGCAGTGGATCTCACCGACGTCGAGGAAGAACACTCGTCCACCTGTTTTGACAACTAGTCTTTCAAGATAACGAGGACCGGCTTTCAATTCCTCGAGGAGGGCAAGAATATGTCGATCACGTTCTCCGGTGCGATCGAGCTTGATTTGAGCTTTGGCTCGTTTCCAAGCTGCGTCGAACCGCTCCTGATCGAAGGGCTTCAACAAATAATCAAACGCGTGGACTTCAAATGCACGCACAGCGTATTGATCGTATGCAGTTGCAAAGATGACGTAGGGCGCATGATTCGATTCAAAGGATTCAAGTACCTCGAAGCCACCGACTTCAGGCATTTGAATGTCGAGGAAGATCAAATCGGGAGACAAAGACTTGATCGCCTCAACCGCCTCTCGGCCGTTTGCGCATTCCGCTACAACTTCCGCCTCGGAATCGCTCACGAGCATTTCGCGAATCATGTCGCGCGCTAGTGGTTCGTCATCGATGACTAACGCTCGAATGCGGGTTGCGTCCGTCACCTTGCCTCCCTGTTCTTTTCCAGTTCAAACTGCGATCGCAAACCGTGAGGCAACTCTATAAAAATGAACACCACCAAGAGCGAACTTGTGGCGGAAACCAAAAAGAAGAACTTGCAGACGCTTCAAGACAGTCGTAATCGTTTACGACATGCAGAGGTTCAAGGTTTCGCAGAATTATGATTGCTATGGAGAGCGCACGAGAAAGTGAAGATCGATTCAACTTCTCGTTGCTGGGGTGCCGTGGTGCGATCGAAAGGAAGGCTAGTTTGTTGATTCAGACTTTGGGAAGCGAGGAACTTCAAGCATTACGGTCAAACCGCCAGATGGACGATTCCTTAGTTCAAACCTGGCAGCAGAACCATACAAGCCGGTGAGACGCGCTTGTGTGTTTGCGAGCCCAACACCACGAGAATTGCGCACCGTCGCCTGAGGTTCGGAGACAATACCAGGTCCGTTGTCCTTTACTTCAATCCGCACGGAGCCATTTCTAGGCATCGCCGTAATCTCAACCACTCCGGCATTAGTCCTGGAGATGGCGTGTCGCATCGCGTTTTCGACTATGGGTTGAAGAATCAGGTTTGGTACGCGAACGTCTAATACTTCCGGATCAATTTGTATGTGGGTAGTCAACCGATCCTGAAAGCGAATCCGCTCAATTTCCAAATAACCGTTCAGGAACTCCATTTCTTGTTGCAGTGTTACTTCCATTGCACCACCACTCTCGAGCGTCAGGCGTAAGAAGTCACCAAGTCGACTAATCATCTTCCGGGCTGCCTCGGTGTCCTTGCTGAGCAGCGCCGAGATAGAGTGCAGAGTATTAAATAGAAAGTGCGGATGAACCTGCATCTTAAGTGCTTCAAGCTGTGACTGCGCAAGTTGAGTGCGCAGGTGCGATGCTTTCAATTCACCTTCGCGATAACTCCTGTAGTAGTTCGAAGCATGGCTCATTAGAAAAATGAACCAATAGACCAGGAGCCAACGATCGAGATTCCAATACAGGTAATCGAATGTCCAAAAAGGTGTGATCTTACTGAAGTTGCGCATAATGCACATGTAGATCACAAAGTGCAGTGAGATCAGAGCGCTACTCAGGGCTATGCTTAGACCTATGTGAAAGAGGACTTTCCGCTGCCAGTTGTTGCGATCAATTCGATGGCGACGAGCGAGCCAAAGGACTAGCGGAGTTGCCAGGGCCCACAGGTAACAAGCAGAAGCCTGAACGAAAAAAGCTTTGGCGTAAGGGATCGGCAGGTTCCCCGACGAGTAGTACATCATGTAAACCTGAGTACTAAAAAACAGCGCCACGATCGTCCAGATTCCCCAGATCATCGCAAGACGTGTTTTGCGTTTCTCAAGCCAGCCAGTAACTTTCGACTGCTCTTCCTTCGGTTCACCGAGGTCATCCATAAGTACCATTTGTCCGATGTCGTGTGTCTCGTCGTTGGCTGCCAAAAAGAGACAATCCTTCCTTGGGAGGTCTTCCTCGGCGTGAGTGAGCCAAGGGTCAATCAGTGTTTCGTTGCGCCTCGCTTATTCGTGTCACCGCTATTTAATCTTTATCAGCTATGTAACACCGACGAGAAATTGTTTGTGACCAAAAGGACTGTAGCTGGTACGAAGGGGACGGGGTGAGGGGGAGACGAAGAGGAAAGAAGGTACTCACCCTTCAGTGGGGCTCTTGGTGTAGCGGACGCGCTCTTCTGGGACCGCAAGCGTCCTCGCCTGCCCAGCTTGCCACTAGCGAACCTAGTTGCGATGAAATGCAGGCGAGGACGCCTGCGGTCCCAGAAGAGCGCGCCCATTACACCAAGAGCGTCACTGAAGGGTGAGTACCTTCCCTGGCCACGTCACTTCTCAAGCCGTCTCCCGTCTTGCCTCTCATCCTTCCGCTACGGGTTCGTCCCGCTAAGCGCCGCCAACTGCTGCTCCGTGCTGAGTTTCGAGAGCGACTCAATCTGTTCCCTACAAACGGAAATAACCTCCCGAGTGTTTTCCAGGCTCAACGATGAATCCGTTCCATCGTCAGGAAGCACCCAACGGTTCTCAGGCGATTTCACCAAATGCCCCAATTCATGTAACAACACGACCACTCGCGTCTCACGCGTATTCGGTTGAAGATTGGATACGACGAAAAAATGTTCACCACTGCGAAAGAATGAACTTGCGAGGTTTATCTCTGCTTTCTCAAAAAGACGAAAGGTAAAGCCTGTCCTGTTGTTTTGGACAGTCGTTATTTTACCGCTCATTCGAATCGCGATCTTCTTATCGAGATACCTCGGTTTTAGTTGGAGCACCAGCTCATTGAGCGCTGAGATGGCGAAGCGTCCGCCAAAGAGTTGGCTGCACTGATTCTCGTTATTCAAAATTGTAAACGCATCCAGGTAAGCACGCTCCAGTAGTCCGAGCTTTTTGTGATCTTTCGAAGTCAGTGCTACCGGGACCGGACTCCAGCCAGCCGCCGACGAGATTTTGGATTCTTCTGGAGGAGTCGGAAGAAAAGTGTTCTCCCTGGATCGAGTGACGTCGCTATCCCTGTTTGGGGTTTCGTCATTCGGAGTGCTCAACGATCGAATGAAGGTAGTTTGTGCTGATGAGCTGATTAGGGTGAGTTGTGTTAGCAGTAGAAAGGTGGACGCGATCTGAAGACTTCGTACTCTTCCCATGTTGCACCTCCATTGTCACGTTCGAAGGCAATGGCCTTCTCGGTCAAACAATCACTGGAGCAACGATGTTGAGATTACGAGCGCGATGACAATTGGAGCTTAGGTTTGTGATGGACGGGAGAGATTATGTGATGGAACGGCTTCGCAACTTGGCGAGTCGTCGATCAAGAAACAAGCGAGGAGGTCTTCGTCAACGTAGACAGTCCTGCCTCATACATTAACTCGGATAAAACATTTGTATTAGTCCAAATTTTGAACTGTAGTTTGGCTTGGGCCACCAGCATTTCGAAACCACCAAGAACATCGCAGCCGGCCTCGCGTGCTTCAAAAAGGAAGCGTGTCTCGATCGGATTGTAGACAAGATCATATGCGAGACGACTGCCGCGTAATTGATTTGCAAGCACTGGAGTTTCGTTGATGTTGTCGCCCAGGCTTCCGAGAGGCGTTGTATTAATTACGAGATCGTAACCCGCAAAACTCGAAGTCGCGGAAAGCAAGTTGCACGAAATATTGAATCTACCGGCAAGTCGATCTGCGTTTTCCAAATTGCGCGCATAAAGAGTGACGTCCATTCCTTGTTGTTGAAGTGAAAAGACAGCGGCACAGGCAGCGCCGCCTGCTCCAATCACTGCAGCGTGCAACCCTGAAAGTGAACCCAACCGTTTGCTTAACGGCTCGATCAAGCCATCAGCGTCGGTGTTGTATCCATGTAATTGTTCATTCTCTACAACGACCGTGTTAACTGCGCCAATCGACTGAGCAGTCGGATGGATCCAATCAAGATATTGGATGATGTCCGCTTTGTGCGGCGCAGTAATGCTCAGCCCTTTCAAATTCCAATCAAGCTCCCGCGATTCCGGATTCACCATGCGTTGGATAAACTGACCCAAATCGCGTACTTCGAAGGGAAGATAAACACCATTCAGATTTGCCGCTCGAAACGCAGCATTGTGCAGTTGCGGGGAAACCGAATGCATCACCGGCAAACCCACTAGTCCGGTGATCAGCGTATCAGCATTAATCTGATCGATGCGGTACATCGATCTAAGGTTGGCAGTCACTACTTGTCCGGGAGCTGTGCCTCTTTCGGCTTCGGAGGCGCCGTAAGTAAGAAAGCTTCCGCGTGATGGACCAAGGATTCGTGTGATGACTCCAGCTGCACTCATCGCAATCGCAATGATCTCCCGATCTTCATTCCGAGCCCGCTCAATCAATCGGAATACTTCCAGGCAGTCAGTGATGTCGTTTGCTTGCACCGCCACCTTAACGATGCGAACCGGCGTGAACGACAATTGTTCGTAGATGTCGTTGAGGTTTGCAGGCACGCCTTTGAAGTCGTGGTAGGAACCTATTACACGCGACCAGTCTGGCTGATCGTTTTCGTCTCGATTTGTAAACTCAGCAACCAGCTCACCCTCGATATCGAAGTACGCTGCATTCAAGTCAAAAAGTTGATCCCAGAACGCGATTCGTTGGTCTAAGGTGAAAGAACGATAGCCTCCTTCTTTGTCACTGCGAAGAGTGAGGATAACGGGTCGTTGAGTTTTGGCAATCAAGTCGGAGAGCCGTGATATCGATCCTTCAAGCTCTCCTCGCTCAAGACCATCCAGTCGAAACTCTATTAGGTCCGCAACTTCAGCAGCCTTTGCTGTAGACACGGCCAAACCACTTAACGTTTTTTCGTTAAGCGGGACACAGATTCGGATTAGGTTGTCGGAAGGCATCGCAACAGGCAACGAGGCGATGCGCGGTAGCTAACCCTCAAAACACATCGCCTCGGTCTGGAATTCTTACTTTTACTTTTGGTCGGCATCAAAGTGCCGCGTCGGAGCTTCAACTCCGAGATGGCGAGTCGTTCCTTCGGTAACGCTTGGGACGGGCGGCATCAACTCACCAGTCCGAGGGGCTTGAATGTTTCTCGGAGTGGGATAGGCTCCTCGATCAGGCAGTGCCGACGTTGCTGGTGTCGCAACCATCATCTTCGTCTTCTCTCGTTCCTTGATGCGCATGTACTGGGCGACTCCGGTACCCATCATGGAAAACGCCGGGAGCAACATCCAGAACCACCAGCCTGCACCGATTGATCGTGATAACGCAATGGCAACGATCAGAAAGGCGACCCCCATGAAAATGTTCTTAAAGCTATGATCGAGGCTTAATTCTTTCCCACGCCTGCGAGCTCGCCGCGCCGCACGACTATTGTCGGTTTCCTCGTATTGAGGCACTTGTCCCGCCAATGCCTGCGGAATAAGACTTATATTCGCTCCGCATGATCGACAAAAACTCGCACCATCAAGATTCTGCGTCGCGCATTTTGGACAGAACATTATTTCGTCCCTTCTAGCGATCGACACGCGATTGGGATCGCTGCCGTCTTACCTCGTAAAGCAAAACGCCTGCTGCTACCGAAACGTTCAATGATTCCAAATTGCCCATAACGGGGATGCGAACCAGAGTGTCGCAACTCTCGCGAACCAGTCGATGCAAACCTTGTCCCTCGTTGCCTAACACTATTGCGGTCGGAAGATTCCAATCCCACTCCGTGTACAACTGTTTCGCCTCGCCCGCGGCTCCGACAACCCAGATGTTACGTTCTTTCAATTGCTCTATCAATCTAACGAGATTTGTGACGCGGGCAACGGGAACGTATTCGAGTGCGCCTGCCGCTACTTTGGCTACGACGTCAGTTAATCCGGTAGCTCTGCGTTCTGGAATAAATACGCCATGCACACCGGCACACTCTGCAGTCCGCAAGATTGAACCCATGTTACGCGGATCCTCTATACCATCCAACCCCATAACAAATGGCGGATCGGGTGTTCCGATCTTCGTCTCGAGAGATTCCAATAGTTCTTCCGCATCTGCATAACGCATCGCGGCTATTCGGGCAACAACGCCTTGATGCCGTGCTTCACCTAGATTCCGATCCAGATCTAACCTTGGCACTCGATGAATGGGTATTCTCTTCTGCCTCGCCAAATCGAGCAGCAGTTTGATTCGATCAGGCCGAGCGCTTTCAAGAATTGTAATTGAGTCGATCGGCCGCTTGCCCGCTCGCAATGCTTCCATGACAGCGTTCAAACCGTAGACGATATTCTGTGAACTGCTTCTAACCTCGTCGTCGGTCTCGTTCGGGCGATCGGTTTTGTATGGCCGGCGGTTCGACATCGTTTTCAATTTGAAGAAGGAAGTGAAAAATGCCGTTGGAGTCGCGAGTAACGAGAAAATTGAGTTTCGTTGCTGTTCACCGTCGCGGCCCCCAGACTGTATTTGCCAGGGCGTTCGCGCCGCCAACCTTGAGATTGAGTTTCTTGCTCTGAGGGCCAGGCGAAGTCCAACAGAGTTCGTACCTCGTTATAGGAATCATCGACACGAACAGAATGAGCTCTGGAGACAATTACTTCCTTTAACGTATTTAAGTTCTCGCCACCAAGCAGTGTCTTTCGATCTCCCAGACAAGAGAAGTCGAAACTGTTCGCACTGACGCGCCACGATTTGTCTTGCGACCCGGAGTGAATATCAAAAACTGCTTCATCACTAAAGAACTGGCTAGTGTTAAGAAGTTCGTTTTCAGCTCGTCGCGACATCCTTTCTTTGACCTCAACCTTTTTAACGACCAGGCGCCCGGAAACAATTAATCGTAGTTCCGACCACAAAAGTGTAAGCGGTTCCATTCCACCAGCTTGATACACAACCAAACAGTCGTCCTCGATACTCAATGAACGTGCGCGCAGAACAGAATCATCACTTATTCCGAGCGTCTCATCAGAAAGTGTCAACGTGGCGATACCAAGCTCTTGCAACCTGTCGTGGACCAATTGTGCCTCGTCACGACTCGCGGTTCGAGCGATAGGCAATCGCCTGCCAGACTTAAATACAGCTTGCAGGTTCTCTGTTGTTAGTTTCAAAAGACTGGCTGCTTCTGATAACGATTCATGCTCCTGGTACCTTTCCGGATCGGGAAGCAAGATACAATTGAAACCAGGTTCATATTTTTCGGGTTGTCGGAGCGTGGGCTTGCGGAGTTTTTGAGATTGTTCGGTAAGGGGAAGCGCCGCCGCACAGTACAAGCAGCTCACACGTGTTGGTGGATTTGCCCGTAAACACTCATCGCAGCGTATCATCTGATCAGGTGTGAAACCCTGAGGCTCTCGTGGCAACACTGGCCCATCTAGCGGCAAATGAATGGTTTCGTTATCTTTAGGCAATAGCTCCTCCAACTGTTTGAATTATACGACGGGGCGAAAACTCTCGGGGAACATAATGAGTCCTGATTCAACAACAAGATCGACGGCGGTGATGCTACTCACGGTTGCCCTCTGCACATTTAACGCTTGCGCAGCCCTTCAACCTACAGATGCGAATGGGCCGCGCTCAAACTTACCGCCTTATCCGGTCGTGGTTAATGAACCAGCTGGCTCCGAAAGCTTCACACATGAGTGGCAAAAGCTCTCTCAAAGATACGGCCTGCCGCAAGATACTCCTGCCGTGTTTGATCCATTACTCGGAACACTCCACGGGCTTCCACCTAACTTGGGTAGCGCTATCTTTCTACCTAAAGTTGGCGGTAGTTCAGTTCAGACCGAAGAAGAGACGCGCGAGTCGCTGAGGCGCTTCATAGTTGATTGGCAAGAGTTAATTGGCGCAGAGCCATCGCAACTATCACTCGTTGACAGATCGGATGAGGCAAATGGAACAAAGTTAGCTCGCTACGAGCAGCGACCTTTTCGTTATCCGCTGCGAGGAGATTTTGGGAAGCTGGCTATTCGTTTTCAATCGGACCGGCGAGTTCTCAGTATCGCTAGTACTTGCCTTCCCAATACGGATCGACTCCAGGCCGCACTTGCCAATTTGACGGCCACAGTTACTTCGGATAAAGCACTAACACTCGTTAAAGACCACCCGATAACGGTCACTGCGACAGATGGACAGCAACGTTCGTTTTCACTGCCGGCGACCGCCAGTCTTGAGGCTCATCAGCTAGTCGCATATGCCATTACGTCGAAAGATCAGCAAGCGGTGGAGCTCCACCTGGCTTGGGAAATAGATGTCGCTAATGGCCCTATTAAGACTATCTATCTCGACGCAATTTCAGAACAGGTCATTGCAGTTATGTAGTTTTCCTTTATGCTTGACCAACTTATGGCAAAACCAGCATTCTAGATTATTAGATCAGTGGGCTACTCTTTGGAGTATCTATGAACAACAATTACGACCCGACCAATAATGTTTCCTGGCAATTAGGTCATCGCGGGAGAGTCGCAGTTTTTATCGATGGGAATAATCTTTTTCACGCCGCACGTTTCCACAATATCGATATCGATTACAACAAACTGCTGCGAGTACTACTGGGTGACGGACGATTGCTTAGAGCTTTTTTCTACACCGGTGTTGATGTTGGAGCAGAACGCCAACAAGGCTTTCTCTTGTGGATGCGTCGGAATGGCTTTCGTGTGATTCAAAAAGAACTGAAGACGTTTTATGACGGCACAAGGAAAGCCAATCTCGACGTTGAGATAGCAGTCGACATGCTTTCGCTAGCCGGACGCTACGACACAGCGGTGCTGGTGTCTGGCGACGAAGACTTTGTCTACGCCGTGAACGCAGTAGCGTACAAAGGTTGTCGTGTTGAAATTGCAGGTTTCAGATCAAACACCGCTCCCAAGCTGATAGATGTGGCTGACTACTTCATTGACCTTGGCGAGATTGCTGATAAGGTCCGGAAAGAGGTTAATCACGGAATTCGTTACGACGAGCGCGACCTCCACGATCACGTTCCTCCAGAGTATCTTCAAGCTCAAATGCAGATGCAGGAAGCTCCTTCTGAAGTTTTCCAAGCTGCGATGCGAGTTGTGATAGAAGCCGAAATGGAGCAGGAGGACGCAGAGTTTCAGGCAGCGAGCGAGTTCATTCGCGTCACTGACGATCATTGATTGCGATGAAAATCTTCACTCTTGAAGAAGCCAACGCCCTTTTACCGAGGGTGAAGCGAATCGTGGCAAACATTCAGAAATGCCACAAAACCCTCGGTAAATATCGAACTGAAGCGAAAAAGGCATCCGAAGCAGCCGAGCATGGCGGCGGCGGAATCAAGAACGGTGTTCACTACGCAATCTTGGTTACCTCACTAACCGATGAAATGGCCAAGTTGGATGAATTGGGTGTGCAATTAAAGGACTTCGAGCGGGGACTGATAGATTTCCCTTCACTTCGGGACGGTCGGGTCGTGCTCCTCTGCTGGCAACTCGGAGAAGGTGACGAACTCGAATGGTGGCACGACGTCGACGCCGGGTTCGCCGGACGGACTCCGCTCTAGGGTCTAATTCACCACCGCGACGTACAAGATCCCCCAGTACCCCCTGACCACAACTTCAACCACTGCATTATTTTCTCATTGCCACTTAAAGTTATTCCTGATAGGATGCGCTCGATTGCGCAGCCGAAGTCAGTGAAGTAACTGGTTCTAGATCACTGCTCGGCGATCCCTCGGAGGCATCTTTGGAATGCAATGTCCATCGTGCGGCGCCGTCTCAGAGAGCCCTGACTGCTGTGCCGATCTCGGTACGGAAACTTACGAAAACCTGGAATCGACCGCAGAGTCGGTAATCCTAACTCACGAACTGAATATGAACTCAGCAAGTGACGTCCAACCCCAGCACCGAAAATCCACACTTATCGAGTTTCCCGGAGTAAATCGCACTCCTGTACCCGAATGGCGTAAGGAATTGAGCGAAAGAGTTCGCGAAGTTCAGGAAAGGCGAGCACGGGAAGCTGCTGAATCGACCGAAGTTGTAACGGAAACCAGTGAAACCGATCTGACAGCTCCACAGCTTGAACTATTGCCGGCAGCCGAACTGCCAACAATGAATCCACTTGTCGCTGCAGCGTTGAAACGAATCGAAAGAGCACATCAAGCCGCAGCGCCAGAAGTAAGACAATCACATAATATCCTGGCTACGGCTGTAGCCTATGCTCCCGCGCGTGAAGAAAACGAACCGGTAGTTTATTCGCCAGTCCTAACACCCCAGCTAGCTTTTGAGCCCGAAGTTGAAGAAACCCAAATCTCCATTCAAGAGGATGGGGATGAGCCACCTCAAGTTGAGAAAAGTCACAATCTAGTCGTAGTAGCGGCGACCGTCGAGTCTGAAGTTGAAATACCGAAGACTCAACTGCCACCACCAAAACGACTGATTGTTGATGATCCCAACGACCCGGCTCTCAACTATCTGGACTCGATCTCACGATCAATTCCCGTAGACGAAACCGACTCCCGACGCCCGGCTGCATTTCGCCGGCTGGTTTGCGCTCTACTCGATTTGATCTTTTGTGGTTTGCTTTGTGCACCAATCGCATTTGCAATGAGAATGACGGGGACCAATCTACAGGACATCCGTGCAATTGAAGTTTTGGCGGGCTGTCTGGTTGCTGTCACTTTCATTTATCTAACGCTCACTACTGCATTGACCGGCCGTACCGGGGCGATGCGCTTACTTTCCCTTCGAGTTATTGATATCAAGACCGGTCTGATTCCAACGGGTGGCCAGTCAATTGGACGCTCATTTCTTTACCTACTCTCCTTGGCGCTTGCCGGCTTTGGAATTCTCTTCGCACTAGTAAGCCGCGAAGGCTATACCGCTCATGACCGATTTACTCGTACTGCTGTCATCGGAACCTGATTCCCCGTCCACACACTGAAACAATGGCTCGCTCGATCAAGTCGGGCGAGCATTTTTCTTTTTGAAGTTTGAATCTGGTAGCCTCAGAAGCATCGATGCATCAACAACTGATTCAAAGCATTGTTGAAGAAGTTCGGTCTGAAGCGGTCGGCAATTTCCTTGGCAAACTGTTCCAGTTGACTCCCCTGTCGTTAGCAGCTGATCTTGGACTTCGTGGCCGGTTTCTCATGCTGGGAGCAGAACCATCAAGCCCTCGCTTCTACCTTATCCGACGAAAAGTTAAGGACCTCGAGAAGCAGTCGATTCCACTTTCTCACTTCGGACAATTCGTAAAGGCGAACTTAGGAGGGGGGTGTCTACTCAGTGTCGAGAAAGATGTAGGCGAACGCATCGTTCGCTTAACTTTTCGTGTCGAAGACGAACTTGGCACCATTCACTTTAGACGTCTCGTGGCACAACTAACTGGCCGAGCTGCAAATCTCTTTGTTCTGGACGAACTCAATCGAGTGATGGCTGCTTTGCGAAGTCCGAAAGGCACCGGTCAAAACCCAGGTGAGTATTTCCTACCTCCTCCTCAGCATGAGAGCGCATTCCGAGCAGACTTGATTGATGTTGAAACTTCGCCTTCCGAGGCGGCGGACGCGCAGTTCAACAAGGTCGATTCACTGAAAGCATTCGACTCGACTCTCGGTCGAGTGCGGGGCAGACTAAAGCAGGCAAAGAACCAGAAAACAAAACTCAGAGACAACCTAAAGAAGGATCTACAAACCCACGGGGAACCCGAGACGCACAAGAGACTCGGTGATCTACTTCTGGCAAACATTTCCACCGCCGTTCGTGAAGGTAACGAAGTGAAGATCACAGATTTCTATTCCGAAGATGCCCCAATCGTCAAAGTCGCGATAGACGAAAACACTTCACTTCAGGAAGCTGCCTCCAGTAGTTTCCGGCAATACACAAAAGCCAAACGAGCTCACGAAGAAATAGGCGAACGTCTTCGACGTTTGGGAGACGAAATATCCGCGCTCGAACAGCAGGAATTGCAATTGGATCGAATTGCGCGCGAGCATGATGAAAGCGCACTCGCCGAACTTGATCGACCGTCTCAAGCGCAGCCAAAAGAACGCACCAAGGGAAAAGGGGAACAACAGATTCCCGGAGTGCGTCGTTATCTATCGACTGATGGTTATGAAATTCTGGTTGGCCGCGCTTCAAGAGACAACGACAACCTGACGTTTCGAATAGCGCGTCCTCATGATCTCTGGTTACATGCCGGCGATTACCCAGGCTCACATGTTGTGGTGCGCAATCCTAACCGCAAAGAAATCCCGCAGCGAACAATTATCGAAGCAGCACAGTTAGCTGGAAGGTTTAGTCAGGCTAGTGAAGACTCAAAAGTGGTCGTGCATTACACTGAGCGCAAGTTCTTATCAAAACCGAAAGGGGCAGCGCCCGGGCTGGTGCGCATGTCGAGTTTTAGATCGATCACGGTTGAGCCAAAGGAGTCGGTCGAGCGATTGTAGCTGAAACTTTGGGATCCTTGTGCGGCTTTGCCGCCTCCCGTGCGGAAAGCCTCTGGCTTTCCGGTAAAGTCTGTGACTGATTGGCGGCTACGACGCCCGAGGCGAAGCCTCTTCTTTTCTACTGAACGCCGGAAAGCCAGAGGCTTTCCGCACGGGAGGCGGCAAAGCCGCACAACAAAGCAGTGCCAAGTATAATCACCCACATGCAATCAAAACCTCAGCACAATAGATCCGAAGAACTCTTTGCACGGGCGACCGAGTTAATGCCTGGAGGCGTTAATTCACCTGTCCGAGCTTTTCGCGGAGTGGGTGGCACTCCGCTATTCATCAAGAGTGCTTCCGGCGCAACGATGACTGACGCCGATGGCCGGACATACATCGATTACGTCGGTTCCTGGGGGCCGATGATTCTCGGCCATTCGGATCCGGAGATCGTGGACGCGCTCAAGGAGGTTGTCGCTCGTGGCACAAGCTTCGGCGCACCAAACGAACTAGAAGTTGAATTGGCTGAAGAAGTGATTGATGCAGTTCCTTCTATTGAAATGGTGCGCATGGTAAATAGCGGAACGGAAGCCACGATGTCTGCCATCCGCCTGGCTCGAGGTGTCACTAGAAGGACGAAGCTGATCAAATTTGAAGGTTGTTATCACGGTCATGGCGACAGCCTTCTCGTCAAAGCCGGCTCGGGTGTTGCAACGCTTGGGCTACCTGACAGTCCGGGCGTCCCAGCATCACTCGCCGCAAACACAATCACGGTTCCTTTCAACAATCCGACCGCACTTGCGCAGGCTTTCAGTGAACAGCAAGACATCGCGGCGGTGATTATCGAACCGGTGGTCGGCAATATGGGTTGCGTTCCACCGAAAACAGGATACCTGCAGGCGGTGCGTGAGATGTGCACGAAGAACAATGCGTTACTAATCTTCGATGAAGTAATGACTGGTTTTCGTGTTGCTCGTGGTGGCGCGCAGGAGCGCTACAAGATTCATCCAGACATTACGACACTGGGCAAAATAATCGGAGGCGGACTTCCGGTTGGCGCATATGGTGGCAGCAAAGAGTTGATGCGAAACATCGCGCCTGCCGGCCCGATCTACCAGGCAGGAACTTTGTCAGGCAATCCACTATCGATGACTGCTGGAATTGTGACGCTCCGGAGACTGCGAGACACGGCTGTTTACCGCCAACTAGAACAAGCATCGCAAAGGCTCTGCAATGGGCTGAGGCTGGCGGCGCAGGACGCAAAGGTAAAAAGCACCGTCAACCGAGTGGGCTCGATGTGGACTGGATTCTTTGCCGATGAAGAGGTCGTAGACTGGAGTACAGCTGACAAGTGTGACAGACAGAAGTATGGAAAATTCTTTCACGCGATGCTCGACCAGGGGGTCTATCTTGCGCCCTCGCAGTTTGAAGCGGCGTTTGTCAGCCTCGCCCACTCTGATGACATTATTGACCGAACGATTGAGGCGGCGCGCACAGCTTTTGCGATGTTAGAGCGGTAAGTCGATGATGAACTTCGAGCCTTCACCGGGTTCACTCTCAACATTAATCTTCCCATCGTGCAGCTCAACAATCTGCTTCACGATTGCGAGGCCCAGTCCTGTTCCGCGTTTCTTGGTTGAGAAGAACGGCTCAAAGATTCGGTCACGCGTTGTCTTGTCCATACCCTTCCCGTGATCTGCAATCATGATCCGGGCATAACGTTTTACAGCCGAAGGAACGTCGTTATTGCTGTGGTGGTGTTCAGTTTGAATTGAGATCGATGCGTTTTCCGGCCCTGCATCTACGGCATTCGCAATCACATTGACAAATACTTGTCGCAATTGATCGGCGTCCCAGGTTCCAACCAACGATTCGGCACTAAATCGTTTTTCTACAGTCGTATTCTTTTCTCGTATCCGCTCGCTGACAAGATCGATGCTGCGATCCAACGCCTCATTCAGGTCAACCCTTGAGCGGTCCAGACTCTTCTGTCGCGAAAACTGAGTCACATCAACAACCAGCTTGTTGAGATGCTTGATACCGCGCTCGACTAATTCGATCGTGTTCAGGGCGTCGGGATCAGAGACACTGTCGCGCAGCATCGAGACACCAAGACGAATGCTGCCCAATGGATTGCGAATCTCGTGAGCAACCTGCGTGGTCGCTTGTCCAACGGCCGCCAACGATTCACTTCTGCGCAAGGTCCGCTCAACCTCGGCAACTTCTGTGACATCGACGAGAGTGACAATTTGACCGCGATTCCCGTTGATTGCCAGGGGAGACGAATAAATATCAAACGTCTTCTCTTCTTTTTCTACCTGGGCTACCCAACGACCTCGATAGCTCGCTTTATCGACCTGGGTTGCCGTCGCTGCTTGCAACATCTTTCGAGAGTCTTCTGGCGGAAGATCTTCCAACACGGATGCGCCGATGCTCGCGTGAGGAAAGATCTTAAAGAAAGCCGCGTTCGCGCTCCGTATTCTGTCTTCTTCATCGATGGCTGTAACAGCACTGACCATACCCTCGAGAAGTTGGTTGGTGAACGTTCTTTCACGGCGGGCTTCAAAAGTGCTGCGACGCATTTGTTTGAAGCGTCTTTGAACTTCCCATACCGTTCCGGCCGCAACCAACGCGCCTACCAACAAAGCAATCACACTCCAGAGGCGAATCGATCGACGCGATCGATCCTGCATACTCTGAATCTGATTTGCTGTCTGGTCGCGTTGCTGATCCAGGCTGCTCGCGATCGCATTAAGGTCGTTGTTGATTTTGAGTGCCTGTCCGTAACCCTCAAGTCCATACCTTCGGACGTTCCCTGTGATCTCCAAAAATAAAAGGATGTCAGTACGAAGTTGTTGCCACGAAGGATCTTCTGAAAGCGGTGGCTTCTCAAGACGTAGAAGGAGATTCCGCACTTCTTCGCCAGCGTTATCAAAACGAACATCAAGTGGTGGTTTTAGGTCGCGCCTCGATTCCGCCTCGTTTTTTATCCGAGCTTCGTTATCGAGTTTCGTTATCGCCAGCCGGAAGTTGAGCAGAACAGTTTGATGCGCTGAGTTTTGAGAGACAAGGCTTTGAGCATTGACCGCGACCTTGTCCATTTCACGGGTACTTAACAAGCCCAGGCCTGAGATGAGTCCCAGTAACAGGAGAAACGCAATAACGATAGGCGTAACGGTAGGAGCGATTCCGATGCCTTGCGGTTCGCTTGCCTGGATGTCGGGAGGCTGGTGATCTACGGGTGACATCCGTCGATAGACCAATTCAGACTCTTTTTGGGGTGCAGGCGTCATAGTTAGTCTTCTAAGGTTTGGCGTCCATCCAATTGTCACCCACACCCACGTCTGCCACAAGCGGCACATCCAGAGAAACGGCGGTTTCCATTTCGCGCTTCAGTAGCGCCGCAACTTCCTCGACCTCTTTTTCCGGACACTCAACCAACAGCTCGTCATGGACCTGCATTAACAAACGAGCACTTAAGCCCTTTCGCTTTAGTTGGTCTTCAACATGCAACATCGCAATCTTTACGATGTCACTTGCCGTTCCCTGTATCGGCATATTGATCGCTTCGCGTTCGGCGGCCTTGCGGATGTTTGCATTGCGATCGGAAATGCCGGGTAATGGACGAATACGACCATACAGCGAACGAACATAACCATGCTCGCGCGCCATTACTGGAACTTCGTCCATGTATCGTCTGACGCCTTTGTATGTGTTGTAATAATCCTCGATGACTTTCTTCGCTTCCGCTCGGCTGATGCCAACTCGCTGCGACAAGCCCCACGGTTCAATCGCGTAGGCGATAGCAAAGTTAACTATCTTGGCAAAGCGCCGGGCTTCTTTTAGTTCTTCGTCGGTCTTTGCTCCGAATACAAGTCGCGCCGTTCGCGCATGAATGTCTTCGTTATTCTGAAACGCCTCGAGCATTACTGCATCCTGGGTGATGTGCGCAAGTAGTCGCAATTCAAGTTGCGAGTAGTCGGCCGAAATGATCTTGTGCCCCTTCTCAGCGACAAATGCTTTTCGTATGCGACGACCAAGATCTGTTCGAATAGGAATGTTCTGGAGATTGGGCTCACTCGACGAAAGTCGTCCGGTGGCAGCAACGGTCTGGTTTAGCTGGCAATGAATTCTTCCGTCGCTCGCGATTTGGTGGGGTAGAGCATCCGTGTAAACGCTCTTCAACTTATCGAGCTCACGATAGTCAATAATCAAGCGCGGCAACTCAAACGACTGGGCGAGCTCTTCCAACACGGCTTTACTGGTTGAGACTCGGCCGGTGGAAGTTTTCCTGTTGGAATTGATGTTCAATTCAGAAAGTACTTCGCCAACCTGCTTGGGAGAACCGATGTTGAATTCTCGTCCCGCCAGTTGATAGATCTTCAAAGTCAGTTTGTGTAGTTCCTGACCAATGAAACTCGAGAGATCTGATAGCACACGTGGATCGACTTTCAATCCGGCCTGCTCCATCTGATAAAGCAGCGGCGCCAACGGTAACTCGACCTCCGAATAGATCGTTTCGAGTTTTTTATCCAGGATCCGCAAGTGCAGAACCTTGGCAGTTTGTGCGGTAAGGTCAGCTGCGCTTGCTGTTTCCCAGGCGGCGGCTGTCCAGTCAGCAGGCGGATTAGAACCATTCTCTGAACCAAGTGCTTCACGAGCGATGTCAGTCAATTCGTACTTACTGCGATTTGGATCCAGGAGATAAGCGGCAAGGCTCGTGTCGTCTTTTACGCCTTCGAGTGTGACATTGAATCGTGCCAGCAAAGCGGTCGCGCGCTTTAAATCATGCACCGACTTTTCGATGAGGCCGTTACTAAACACTTCGCGCAAGGTTTCTATCGCATTCCCGCCTGAAAACTTCTCGAGATCGACATATGCCGCAGAGCCTGCCTTGGTTGAGAAAGCGATGCCCTGCGACGTCTCGAGTTCGGTGAAGCACTCCTGTTGCCCTTCGGCGGCAGGTGTTGTGTCGGCGATAGCAATGCCAATAGTCTCTGCGTCAAACAAAGTGCGCACGAGATTATCCAAGGCTGACTTAGTTTGAATCAACCGGTAGTCTCGTTGTGTCTCAACTGTCGCAGCTTTGACTTCAGCAGCGTCAGCATACTCACGCGATAGGGCAGCAAACTCTAATTCGTTAAAGAGTTGATATGTAGCGGAACGATCCGGCGGACGCGACTTGATCTCGTCAAGCTTTAGAGGTACGTCAATGTCTTGCTGAATGCGGGCCAGCTCGCGTGACTGCCGGATAAGAGCAGCGTTATCACGCAACGACTCTCGATAGGTCTTATGTTTGACCGACTCCCATCCGGCTAAGGCCGCCTCAATCGAACCAAACTGCTGGATGATCTGCACTGCACCTTTCGAACCTATGCCCGGTGCGCCAGGAATGTTGTCAACGGAGTCACCCATCAACCCGAGCAAGTCGACTAACTTGTCGGCAGTAACTCCAAACTTCTTCTCAACCCACTCTTCATTACACCACTCGATTGGCGGCACTGGTTCTTTGCGCTTCAGCACCTGTGAGTTCTGTCGCATGCAAACAATAAATGGATCGCGAACGAGCTGGCACATGTCTTTGTCGTTCGACACGATGACAACTTGCAGTTTCTGTTCGGCGATCTGCTTCGCCAGCGTCCCAATAACATCATCAGCCTCGTAGCCAGGGGAATTGATAACCGGAATATTGAACGCTTCGCAAAGTCGAATAATGTAAGGGAGCTGTGTCGCAAGATCCTCTGGCATCGCTTCGCGATTTGCTTTGTAGTCCGCGAAGGTTTCATGCCGAAACGTCTTCTCTTTCGATTCGAAGATTGCGGCAATGTAGTCCGGCTTCTCTTCACGAAGCAGTTTGATGAGCATGTTTGTGAAGATGTAAACGGCTTGGGTGACCTGGCCGTGTGAAGTTGCCAGTGGCGCAACTCGATTCTGCATCGGCGCATAAAACGCGCGAAAGATGTGCGACATTGAGTCGATCAAGAACACACGTTCAGGTCGATCATTACTTGTAGAAGATGATTTGTCAGGCATGTGAGGTGATCATAAAAAGGCGAGTAGTGAGTGTCAAACTAGTTCGTGGCACAGACTAGCTCTGCAACTCCTGAACATGAGCTCGAACAGTTTCGCCTAACGTATCAAGGTTGTATCCGCCTTCGAGACACGAAACCAGCCTTCCTTTACAACTGCTGTCGGCCCATTGCTTAACGGCGCGCGTCAGATCCACAAAATCTCGATCGGTTAAGAGTAACTGGCCCAAGGGATCGTCTATGTGCGAATCGAAACCTGCTGAGATGATGATCAAATCGGGTTTGAACTCGGCTGACATATCGTCAAGGGCTGATTCAAACGCTCGCTTCTGTTCGTTCGCTGGCGTAGCAGCTCGCAGTGGCAGGTTCATTGTGTAGCCAAGGCCACGTCCAGTTCCCTTTTCTCCTCGTGTTCCGGTTCCCGGATACCACGGATACTGATGCGATGAGAAAAAGTAGACGGACGGGTCGTCGTAAAAGATCCCCTGTGTACCATTACCGTGATGAACGTCCCAATCGACAATCGCAACTCGTTCAATTTCAGAGTAATTCCTTTGAGCGTAGCGAGCCGCGACCGCTACGTTGTTGAAGAGACAAAACCCCATCGACCGTTCAGAAGTTGCATGATGGCCGGGTGGACGCACGGGAACAAAAGCATTCGCTACCTCGCCAGACATGATGAGATCAATCGCCTGGCAGGGTGCACCAGCTGCGTGTCGAGCCGCGTCCAGCGAACGCATCGACACTGCGGTGTCAGCGTCAAGGTACCCAGTTCCTTCGGCAACAACTCGTTCGATGAGTTTGTAGAGTTGGCTTGAGTGAGCGGCCTGGATATCTCCTCGCGGTGCCTCTTTCGCCTCAACCTCGCGCATTGAACTCCACAACTTCTCATCGCCACGCAATGCATCCATAACGACACTGTAACGCGAAGGAGTTTCCGGATGCCCCGGGCCGGTGTCGTGTTCCTTGAAGATAGGATGATGAATGATGGCGGTGGTCATTGTTTGTGAATCGTGAATAGGTATTCGTGAATCGTTGAACTGTGTGTCTCTTAGTTAACCTGAGAAGTCGTGGTGTGACAAGCGAACAAAGTACAAAGTACATGTACGAGGTACCAAGCACTAAGGTACAAAGCGCAAAGCGGCTTTGCCGCCTCGGTACAACGCGCAAAAGCGGGCTTTGCCGCCTCCCGTGCGGAAAGCCTCTGGCTTTCCGTCAGCCCTCCACTCTTTTCGCGGCTACGCCGCCCGAGGCGGAGCCTCGCGTTTCTAGGGGCATCACGGAAAGCCAGAGGCTTTCCGCACGAGAGGCGGCAAAGCCGCAGATTCTGTACTGAGCTGTTCTGTACTGTGCTGTGCTGT
>Ga0207691_10000902_pt1 | contig 29470 bp, 26 predicted proteins | sample KBSM13metaG_FD_184327 | JGI IMG/M metagenome (GOLD analysis project Ga0207691, IMG submission 184327) | Miscanthus rhizosphere microbial communities from Kellogg Biological Station, Michigan, USA - KBS M1-3 metaG (SPAdes) (version 2) | ecosystem: Host-associated > Plants > Roots > Rhizosphere >...
GGGTCTGTGCGAAGCTGTCCAGACCCGGCAAGCCCGCGCGAGCGGATCGACGGATGGCACCAGTTAGGCGGGACCGATGAGCGGACGTCACAGCGGCGGCACAGGCAGCGGGTTGCGGATTTCCGCGCTGCCGCAAACCCTGAAGATGATCTTCAAGCTGGCGCCCCGGCAACTCAGTGACGAGATTGCCCTGGCCAAGGCCGAAATCAAACGCAAGGGGACCCAGCTCGGCGTCGCCGGTGCCTTCTTCGCCGTCGCCCTTGTCTTTGTTGGACTCCTGGTGATCGGACTCTTCATTGCAGCGATCATGGGACTGGCCACCATCATGCCCGCGTGGCTCGCCGCCTTGTTGGTCTCTGCCGTCTGCCTGATTATCGCCGCGATCGGGGCGCTCATCGGGCAGAACAAGTTCAAGAAGCTCATGCCGCTGGTCCCCGAGGATACGATCCGGGGGCTTAAATACGATCTCGGCATCGCCAAGGAAGGCTCCGCCTTCGACGCCAGGATCCTGGATCCGAGCACCGAGCAGTACAAAGCAGCGAAGGCCGCCAAGGAAGCCGCCGCAGCCAAAGCGACGGCGGAAAAGGAAGCAAAGGCTGCCGCCAAGCCCGACTTCGGACCGCCGCCCACAGAGGCTGAACTCCGACGCCGGCTGGACCTGCGGCGCACGCACCTTACCGGCGTCCGCGACGACCTCGGCCGTGAACTCGATGTCAAGACCCAGACCCAAATCCTGCTGGCGGCCGCCCAGGTCCGGCTCCAGGACGGCAAGGAGCAGCTCAGCGACAAGATCGCAGGCTTCCGCGCCTCAGCCCGGTCCTCGGCGGGCTCGGCCACATCCGCTGACGGGCAGGGCCTGGCCGACACGATCAAGCGGCGCTGGAAGCCCCTGGCTGTGCTCGCCGCCTCTGGAGCCGCCCTCGCGGTCCTGGTGCGCAGGCTGATAAAGGGCTAGACAGATCCCTGAACCTAAACGCCAAACCGTTGCCGTCCACGGAAAGGGGGAATCGATGAAGTTCATCGGCGCCGGCGCCCGCCCCGGGCAGCCCCTCGTCCACCGCGACGCGGTCTTCACGGTTCCCAATGTCCTGACCGTGGTGCGCTTCCTTGGCGTTCCGTTATTCATCTGGCTTGTCCTCTCGGAGCACAAGTACGGCTACGGTGCCCTCGTGCTCGCGGTCATGGCCAGTACCGACTGGGTGGACGGCTACATCGCCCGCCGCTTCAATCAGATGTCCAACCTCGGACGGGTCATGGACCCGATTGCGGACAGGCTTTCCCTGATCGCCGTCGCCGTGACCCTCGTGATCGCAGGCGTCGTCGAGTGGTGGTATCTCGCCGCGCTGCTGGTCCCGGACGCGGTCCTGCTGGCTCTGTCAGTGTTCTATTTCCACGGCCACCCGGATCTGCCGGTGAGCCGCATCGGAAAGATCCGGACGGGCCTGCTGCTGGTGGGCACGCCGCTGCTGGTGCTCTCCAAGCTTCCGGTGCCCGCCGCGGACGTCTATGCCACGGTCGCGTGGATCTTCCTGGGATTGGGGCTCGTGGGGCACTGGATCGCGGCCTACAACTACGTTTGGGCCATCATCGGCAAGGGCAGGCAGCTTCGGGCGCACGACGGCGGCTCCCGCTGATGGTCTGGGTTGCGGTTTTGCTTGCGGTCCTCGGCGCCTTCTGCCTGGCGTTTGGGGCACAGCGCCAGGGCAGTGCGGTCAAGGCCGATACCGGCGGCCTGGCGCTGAGCACCCACGGCCTGCTGCGGCTCGTGCGTAACCCGCGCTGGGTATTCGGGTTTCTTCTGCTGTGCGCCGGGATGGGAATGAACGCGATCGCCCTCGTCATGGCGCCCTTGACGGTGGTGCAGCCGATCGGCGCGATCGCCCTGGTCATCACCACCGTGGTCAACACCAAGGACCAGGGCCTGAGCATGAACCGTGCAACTGTCGTGGCCATCTCGCTCTGCGTGACCGGCTCAGCGCTGTTCGTGCTGCTGGCCGTCACCGCCACGCAGGAGAATCACAACGTCAGCAGCGAGGACGAGCTGACAATCGTGCTGCTCCTGGCCATTGCGGTCGCGGCCTTTGGCACGCTCGCGGTCCTGTTCAGGCACCGCATGAGCGCCTTCGTCTACATCCTCGGCGCCGGCGTCCTGTTCGGCTTCGTGGCTGTGCTGACCCGCATCATCGGCAGGCATCTGCTCGATCCAAATGGACAGTTCCTGCTGAATGTGCCGTGGTACAGCGTCGTTGCGATTATTGCTGCAGGCGTTCTGGGATCGTGGTTTGTCCAAAACGCCTACTCCAGCGGACCGCCGGACCTCGTGATCGCCGGATTGACGGTGATCGACCCCATTGTGGGCATCGCGATTGGCATCGTGATTCTGGGAGAACTGCGTCCGGATGTCCAAGCCGTGACGGCTATTGCCATGGGGACGGCCGCATTGCTTGCTATCGTGGGAGTCATAGCCCTCTCCAGGCACCACCCGGAAGTCACCAAGCGCAAGAAGGACGCGCGGAAGGCAGCGGGCAGGTCCTAGGGCGTCAGTCCAGACTTCGGCTGCAGGCCCGGCGCGCCTGTGCCGACTGCCAGCCGGCCGCCATTGATCCAGCTGTCCGCACAGCGACCACCAGGAGCTCTTCACGTGACCACGTCCGACAACCAGCCCCCGCTGACCATCCTGATTGCCGCTGACACGTACCCGCCCCACGTCAACGGCGCCGCCCAGTTCGGTTACCGCCTGGCCAAGGGGATGACAGCCCGGGGTCACGATGTCCACGTCCTGGCGTGCCGCCCGGGCAAGGGCCCGAGCTACAGCGAGTTCAGCGACGAGGCCACCGTCCACCGCCTGCGCTCCCACTCGGTGCCCACGCACGAGTACTTCCGGGTCACCTTCCCCTGGGAGATCAAGAAGGAAATCGGGCTGTTGTTCGACCGCATCCAGCCGGACGTGGTGCACATCCAGAGCCACTACATGATCGGCGAGCACGTCCTGTACGAGGCCGTGAAGCGCGGCATCCGGGTGGTGGCGACCAACCACTTCATGCCCGAAAACCTGAACCCCTTCCTGCCGTTCCCGCAGTGGTTCAAAGACATTGTGGGCCGGATCTCCTGGCGGGACATGGGCAAGGTCATGGGCCAGGCCGACGTCGTGACCACACCCACGCCGCTTGCCGCCAAAGCCATGCACCAGCACGCCTTCCTCCGCCAGGTCCTGCCCCTTTCCAACGGCATCGACGCCGCAGCCTACGAGCTGCATCCCGACGAAACGGCGGAACGCCACGCCAGCCCCACGGTCCTCTTCGCCGGCCGGCTGGCGGAGGAGAAGCACGTGGACGTCCTGATCGATGCCGTCGCCAAGACGCCTAAAGAACTGGACATCCACCTCGAAATCGTCGGCGGCGGAGAAGTCCGCCCTGCCCTGGAGGCGCAGGTCGCCCGGCTCGGACTGAAGGACAGGGTCAGGTTCCTCGGCCTGGCCAGTGACGCCGAGCTTCGCAAGGCCTACATCACGGCCGATGTGTTCTGCATGCCCGGCACCGCAGAACTTCAGTCCCTCGTGACCCTGGAGGCGATGTCGGCGTCCACGCCAGTCCTGCTGGCCAACGCCATGGCGCTGCCGCACCTGGTCCGGGACGGGGAAAATGGCTATCTCTTTATCCCCAACGACAGCGACGACCTCGCCGCCAAGCTGACGCGCGTGTTCTCGCTGCCCGACCACGAGCTTGATGCGATGGGCAAGACCAGCCGCGAAATGGTGGAAAGCCACGGTATCGCGCGCACGCTGCAGACGTTTGAGGACATCTACCGGGGCGCGAGCTACGACGACCTGGTCCTTTAGGGGCGCCGTCTGGCAGAACGGCGTCCACTCCGAACGCTTCAAGCTCCAGGGCGCCCAGTCCAACAGCATCCAAGTCAGTTGCAGCAGGCCGCCTGCCGGTGACGGCATGCACGTGTGATGCGTCTACTATTGCTAGAGTATTTTTGCCCGGAACCAATCCGGCCCGCGCGGGCCAGGTCTGGCTCCGGGCGCAGGGGGCTATAGCTCAGCTGGTTAGAGCGCGGGACTCATAATCCTAAGGTCCTCGGTTCAAGTCCGAGTAGCCCTACATTCATTTCTGCGGCAGCCTCCTCATCCGGGGTCCGCAACCACGGGAGCCGTGGCTGACATCCGACGTCGGCCGCGGCTCCCTTTTTGTCGGGTTTGTCGGGTTTTCATTGGGCCGGCACTTGCAGGCGTCCCGACACTGCGATAAGTTACTGATGAGTAACATATCGCCGGCGCGAAGCCCGCGCCCTTTGGTCCCCGCTGATCGAGTGAAGGAACACCATGTCCAAAGCTGCCATCGACATCCACAACCTGCCCTACGCCGATGGCGATTTCTTTGCGTTCGAGCAGTTGCTCAGCGCCAAGGAGCAGGACAGGCTGGCCGAAGTCCGTGAATTCCTTACCCGCGAAGTCCGGCCGATCGCCGTCGATTGCTGGAATCGCGGGGAGTTCCCCATGGACTTGATCCCGAAGCTCGCCGAAATCGACCTGGTCAGCCCCGTTCGGAGGCAGGGCTACTCGAATCTCTTCGCAGGCATCCTGCACGCGGAAGCCACCCGCGCCGACACGTCAATCGCGACGTTCATGGGCGTCCACGACGGGCTCTTCACCGGCTCCATCGAAGCCCTTGCCTCCCAGGAGCAGCAGGATGCGTGGCTTCCCGAGATCTACTCGCTCAAGAAGATCGGCGCCTTCGGCCTCACCGAGCCCCTGGGCGGCTCCGACGTCGCCGGCGGTACGCGCACCACGGCACGGCGCGACGGCGATAACTGGATCCTCAATGGAGCCAAGCGCTGGATCGGCAACGCGACTTTCTCCGACTGGGTGGTCATCTACGCCCGCGATGTTGACGACAACCAGGTCAAAGGGTTCCTCGTGGACACCAAGGCCGAGGGATACAGTGCCGTGAAAATTGAGAACAAGATCTCGCTGCGCACGGTCCAGAACGCTGACATCACGCTCGACAACGTTGTGGTGCCGGAGTTCTTCAAGCTCGCCAACGCCAACAGCTTCCGCGACACGAACAAGGTCCTGAAAGTCACCCGCCTGGCCGTGGCCTGGCAAGCGGTGGGCCAGCAGCTCGCGGCCTTCGACGTCGCCCGGCGCTACGCCGTGGAACGCAGCCAGTTCGGCCGTCCGATTGCCTCTTTCCAGCTGATCCAGCACCAGCTCGTACAGATCCTCGGCAATGCGGTGAGCTCCATGGGCATGATGGTGAGGCTTTCCCAGCTGGAGGACGCGGGGGAGGCGAAGGACGAGCAGTCCGCCCTGGCCAAGGCGTTCACCACCGCGCGGATGCGCGAAAGCGTGGCCCTGGGCCGGAGCATCCTCGGCGGGAACGGGATCGTGACGGACTTCGAGATGGCCAAAGTCTTTGCGGACGCCGAAGCCATCTACTCCTACGAGGGCACGCACGAAATCAACACCCTCGTCACCGGCCGGGCTATCACGGGCATTTCCGCGATCGTCTGACGGGCGCCAAACGCCCGCCGCGGCTGCCCGCGGGCGTCAACGGACGAGCCGCGCGTCAAAGCCAAACGTCCGCCGCGGCTGCCCGCGTGCGTCAACGGACTGGCCGCGCATCAAAGACGGCGCCAAATGCTGCATCACGGACCCGGATTCAGGGGCGGGAGCAGAACGGAAGGCCGAAGGTCCATCACGAACGCCAGCGGGTTGACGTAGTCTTCGCCGCGGCGGACGCCCCAGTGGAGGCAGGGCGGGGCCGGGCCGCAGTGGCCGGTCTGCACCTGCCCTAGGACATCGCCCTCGGCCACGGCGGACCCCGCCCTCAGTGAACTCGCCACCGGCTCGAAACTGCTGCGCAGCCCGTTGCCGTGATCGATCGTGATGACCGGCCGGTCCACCACCGTCCCGACAAAGCTCACCGTCCCGGCGGCGGGCGACTTGAGCGGGGCGCCATCGAAGGGCGCCTCAAGATCGACGCCGCGGTGACCGCTGAGCCACGGCTTGGCCGGGGGATCGAAGGCGCGGAGCACCGCCGGCCGCGGGCTCAGCGGCCAGCTCCAGGCAGACGCAGGGACCGGCCCCGCCCTCGGGGAGCCCTGGCCGGAGGAAATCGCAGCCCGGGCGGCAATGGCGGAGTAGCCGGCGTCTGTGGGGCCGGAGAGGACGGCGTCTGTGGCGTCGGCGGCGGAGGCATGGGCAGCGGCAGCGATATCGGCGTCGGCGGTGATGGGGGGCGGCGCCAGGAACGTTGCCAGGAACAATGCTGCCAGGAACAATGCCGCCAGGAGCTGTGCTGCCAGGAGCAATGCCCGCAGGCCAAGTGGGAGCTTCATGGCCCCAGCCTGCCAAGGCGGCACCCCGGGCGGAATCTCCCGCCATGGCTATGTGGATAAGGTGCCCGCCGGCCCCCGCCAAAGCCCCGGAACCCCGCACCGCTGCCGCGGCAAAACCGTCCTCCTGGGCGGGGCCGCTGTAGTACACTTGGTGGAGCAGTTTGCTGTGCCCTCACGCTTGTAAGTCGCGATACTTCGTGATTGCCGAAGCCGGCACGCCTCATTCAGGGGTGCGGGGGAGCAGCAGCTGACTACGCGTATCCAGCCCTCCTCAAAAGAAGCCTGAAACTTCCGATGCGGAGGACTGCGCCTCCTGCGGTCCGTTCCACATGGCATGTCCATATGGCGCGGATGGGAAGCGCAGTGGATGCCAGGAGCAACGCCCGCCCCGGGCGAATGCTAAACAACCGTCAACTATTGGCAGGGTAAGAGGGCCATGGGCTCTCTCATGAATGACCTGCCGGAAGGAGCGTCGGCATGCCCGTCGTAACTATGCGCCAGCTGCTTGACAGCGGCGTCCACTTTGGACACCAGACCCGCCGTTGGAACCCGAAGATGAAGCGCTTCATCTTCACGGAGCGCAACGGTATCTACATCATTGACCTGCAGCAGTCGCTGTCCTACATCGACCGTGCCTACGAGTTCGTGAAGGCCACCGTTGCACACGGCGGCACCGTTCTCTTCGTCGGCACCAAGAAGCAGGCGCAGGAATCCATCGCCGAGCAGGCCACCCGCGTTGGCCAGCCGTACGTCAACCAGCGTTGGCTCGGCGGTATGCTGACCAACTTCCAGACGGTCTCCAAGCGCATCCAGCGCATGAAGGAACTCGAAGAGATCGACTTCGACGACGTCGCCGGTTCGGCTTACACCAAGAAGGAACTGCTGCTCCTTCGCCGCGAACTCACCAAGCTGGAAACCAACCTCGGTGGTATCCGCAACCTGACCAAGGCGCCGTCCGCGCTGTGGATCGTTGACACCAAGAAGGAACACCTTGCTGTCGACGAGGCCAAGAAGCTGAACATCCCGGTTGTGGCCATCCTGGACACCAACTGCGATCCCGACGAAGTCGACTTCCCGATCCCGGGTAACGACGACGCCATCCGCTCCGTCAACCTGCTGACCCGCGTTGTCGCCGACGCCGTTGCTGAGGGCCTCATCGCCCGTAACCAGCGCGCCACCGGCACCACGGAAGCTCCGGAAGAGCCGCTGGCCGAGTGGGAGCGCGAGCTCCTCGAAGGCAACAAGGCTGAAGCTGCTGCAGCGCCCGCCGCTGAGGCTGCACCGGCTGCTGACGAAGCACCGGCCGCCGAAGCTGCTCCGGCCGCTGAGGAAGCGCCGGCTGCTGAAGAAGCACCGGCCGCCGACGAAGCCAAGTAGTCAGACAAGTAAATCTGGATCTCCCCACATGCGCTCAGCTGCATAGGGGGTACCGACAGGATGGCCGCTCACTCGGTGAGCAGCCGTCCTGTCGGTCCGTACACCACATAAATTTCTAGACAGAGGGGTTCACATGGCGAACTACACTGCCGCTGATATCAAGGCTCTGCGCGAGCGCACTGGCGCCGGCATGATGGATGTCAAGAAGGCTCTTGACGAAGCCAACGGTGACGCCGAGAAGGCCATCGAAATCATCCGCATCAAGGGCCTGAAGGGCGCCACCAAGCGCGAAGGCCGCTCCACCGCCGAAGGCCTGGTTGCCGCCAAGGTCGCCAACGGCGTCGGCGTGATGATCGAAGTCAACTGCGAGACCGACTTCGTCGCGAAGGCTGACAAGTTCATCCAGCTGGCCGACAAGGTCCTGGCTGTGGCCGTCGAGTCCGGCGCTGCCGACCTCGAGACCCTGCTCGCCACCGAGGTCGACGGCAAGCCGCTGTCCGAGGTCGTCATCGAAGAGGGCGCCGTTCTGGGCGAGAAGGTTGTTGTCCGCCGCATCTCCCGCATCGAGGGCGCCACGGTCGACGCTTACCTGCACAAGACCTCCAAGGACCTCCCGGCCCAGGTCGGCGTGCTGTTCGCTGTTGACGGCGAAGGCGAAGCGGCTGCCACCGCAGCCCACGACGTCGCCGTTCACGTCGCCGCCATGGCTCCGAACTACCTCACCCGTGAGGACGTTCCGGCCGATCTCGTCGAGTCCGAGCGCCGCATCGCCGAGGAAACGGCCAAGGCCGAGGGCAAGCCCGAAGCTGCGATGACCAAGATCGTCGAAGGCCGCGTTACCGGCTTCTACAAGGGCGAGGTCCTCGTTGACCAGGCATTCGCCAAGGATGCCAAGAAGTCTGTCGCACAGGTCCTCGAAGAAGCCGGCGTCAAGGCAACTGCCTTCACGCGCTTCCGCGTCGGTTCCTAGTCAGACTGGCCAGACACCAGTCAGGCACTAGCCAGACACGCTAAGGGGGTGGTCACCACGGTGGCCACCCCTTTTGCATGCACCCGTGAGGCACCGTTTCCGGTCACGGCCGGAATGCCGCCTTGGGCGCCCAGCACGATAACCTAACTCAGAGTTCACCAACGGGAAGGCACCATGGAAACCGTCACCACTTCAGCCCAGCCAAAGAAGAACAGGCGCCGCGTCCTCTTGAAGCTCTCCGGCGAGGTCTTCGGCGGTGGGAAACTGGGCGTCGACCCGGATACCGTCCGCGGCGTGGCCAAGCAGATCGCCGCCGCAGTTCCCGACGTGGAGGTCGCAATCGTCGTCGGCGGAGGCAACTTCTTCCGCGGCGCCGAACTGTCCCAGAGCGGCATGGACCGCTCCCGCGCCGACTACATGGGCATGCTCGGAACCGTCATGAACTGCCTCGCGCTCCAGGACTTCCTTGAGCAGGCCGGGGTGGAAACGCGCGTGCAGAGCGCCATCACCATGGGCCAGGTCGCCGAGGCCTACATCCCCCGCCGCGCCATCCGCCACATGGAAAAGGGCCGGGTTGTCATCTTCGGCGCCGGCGCCGGCCTGCCGTACTTCTCCACTGACACCGTGGCCGCCCAGCGTGCCATGGAGGTCCACGCCGACGTCGTCCTGATGGCCAAGAGCGGCGTCGACGGCGTCTACACCGCCGACCCGAAGAAGGACCCGACGGCGGAGAAACTGCACCGCCTCAGCTACGACGACGCCCTCCGCCGCGACATCCGCGTGATGGACCAGACCGCGATGACCATGTGCAAGGACAACAACCTCACAATGGTGGTCTTCGGCATGGAAGGCGAGGGTAACGTCACCCGCGCCATCCGGGGCGAAGACCTGGGCACCGTCGTCACCCCCTAGCAACGGCTAGGATGTTTTCAGGACCTTTCCGCCGCCAGGCGGAAGACAAAAGCGCCCGGCGGAATACATCAGGCGCACAAAGAAGACGTGCCGCGCCCCGGCCCCCGGGACGCACCAATTTCTGAGGAGAGACCGTGATCGAAGAAACCTTGCTCGAAGCCGGGGACAAGATGGACAAGGCAGTTGAGGTAGCCAAGGAAGACTTCGCCTCGATCCGGACCGGCCGCGCGACTCCTGGCCTGTACAACAAGGTCATCGTCGAGTACTACGGCACGCCGACGCCGCTGCAGCAGCTGGCCTCCTTCGCGGTCCCGGATGCCCGCACCATCCTCGTCACCCCGTACGACAAGACGGCCCTGCGCGACATCGAACGTGCCCTCAGCGACTCCGAGGTCGGCGCCAACCCGTCCAACGACGGCAACGTCATCCGGATCACCATTCCCGAGCTGACGTCCGAACGGCGCAAGGAATACGTCAAGATCGTCAAGTCCAAGGGTGAGGACGCGAAGGTGTCCATCCGCAACATCCGCCGCAAAGCCAAGGAAACGCTGGACAAGCTCGTCAAGGACGGCGACGCCGGCGAAGACGAAGGCGCGCGCGGTGAGAAGGAACTCGACGCCATGACCAAGGCACACGTGGACGGGATCGACGAGCTGCTCAAGCGCAAGGAAGCTGAGCTGCTCGAGGTCTGATGAATCAGGCACAGGAGGCCTCCGGGCCGCGCGCCCGGAGGCGGGGGAAGCAGCGCGAGAACCCAACGCCCAAAGCGGGCCGGAACCTGCCCGCCGCCACCGTGGTGGGCGTTGGCATGCTGGTATGCGTCCTCGGCGGCCTGCTGTTCCTCCCGCTGGGCTTCGTCCTGGTGACCGCCACCTTTGCGATCTTCGGCGTCTGGGAGATCTTCCGTGCGCTGGAGGCCGCAGGCACCCGCCTGCCGATCGTGCCGGTGATGGTCGGCACGGTCGCCATGCCGATCGCCGCCTACTTCGGCGGCCTCGAAAGCCTGCTCTTCGCCATGCTTGTCAGCAGCGTGGCGGTGCTGTTGTGGCGGACCCTGGAGGGCGCCGCCGGTTCGGCGCGGAGCATTTTCGCAGGGGTCTTCACCCTGTCCTGGGTGCCGTTCCTGATCAGCTTTGCGGCGCTGCTGCTGCACACCGCCGACGGCGAGACGCCGGTAGGCCTGTGGCCTGACGGGGTGATTCCGGCGGGTGCGTGGGAAATCGCGACCCTGCTGCTCCTGGTGGTAGCCAACGACACCTTCGGCTACCTCGTGGGCGCCTCCCTGGGCAAGCATCCGATGGCCCCCAAGATCAGCCCCAAGAAGACCTGGGAAGGCTTCGCCGGCTCGATCGCCGGGGCCGTCGTCGTGGGCGTGCTGGCCATGATCTTCGTGCTGGGCGAACCGTGGTGGTTCGGCGTCGTGCTCGCCGTGGGCATGGTGGCAGCCGCCACCGCCGGCGACCTCGCCGAATCCATGGTCAAGCGCGAGCTCGGCATCAAGGACATGAGCAGCATCCTCCCCGGACACGGAGGCGTCATGGACCGGCTGGACTCGATTGTCTTCGCCTCGCCGGTGGCGTTCATCCTGTTCTCGGCCCTCACAGCCGCCTAGAAGCACCGGACCAGCACTTCCGGCGCCTAGAATGGTGCCGAGCAAACCAGCCGAACGGCATCAAAGGAACAAAGTAACAGTGGACATTCAACGGCAGATTCCTGCGTCTTTTGACCGCGTGCAGCGGAACCAGTATGGCTACAACGCCAGGCAGGTCGACGATTTCCTGCAGCGCGCACGGGTGTCATTCGAAGCTCCGTCCTCGGCCTCCCGCGCCATCAAGAGCTCGGACGTCCGCGCCGTGTCCTTCGATCCCGTGAAGGGCGGCTACGCCGCCGCCGGCGTGGACGCCGCGCTGGACCGGCTCGAAGACGCCCTCGCCCGGCGCGAGCGCGATGAGCTCGTTGCCGAACGCGGCGAGGATGCCTGGCTGCGCGAAATCGGCCGGCTCGCGGGCGTCCTGCGCGGGCGCCTGCACCGCCCGGACGGCCAGCGCTTCCGGCGCCCGTCCAAGCCCAAGGCCCGCAGCTACAACACCACCGACGTCGACGACCTCTGCCACGAGCTGATCGGCTACCTCGAGGAGGACCAGCCGCTGAGCGTGGACAACGTCCGGCGCGCCGTGTTCCGTCCCGCAGTGGGCCGGGAGGGCTACGAGGAAAGCCAGGTCGACGCATTCCTGGAGCGCGCCGTCGAGCTCATGGCGGCCATCGACTGATATGTAGTGATCGTTTGTCAAGGGCGTGGGGAAGCGGTCCCGGGTTGGGTTGCCCGGGACCGCTTCTCATTTTGCTTGCCGGTGTGTCTGGCGGGGGTGGTCAGCGTGTCAATGGCGACGGCGCGGTCAGACTGATATGCGCGGGTTGGTTACCGCAGGACGAAGTGTTCGGCTGGAGGTTACCGCTGGTCTAGCTATGTCGGGCATGGCCGTTTCCGGCTGCCCATAGTCGAATCGCGGGTTTACTCCACGCGCTGCAAGAAACCGCTCCGCAGGGACGTTCCGGCAGTCCGTGCCCGGGCTGGCCGAGCGCGGAATCTAGTTGGTTATTGGCTGGGCTGGTCCGTTCTGGAAGCCAGAGACCAGCACCAGCCGGCGAGCTCCCGGGCGATGGCGACGTTCGCGATGACGGGTCGTTTGCGGCGTTCGAGATAACTGATCCAGCGGTTGTGGAGGCGCCGGTTGCCGGCATGACCCCGGGCCCTGGCATCCGGGCTGGCCATTTCCCATCGGGACCGCATCAGGTGGGATGGATGGTCGTATGGTCTGCGGTGGTGCCAGGCCGCCTCGACGAGGAGCCGGCGCGCGTGGGTGTTGCCGGTTTTCGTGATCGAGCCTTGGGACCGGGATGCCCCGGAGGAATGCTCGGTCGGGACCAGGCCCAGATATGCGCCGATCGTGGAGCCGGTGAACCGGTTCCAGTCGCCTATTTCCAAGGCGAGACCGAACGCGGTCAGGGTCGAGATCCCGCGCAGGCACTCCAGCGACCGGACGACGGGCGTGTATTCGCTCCGGTAGGCCATTGTTGTGATGGCCTCGTCGAGGCGGTCGCGCCGGTCCAGGATCTCGTGCATTGCCTCCAGAGAGGATGCGTAGGTCAGTTGCAGGGCCGGGGCATCGAAGCGTTGTTGGGCCAGCCAGAGTTCGTGGGTGCCGGTCCAAGCCCTCCCTCCGGAATACACGATGCCCTGACGCAACAGGAGCTTGGAGATCCGGTGCCGGGAACGCATCAGATCCCCGCGGGCATCTTCCCGGGCCCGGACCAGGTCCCGGGCCGCCTCCTGATCCGCAGCGGGGACCCTGACCGCGGTGATCTCGCCCAGTTTCAGCAGCCGGGCCAGATGCAGCGCATCCTTCGCGTCCGTCTTAACCCGGTCACCGGACGGACGCTGGAGTTTCGACGGGGCCGCGACGAGCGTGTCGATCCCGGCGGCCAGCAGAAACCGGGCCAGCCCGAAACCCGTCGGGCCGGCCTCGTAGACGACCCGCACCGGGGCCGGAAGAGACACGATCCAGGCAAGAATCTCAGCATAATCCGGAGTCAACCGGTGCGGAATGATCTCGCCGGTCTGCGCGTCCAGAGCGCATCCGGCAACAGAACGGGCATGGACATCCAGGCCGACGCTTGTACGCTCGAACATAGCTGGAACCTCCAATTTCAAATGTGGCTCTACCTGTCCGCCAAGTCTGGCAGGCAACCCACGTCCCGCTTTGAAAAGGAGGTTCCAGCCCGAAAAACCCGGCTACCTCATATCGTCTAGTCACGCCCCGCGCGGACCCACGCCTGGAGCCCCACCGGCCTACCACCCGCCCGGGTCACCGACGCCGGATCGCGACCGCAGGGTCAGCGTTGCCGGAGCCCCGCCCGGGTCAGCACGGCAGGGTCACCGTTCCGTCGCGAGCGGCCGTTCCGGGGTGTGCAGCCGGGTCATCAGCCGTGTCATTGTCCGCGGCACCCGGCCCCGCGTGGCCCGGGACACCAGGATCGTGACGGCGAACGCGGCCGGCACCGTCCAGGCGGCGGGCTGTGCCAGCCACGACGGCGTCTGCGCAGCACCCAGCACCGAGCCGGCCACCATCGCACTGCCGCAGAGCACGCCGCCGGTCACCATGCCCGCGATAGCCCCGGTGTCCGTCAGCCCCCGCCACCAGATGCCCAGCAGCAGGACCGGGCAGATCGTGGACGCGGTAAAGGCAAACACAAGCCCCACGCTGCCGGCCAATGCCTGCGATTCGGTCATCGAGGCGATCCCCAGCGGGACCAGGGCCGAGACCACTGCTGCCAGCCGGAAGCCCCGGACACTGCCGCCGAACACGTCCTGGCTGATCACGCCGGCCAGCGAGACCACCAGACCGGACGTCGTCGACAGGAACGCCCCGAACGCTCCGGCCACCACAAGCGCCGTCAGCAAGTCGCCGGCCACCCCGCCAATCATCCGGCCGGGCAGCAGCAGAACCAGGGCATCAGCCTGGCCGCTCCGGGCAAGGTCGGGGGCGAACGCTCGGCCGAGCATGCCGTACGCCGTCGGAAACAAGTAGAAGACGGACAGCAGGCCCAGGACAATCAGGGTGGTCCGGCGGGCGGACTGCCCGTCCGGGTTGGTGTAGAAACGGACCAGCACGTGCGGCAGCCCGAGCGTGCCAAAGAGCAGGGCCACCAGCAGCGAAATGATCTGGTAGGGGCCCGCGGGCGCCAGCGCCGTGGGGTTGGCCGTACTGGGCGGCGGCAACTCCGCCGCGGCGGAGTCCCCGCCGCCCAGCGCCAGCAGCATGAACACGATGGGCACCGCCACCGCGGTCAGCTTCAGCCAGTACTGAAACGCCTGGACAAACGTGATGGAGCGCATTCCGCCCGCCACCACGGTGAAGCAGACGACGCCGACCACCGCCACCGGGCCCACCCACGCCGGCAGCCCGGTGGTGATCCGGATGGCCAGGGCAGCGCCGTGCAGCTGCGGGACGATGTAGAGCCAGCCGACCAGGACCACCACCAGGCTTGTGACGCGGCGGACGGCACGCGAATCGAGGCGCGCCTCGGTGAAGTCCGGAATCGTGTAGGCCCCGGACCGGCGCAGGGGAGCGGCGACGAACAGGAGCAGCATCAGGTAGCCGGCCGTGTACCCCACCGGATACCACAGGGCGTCGGTGCCGGAGAGCAGGATCAGCCCTGCGACCCCCAGGAAGCTGGCGGCCGAGAGGTACTCCCCGCCGATCGCCGAGGCGTTCCACCACGGCTTGACCGTCCGGGACGCCACGTAGAAGTCTCCCGTGGTGCGCGAGATCCGCAGCCCGTAGAAACCGATGACTGCCGTGGCAAGCGAGACGGCGGCGAACGCCGCCACCCCGACGACGGGGTTCACGTTCCGCTCACCCGGCCCCGTGCGTGGCCGCCCGCCGGGCCGTTCACGTGGGCCCTCACCTGTCACTCACTTGTCGCCGGCGAGGTCCCGGTAGCGGGCCTCGTTCCTTGCCGCGGTCCGCACGTACAGCCAGGCACTGAGACCGATCACCGGATAGATGCCGGCACCCAGCAGGACCCAGTCGAATGGCAGGCCTGCAATGGTGGAGTGCGCCAGGCCCGGGACCAGCCCCAGCACAAGCGGGAAGGCGAGCATGATCAGCAGGAATCCCAGGGCCACCACGAGGCCCAGCCGGAGCTGGGACCGGATGAGGGAGCGGACGAACAGCTGCCCGGCGTCGGATTCCTCTGCCGCCTCCTGTGAGGCCGCCGCAGAGCGCCCGCCGGTCAGGGCGGCGCTGCCCGATGCGGCACTTCCCGGTGTGACACTTCCCGAAGTGACGCTGCGCGGCGCCGTGACCCGGACCCGCGTCATGCCTGCGGCCGGATACGGCTTGCTTCGAGCTTTTCCCGGACCGCCGGGAGGTGCCTGCGGCTGATGGGCAGTTCGGCCCCGGCCACGGTGACACTGGGCCTCGCCGCGGCGAGCTTCATGTGGCTGATGTGGCCCAAGGCGGTCAGGTACGAGCGGTGGATGCGCAGGAACCCGGCGTCGGCCCACTGCTGCTCTAGGTCGGCCAGCGGAACCCTGATGAGGTAGCTGGCCTCCGCCGTGTGCAGCCGTGCATAATCGCCCTGCGCCTGGACGTACGTCACGTCCTCGCGCCGGATCATCTTGGTGGTCCCGCCGAGGTCCACGGTGATCATTTCCGGGGCCGGCGCGCCGTCCTTGAGCAGCTCGCTGATCCGGCCGATCGACTTCGCCAGCCGATCGGCGCGCACGGGCTTGAGGAGGTAGTCCACAGCCGCGAGCTCGAAGGCCTCCAGCGCGCAGTCCTCGTCCGCGGTGACGAAGACCACGGCGGGCGGGTGGGCGCTGCGGGAGATGACCCGGGCAATGTCCAGCCCGGACAGCGCCGGCATGTGGATGTCGAGGAAGATGACATCGACTTCTTCGGCCTCCAGTGCCCGCAGGGCCTCGGCGCCCGAGGAAGCGCGGTGGATGGTGCCGATCCGGTCATCCCTGCCGAGCAGGAAAGCCAGTTCCTCAACGGCGGGGAGCTCGTCGTCGGCGACGAGGACGTTAATCATGCCACTAGCCTACTGCCGCGGCCATTGTGGCCGGCTCAGCCCGTCAGCCAACTGCCGCCGGGCACGACACCGCCGGGAACCGACCGGAAATCAGGCGTCGTGCCGGGGCTGGGACTTGGGGACGCGCATCGTGATCAGGGTGCCCTCGCCCGGTGCCGTCTCGATCACGAGGCCGTTCTCGTCCCCGTAGACCTGCCGCAGGCGGGCGTCGACGTTGCGCAATCCGACGTGGTCGCCGTCGCTGTGCCCGGCAAGGACGGAGCGGAGCTGGTCCGGGTCCATGCCCACGCCGTCGTCCTCGATCGTCACCTCCGCGAACGCCCCCGAGTCGTTCGCCGTGATGGAGATGTGCCCCGGGCCCTCCTTGGCCTCAAGGCCGTGCCGGACCGCGTTTTCCACCAGCGGCTGCAGGCTCAGGAAGGGAATCACCGTGCTCAGGACCTCCGGAGCGATCCGCAGGCTGACCTGCACGCGGTCGCCAAAGCGGGCCCGTTCCAGGAGCAGGTAGCGGTCGATGCAGCGCAGTTCCTCGGCCAGGGTGGTGAAGTCGCCGTGGCGGCGGAAGGAGTAGCGGGTGAAATCGGCGAACTCCACCACGAGCTCGCGCGCCCGGACCGGATCCGTGTTGATGAAGGAGGCGATCGCGTTCAGCGAGTTGTAAATGAAGTGCGGGCTGATCTGGGCGCGGAGGGCCCGGACTTCCGCCTCCATCAGGAGGGTGCGGGAGGCGTCGAGCTCGGCGAGTTCCACCTGGGTGGCCACCCAGTCAGCCACCTCGCCGGTGGCGCGGACCAGTCCGGCGCCGGCGGCCGGCGCGAAGGCGGCCACCACACCCACCACACGCGCGCCGGTTTTGATCGGGGCGATCACGACGGCGCGCTCCACCTCCGGCGCCAGCGTCACGCCGCCGTCGCCGGCGGCCAGGAGCTGGAGTTCGCCCGCCGGAATGACGGCGAGGTGGCCGCCTTCGAACACTTTAGACGCGAGCCCCATCAGGGCAGGTTTGAGTTCCTCGCCGGCGCCGTCCCACGCGAGCACGCCGGTTGTATCCGTGATGGCCAGGGCGTCACAGCCCAGGAGGCTGCGCAGCTGTTTGCTGGCCTTGGCCGCGCCGGCCGGGTTTAGGCCGGTCCTCAGGTGCTGGCCGGCACGGGATGCGGCATGCAGCGTCTGGTAGGTGGCCCGCTCCGCATCGGTGCCGAGATCGCGGAAGGACCGGAGGACCTTGAGTCCCACGGCGACGACGGCAGCGATCGCCAGGGCAATCACCGCGACGGCGGCGGCGGTGAGCAGGGGAGAATCCGGCATGGTGCCAGCCTACCGCCGGGGTTCCTTTCGGCGGCCGGGGGCGCCGTTTGGCGCAGCGTCGGGACCGCTGAGCGACGCAGGCCGCCCCGGCTGTGGCAGGTAACCCGCGCCACAGTGCACAGTGATTGCAGTCACATCAGCAGGATGGGTTGCAGGGCGCGTCCCGCGCAGACCACGGCAGCCGGTGTGGACTCACCAGTCTCAATGAGGAGGAACCGATGGGTCACGACGCCCAAGAAACGGACGCTGCGGCGGCCGTGGACTTCAAGGAAGTCCAGTCGACGGAGCAGTTCCAGGAACTGCGCACACGTCACCGCAGCTTTGTCTTCCCGCTCTCCATTGCCTTTCTGCTCTGGTACTTCGCCTATGTCCTGCTGGCCGACTACGCGGTGGGATTCATGTCGATCAAGGTTTGGGGCAACATCAACGTCGGCCTGATCCTGGGCCTGCTGCAGTTCGTCTCCACGTTCGCGATCACCGGCTGGTACGTCAGCTATTCGAACCGCAAGCTGGACCCCATTGCCTCCGAGATCCGCCAGGAAATCGAGGGGCACGAATTCGACAAGCACGGCAACCCGGTTGGGGGGACAGCAAAATGACACTCATGGTTCCCGCAGTAAACGTTGCGGATCTCAAGGACACCACCCTGCTGAACATGGGCATCTTCGCCCTCTTCGTCGCGATCACCATGGTCATCGTGATCAGGGCCAGCCGCAACAACAAGACGGCAGCCGACTACTACGCCGCCGGACGTTCCTTCACAGGCCCGCAGAACGGCACCGCCATCGCCGGCGACTACCTCTCCGCAGCGTCCTTCCTCGGCATCACCGGAGCCATCGCCATCAACGGCTACGACGGCTTCATGTACTCCATCGGCTTCCTCGTCGCCTGGCTCGTCGCCTTGCTGCTTGTCGCCGAACTGCTCCGCAACACCGGCAAGTTCACCATGGCCGATGTCCTCTCCTTCCGGCTCAAGCAGCGCCCCGTGCGCATCGCGGCGGCCATCTCCACGCTGGCCGTCTGCTTCTTCTACCTGCTGGCCCAGATGGCCGGTGCCGGCAGCCTCATCTCGCTGCTCCTGGGCATCAGCGACTGGGGCGGACAAGCCCTGGTGATCATCGTCGTCGGCGCCCTGATGATCATGTACGTCCTGATCGGCGGCATGAAGGGCACCACCTGGGTGCAGATCATCAAGGCCATGCTCCTGATCGCCGGAGCCGCTGTCATGACCTTCTGGGTCCTCGCGATCTACGGCTTCAACCTCTCGGACCTGCTGGGCGGCGCGGTGGAAACCTCGGGCAACCCGAACCTGCTCAACCCGGGACTGCAGTACGGCAAGACCGAGACCTCCAAGATCGACTTCCTGTCCCTCGGCCTGGCCCTGGTACTCGGCACCGCAGCCCTGCCGCACGTGCTGATGCGCTTCTACACGGTTCCGACCGCAAAGGAAGCCCGAAAGTCCGTGGTGTGGTCCATCTGGCTCATCGGCATCTTCTACCTGTTCACCCTGGTCCTGGGCTACGGCGCAGCTGCGCTGGTGGGTGCCGACACCATCAAGGCCGCCCCGGGCGGCGTCAACTCGGCCGCGCCGCTGCTCGCCTTCCACCTCGGCGGTCCGCTGCTCCTGGGCTTCATCTCGGCGGTGGCCTTCGCGACCATCCTGGCCGTCGTCGCCGGCCTGACGATCACCGCGGCGGCATCCTTCGCACACGACATCTACGCCAGCGTCATCGCCAAGGGGAAAGCCGACGCCGCCACCGAGGTCAAGGTTGCCCGCCGCACCGTGGTGGTGATCGGGCTGCTGGCCATCGCCGGCGGCATCTTCGCCAACGGACAAAATGTCGCGTTCCTCGTGGCGCTCGCCTTCGCCGTGGCTGCCTCCGCCAACCTTCCGACCATCCTCTACTCGCTGTTCTGGCGCCGGTTCACCACCCAGGGAGCCCTGTGGAGCATGTACGGCGGATTGTCCGCGGCCATCATCCTGATTGCGCTCTCCCCGGTGGTTTCCGGGGCCAAGACGTCGATGATCCCCGGCGCCAACTTCGCCATCTTCCCGCTGAGCAACCCGGGCATCGTCTCCATCCCGCTCGCGTTCTTCCTGGGCTGGCTGGGCACCGTCCTGGACAAGCGGAAGGAAGACGCCACAAAGCAGGCCGAAATGGAGGTCCGTTCCCTGACCGGGGTGGGCGCCGAGAAGGCTACCAACCACTAGAAAGGCCGCACCAACAGAGAAGCTCCCGTGCAGCAGCACGGGAGCTTCTCCCATGGATGGGCGCCAGCTTGGACTGAGTTTTCCGAGGTCAGCGCTGGGGCCTCAGCCGAATGTTCACCATCTTCAGTTCATCGTGGCCCTCGAAGCGGTAGGCCAGTTCCACGCTTTTCGTGTCGCAGTCGATCGTTCCGGCGACGTCGGCGGCGTTGGAGCCGTTGTTGGAGCTGACGTTGAGGGTTGAAAAGTTCGGTTTACAGCTGCCGTCAAGCTCCAGGCTCTGCACGCCCGCGGCGAACTCTTCCGGGGAAATCTTACGCATGAGGGCCGGATCCAGGTACTTCTCGTAGGCGGTGCTGACCTCGCCGGCGATGATCAGCTTCGTGAAATCGTCCGCGATGCCCCGTGCCTGGTTGGTGGCTCCGCCCACCACGTTGAGCAGGACGACGACGCCGGCACTCACCAGCAGGAGCACACCGCCGACGATCCCGAGGACAATCCACAGGGCCTTGCGGCTCTTTTTCGGGGGCGGCTGGGCGGCGCCGCCGTAGTAGGGCGGCGGCTGCCCCGGCCCGCCGTAGTAAGGAGGTGCGCCGCCGCCGGGTGGCGGGTAGCTGGGTGCCGCGCCGGTCGCGGGTGGCGGGTAGCTGGGTGCCGCGTAGTTGGGCACCGCGGCGTCGGCGGGGGGCCCGGGCGGCGGGGCGTAGTACGGAACGGGCGGCTGGCCGGGCGCCGGGTGGCCGGCTGCAGGCTCATGCCCGGGCTGCGGCGGTACCGGGCGGTGTGGTTCCTCGGGACTGCTCACGGTTCAAGCCTTTCCGGCAGTCCAGACAAGCCACTGCCTGTTGCACTGGGCCGCGTGCGCAGACCCAAGGACTCAGGGGGACCCAACGGACACAGCCTAGCGCCGCGGCCGCCCACGGCACAGATGAAAAGCGGATCAGTTATCGGCGGATCCGCGCTCCAGCAGGGGCTGGATCCGGAACGGGATCAGCTCGCCCATCGCCAGTGCGGTATCGGTCCGGTCCACGCCGTCGCACGCCAGTATCTTGCCGTTGATCCGGAACAGGTCCTCGGCGTCGAGCGCCACCACCCGCAGGAGCAGATCGGCCGAGCCCGTCAGGCCGTAGCCCTCCAGGATTTCCGGAATCCCGGCGAGCTCGACGGCGAGGGGTCCGAGCTTCTGCTGCTGGACGTGGACGGAGATGAAAGCCATCAGCGGGTATCCCAGGGACACCGGGTTGATCCGCCGCTCGAAGGAGAGGAACACGTGCTTCTTCTCCAGCTGGGCCATCCTGGCCTGCACCGTATTGCGCGAGAGTCCGAGCTTCTGGGCGAGGGCAACCACGGTCCGCCGGGGGTCCCGCGCCATGGCAGAAAGCAGGCGGGTGTCAGTGCCATCCAAGGTTTGCATAATGCGCAAGATTAGCACGGTTGACGAACGTCAAACAGGGCATAATGCTCAATATTTTTGCGGGTGGTTGTACCCGATGAGCATTGTGAGTAGGGTCACAATTATCCGGGGCAACGGCGCCCGGGCGGCTGGCGCGCCGCGGGATCACGAGTCCTGCGAGTTCCGGTCAGACGACGTCAGAAGGTGCGGACAACAGTGTTTACCGACGACGCGGGCAAGGGCGGCATTGCCGCCGGGGGCCCCGGAAACAGTGAAAATTCTATGAGGCGGACGGGCGGCGACCTCGTCCAGCTCATCACCCCGGCGGGCGAGCGCATCAGCCATCCCGAGTTCGATCCCTGGCTCCAGGACGTCAGCGATGAGCAGCTCTGCGCGCTCTATGAGGACATGGTGGTCATCCGCCGGATCGATGCCGAAGCCACGGCCCTCCAGCGGCAGGGCGAACTGGCTCTGTGGCCGCCACTGCTCGGCCAGGAAGCATCCCAGATCGGCTCGGCCCGCGCCCTCCGCGAGGACGACTTTGTCTTCCCGAGCTACCGCGACAACGGCGTCGCCTACTGCCGGGGAGTGAAGCCGGAGGACCTCGTCCGTGCCTGGCGGGGCAATGCCTCCGCCGGCTGGGACCCGTTCACCGTCAACGTTGCCACCCAGCAGATCATCATCGGTGCGCAGAGCCTGCACGCCACGGGCTACGCCATGGGCATCCAGAACGACGGCGCCGACTGCGTTGCCGTGGCCTACTTCGGCGACGGAGCCACGAGCGAAGGCGACGTCAACGAAGCCATGGTCTTCGCCGCGAGCTTCCAGGCGCCCGTCGTCTTCATCTGCCAGAACAACCACTGGGCCATTTCCGAACCCGTCCGGCTGCAGTCCCACATCCAGCTCGCGGACCGCGCCTCAGGCTTCGGCATCCCCAGCATGCGGGTAGACGGCAACGATGTCCTCGCCGTCATGGCAGCCACCCGCATTGCCCTGGACCGTGCCCGGCGCGGCGGCGGCCCCACCTTCATCGAGGCCGTGACCTACCGGATGGGCCCGCACACGACGGCGGACGACCCCACCCGCTACCGGGATGCCAACGAACTCGAGGACTGGGCCGCCAAGGACCCGATCAGCCGGATGAAGTCGCTGCTCGAGCGCAAGGGACTGCTGACCGCGGACCTCGAGGCCGACGTCGCCGCGCAAGCTGACGCAGTGGCCAAGGAACTCCGGGCCGGGACCATCAACATGCCCGAGCCGCAGCCGCTGGATATCTTCAAACACGTGTACAGCACGCCCAACTCCTGGCTGGACCGCCAGCAGGAGCACTACTCCCGTTACCTGGCTTCCTTCGGCGATCCCGCAGAAGCCGCTTCTGAAGAAGGTGCACGCTGATGACGCAGATGACCTTTGCCCGAGCCATCAATTCGGGCCTGCGCAAGTCCCTCGAAAACGATCCCAAGGTGGTCCTGATGGGCGAGGACATCGGCGCCCTTGGCGGTGTCTTCCGTGTCACGGACGGGCTGCAGAAAGACTTTGGGAAGCACCGCGTCGTGGACACCCCGCTCGCCGAGTCCGGCATCATGGGTACCGCCGTCGGCCTGGCATACCGCGGCTACCGTCCGGTGGTGGAGATCCAGTTCGACGGGTTCATCTACCCGGCGTTCGACCAGATCGTCAGCCAGGTCGCCAAGATGCACTACCGCACCCAGGGCGCCGTCAAGATGCCCATCACCATCCGCGTCCCGTTCGGCGGCGGCATCGGCTCGCCGGAGCACCACTCGGAATCGCCCGAGGCCTACTTCACCCACACCTCGGGGCTGCGCGTGATCAGCGTGTCCAACCCCCAGGACGCCTACACCATGATCCAGCAGGCCATCGCCTCCGATGATCCCGTCCTGTACTTCGAGCCCAAGCGGCGCTACCACGACAAGGGCGAGGTGGACGAGAGTGTCGACTTGAGCTCTGCCCTGTCCATGGAAAAGGCCCGCGTTGTCACCGAGGGCTCGGACGTCACGCTCGTGGCCTACGGCCCGCTCGTCAAGACCGCCCGCGACGCCGCCCTGGCGGCCGCCGACGAAGGCATCTCGGTTGAGGTCATCGACCTGCGCTCGCTGGCACCACTGGACTTCGCCACCCTTGAGGCCTCGGTCCGCAAAACCGGCCGTCTGGTCATCACGCACGAGGCCAGCCAGTCCGGCGGCCTCGGCGCCGAAGTCGCCGCGAGCATCACCGAGCGCTGCTTCTACCACCTCGAGGCCGCTCCCGTCCGCGTGACCGGCTTCGATGTTCCCTACCCTTACTCCAAGCTGGAAATGCACCACCTGCCGGGCCTTGACAGGATTCTCGACGGCGTCGACCGTGCCCTCGGCCGCCCCAACTCCCTCAGCGGGCTGGAAGGATGAGCGCCACCATGATCAAGGAATTCAGGCTCCCGGACCTCGGCGAGGGACTGACGGAATCGGAAATCGTCGCCTGGAAGGTCGCGGTAGGGGACACCGTCACCCTCAACCAGATCATCGCCGAGGTAGAGACGGCCAAGGCCGTCGTCGAGCTGCCCTCGCCGTTTGCCGGCGTTGTCGCGGCCCTGCACGAACAGCCCGGCACCGTTGTTGAAGTCGGGAAGCCGATCGTCTCCTTCGAGATCGAGGGCGACGACGGCGCCGCCGGTTCCGCCGGTGCCGGTGCGGACGGGGCCGCCGCCGGCAAGCGTGAGCCGAACCTTGTGGGCTATGGCGCCGTCCTGGAAGCCTCCGGCCGTCCGGCCCGCCGCGCCCGCACCTTCGCGGCCCCGGCGGCCCCTCCGGCCGTCGCGGCCGAGCTGGTGGCACCAGTCCGTGCCGCCGAGCCGGTGGCACCGGTCCGTGCTGCTGGGCCGGCCGAAACCCAGCCGGTCGAAACCTCGCCGGCCGCAACCACAGCTGGCGACATGTCGCCGGGGGAGCGCCCGCGGTCCACGCCTCCGGTGCGCAAGCTGGCCAAGGATCTCGGCGTCGACCTCGAGGCCGTGACCGGTACCGGGGAGCGCGGGCTCATCACCCGCGACGATGTGCTGAACTTCGTCGGCGGCGGGGAGCTGCCCGCGGCCGCCCAGGAACCCGCCGGTGCGACGGCGCAGGCCGCAGGGCTTGTCCGGGCCCCGGGCGAGCGCGAGACCCGCACGCCGATCAGGGGCGTCCGGAAGTTCACCGCGGCTGCCATGGTGGCCAGCGCCTTCACCGCGCCGCACGTCACCGAGTTCCTGACCGTCGACGTTACGCCCACGATGGAGCTGCTGGCACGGCTCAAGGCCAGCCGCGCGTTCGCCGGGTACAAGCTCACCCCGCTGACGCTCGTGTCCAAGGCCGTGCTGATTGCGTTGCGCAACCACCCGACCCTCAACGCCCGGTGGGACGAGGCCAACCAGGAGATCGTCCAGTTCAACTACGTGAACCTGGGCATCGCGGCTGCGACCCCGCGGGGGCTGACCGTTCCGAACATCAAGGACGCGGACCGGATGTCCCTCATGGATCTCTCCTCGGCCCTGACGGAACTGACGGACACGGCCCGGGCCGGGAAGACAAGCCCTGAGGCGCTCTCCGGCGGCACGGTCTCCATCACGAACATCGGCGTCTTCGGCATTGACGCCGGCACGCCCATCCTGAATCCGGGCGAGGCAGCCATCCTGGCCCTCGGCGCGGTCCGGAAGATGCCGTGGGAGTACAAGGACGAGGTCGCGCTGCGCCAGGTCATGACGCTCAGCCTGTCCTTCGACCACCGGCTGGTCGACGGCGAGCAGGGCTCGCGGTTCCTCCAGGACCTCGGGGCCATGCTGGCCGATCCGGGCATGGTCCTCGCGATGGTCTAGGTCCCTGCGACACAGCTGCCGGCTGCCCCGTCCGAAAGGAAGGGGCGGCCGGCAGCTTCGTGGTGTGCGGGGCCGACCCGCGGACCCGGGAGGGCGCCCGGGACCGGGGAGTTGCTTAGCCGAGCGGCTCGGTGGGGGCCGGTGCCAGGAGCGCGGCCAGCGCCATGCTTTCCAGCAGCGGCCTGGCGCGGCGGACGCCGATCCGGCGTCCGTGGCTGCGCACCGAGTGCGGGGTCGAATTGATCAGCCCGAACGTGGCGTGCGCGCGCATCCGCAGTTCGGCGGCCTCCGTACCCTCGTGCAGTCCGGCCAGCACGTCCACCCAGAGTTCAACGTAGTTGCGCTGAAGCGTGCGGACCTCGGCCTGGTCCTCGCCGGCCAGGTTGCTGAAGTCCTGGTCCTGGACCCGGATGACGTCCGGGTTGCTCAGGGCAAAGTCGACGTGGAAGGCCACCAGCCCGCCCAACGCCGCCAGATCGCCGTCGGAATCGGCCACTACCTTGCGGCCGCCGTCGAGCAGGTCCTGGCTGACACTGAGCAGCAGGGCGCCGAGGACGGCCTGCTTGCCGGCGAAGTGACGGTAGACCGCCGGTCCGCTGACGCCGGCCGCGGCCCCGAGATCCTCCAGGGAAACGCGGTTGAAGCCCTCCAGGGCAAAGAGCGCAGCGGCGGCGGACAGGAGGGCCTGCCGCCTGTTCGCCTTCGCCTGGCTGCGCTGCGTTGAGGCTGCCTGGGCTGACGGAAGCTGGGCAGTCTGGCTGGGCTCGGTCACCGGCGCATCCCCTCGTTGCAAAATGATCCCTGTGTTGGACATCACAGTTAATAGAGACTAACCTAAATCTCAGTTATGCGGTACTAACCGAAATAGTCGGGCGGCCTGAGTTGCCGCTCCGGCGCGCAAGTCCGCGCAGGTCAGGGAACGGAAGCAGTCAATGGAGACAATCGCCAGCCGGGTGGATGCGACGAGCACCGCCTACGCCGCGAACCGGGAGGCCCAACTGGGGCTGGCCGGCGAGCTGAGGGAACGGCTCGCCACCGCCGCGCTGGGCGGGCCCGCGAAGTCCCGGGAACGCCACGTGGCGCGCGGCAAGCTCCTGCCGCGCGAGCGCATTGACCAGCTGCTCGACGACGGCAGCCCCTTCCTGGAGATCGCCCCGCTGGCCGCGGACGGCATGTACGACGGCGACTCGCCCGGTGCAGGCGTCATTGCCGGCATCGGGCTGGTGCACGGCCGCCAGGTGCTGGTCATTTCCAACGACGCCACAGTCAAGGGCGGCACCTACTATCCGATGACAGTGAAGAAGCACCTCCGCGCGCAGGAAATCGCGCTGGAGAACCGGCTGCCCTGCATCTACCTCGTGGACTCCGGCGGGGCGTTCCTGCCCAAGCAGGACGAGGTCTTCCCGGACAAGGAACACTTCGGCCGGATCTTCTTCAACCAGGCGAGGATGTCCGCGGCGAAGATCCCGCAGATCGCGTCCGTGATGGGCTCCTGCACCGCCGGCGGCGCGTACGTTCCGGCGATGAGCGACGAGACCGTGATTGTCCGCAACCAGGGCACCATCTTCCTGGGCGGCCCGCCGCTGGTGAAGGCCGCGATCGGCGAGATCGTCACGGCGGAGGAACTCGGCGGCGGCGACGTGCACTCGAAGATTTCCGGGGTCACGGACCACCTGGCCGAGAACGATGAGCATGCCCTCCAGATCGTCCGGGACATCGTCTCCACCCTGCCGAAGCCTGCCGCGCCCGTCTGGGACGTGGACACCGCCGTCGAGCCCGTAGCCGACCCGGACGAGCTGTACGGTGCCGTGCCCACGGACGTCAACGCCCAGTACGACGTGCGTGAGGTCATCGCTCGGCTGGTCGACGGCAGCCGGTTCCACGAGTTCAAGAAGAACTACGGCACCACCCTGGTCACGGGCTTCGCCAAGCTGCACGGCCACCCCGTGGGCATCGTGGCGAACAACGGCGTGCTGTTCAGCGAGTCCTCCCTCAAGGGAGCGCACTTCATCGAACTGTGCGACCAGCGCGGGATCCCGCTGATCTTCCTGCAGAACCTCTCCGGCTTCATGGTCGGCAAGGACTACGAGCAGGGCGGCATCGCCAAGAACGGCGCCAAGATGGTCACCGCCGTCGCCACCGCCCGCGTGCCCAAGCTCACTGTGGTGATCGGCGGGTCCTTCGGCGCCGGGAACTACTCGATGTGCGGACGCGCCTACTCCCCGCGCTTCCTGTGGATGTGGCCGGCGTCGCGGATCTCCGTGATGGGCGGCAACCAGGCCTCCAGCGTGCTCGCCACCGTGAAGCGGGACCAGTACGAGGCCCGCGGCGAGGAATGGTCCGCCGCGGACGAGGAAGCCTTCAAGGCCCCCATCAAGGCCCAGTACGAGGACCAGGGCAGCCCCTACTACTCCACCGCCCGCCTCTGGGACGACGGCGTGATCGACCCCGCGGACACCCGCACCGTCCTGGGACTGGCGCTCGACGTCGTCTCCCGCACCCCGCTGCCGGAGACCTCCTTCGGCCTCTTCCGGATGTGAGCCAGCCATGAATCTTTCTTCGCCGACCATCTCTTCGCCCACCACGCCTTCCGTGGCCACCCCTCCAGCCACCCCCACAACCGGCACCCCGTTGTTCGGCACCGTGCTCGTCGCCAACCGCGGCGAGATCGCCTGCCGCGTCATCCGGACCCTGCGCGCCCTCGGCATCCGTTCGGTCGCCGTCTATTCCGACGCCGACGCCGACGCGCGGCACGTGCGGGAAGCCGACGTGGCGGTCCGGATCGGCCCCGCCGCGGCCACCGAGAGCTACCTCAAGATCGAGGCCATCATCCAGGCCTGCCGCGACACCGGCGCCGAGGCCGTGCACCCGGGTTACGGCTTCCTGAGCGAGAACGTCGACTTCGCCCGTGCCCTCGAAGCCGCCGGGATCACGTTCATCGGCCCCGGCGTCGAATCCCTCAACGTCATGGGCGACAAGATCCGCTCCAAGAACCACGTCACCGGCTACGGCGTCCCCGTGGTCCCGGGCATCGCCGAACCCGGCATGACCGACGCGCAGCTGATCGAGGCCGCGGCCGGCGTCGGGTTCCCGCTGCTGATCAAGCCCTCTGCCGGCGGCGGCGGGAAGGGCATGCACATCGTCGAACGCGCCGAGGACCTGGAAGCCACCCTGGCCACCGCACGCCGGGTCGCCGCGAGTGCGTTCGGCGACGACACCTTGTTCCTGGAACGGCTCGTGCTCACGCCGCGGCACATCGAGGTCCAGATCCTGGCGGACAACCACGGCAACGTCATCCACCTGGGGGAGCGTGAGTGCTCGCTGCAGCGCCGCCACCAGAAGGTCATCGAGGAAGCACCGTCCCCGCTGCTGGAATCCCTGCCCGACGGAGCGGAGATCCGCGCCCGGATCGGCGAGGCCGCCTGCCAGGCCGCGCGCAGCGTCCACTACTCCGGCGCCGGGACCGTGGAATTCCTGGTCTCGGACGCCGCCCCGGACGAGTTCTTCTTCATGGAGATGAACACCCGCCTGCAGGTCGAACACCCCGTCACGGAGATGGTCACCGGCATTGACCTCGTCGAGTGGCAGGTGCGCATCGCCGCCGGCGAGGAACTCACGGTGACCCAGGCCGACGTCGTCCTGACCGGCCACTCGGTTGAGGCACGCGTCTACGCTGAGGTGCCGGAGAAGAACTTCCTGCCGTCCATCGGACAGGTCGTGCTGCTGGACGAACTGCCGGACACCGCGAGTGGCAAGGTCCGTGTCGACTCGGCCCTGCTGGAGGGCCTCCAAATCTCCAGCAGCTATGACCCTATGATTTCCAAGGTCATCGCGTGGGGCGAGGACCGGGCGGAGGCTTTGGACACCCTCGATGAGGCGCTCGCCGCGTATACCGCGCTGGGCATCGATACCAACGTCGAATACCTGCGGCTGCTGATCAACGACGCCGACGTCCGCGCCGGACGGCTCGACACCGGCCTGATCGAACGGAAGATGCCGGAGTTCTCCTTCCGGCACCCGGGCGACTTCGAAGTGGCCGCCGCTGCCGTCTTCGCCGCTGCGATGCACGAGCATGAAACGCAGGACGCCGGGACCGGCCCCTGGCATCTCGGTAACGGGTGGCGGCTCGGTGCAGCTGCCCCGCGCCGGATCAGCCTGGGGACCCCCGACGGCGGTATCGCCACGGTGCAGGTATCCGGCTCGTTGGCGCGGGGGACGGCGACCGTGGGAGTCAACGGCGGCCCGCGACGCCCGGCATCATTTCGGTCCACCAAGCGAGGCGCCGCAGAGTTGACTCTGGGCGACGAATCCCGCAGTTACGCCCTGGCGACGGTCCACCGCGGGCCCGTCCCCCCTGGCCCCGGCAACCCGATGCCAACGGAAATGTTCCTTGGGAACGAGGGCTGGTCCTGCCGGCTCGAGGTGCTCACCCGGGAGACCCGGCTCGCCCGGGTGCTGGCCGCGATCGAACGCGAGGAAGGCGCCGCCGACCCGGCGGTGCGCTCGCCG
>Ga0207691_10000903_pt1 | contig 29435 bp, 24 predicted proteins | sample KBSM13metaG_FD_184327 | JGI IMG/M metagenome (GOLD analysis project Ga0207691, IMG submission 184327) | Miscanthus rhizosphere microbial communities from Kellogg Biological Station, Michigan, USA - KBS M1-3 metaG (SPAdes) (version 2) | ecosystem: Host-associated > Plants > Roots > Rhizosphere >...
GGGGTTAGAAGGCCATATCAATTTAAATTCCATTTACGAGCTGGAACATGAATTTGTGGATGGTTTTTTGCCTGATATTACCTTTGTCCTTTACTTTCCCCCTGACCAAATCGAGCAGCTTATTCCAATCCGTAAAAAGCTCGCAGACGGAGAGAACCAATCTCGTTCACAAACCCCTTGGGACGAAGCAACACTGGAAGAATATAAAAAACGCCAGGAGTATCATTGGAAGTTGCAAGAAATCGCAAAACAACGGGGCGAACAACGCATTTTCATATATATTGATGCATCCCGAAGCCCTTCGGAGAGGGCGTCGACGAGGACGAGACCGGATACGTCGTCAGGATATGTGCTGGCATACAGCCTGACGATCAGGCCGCCGTAGGAGTGACCGACCAGCACGTAGGGTCGCACCACGTTGGCGTTGCTCAAGAGTGCATGCAAGTCGGCCACCGCGTCTCCCGCCGTGGTCGGCTGCCGCACCGGGTCGCTGCGGCTCGGCTTCTCACCGACGGGCGTTCCCGGACGGTCGTAGGCACAGACCCGGGTAAACTTGGCGACTTCGGCCAAGACCGTCGGCTTTGATGGCGCGGCAAGGCTCCAATCGTCGGCTGAACCCTTGAGGCCCGCCACCAGCACGACGGTCGGGGAGCCGATGCCGCGGCACTCCAGATACATCTTGCGACCGGCGCCGATGTCGACCAGCCCGGCAAAGTCTCCGCTGACCGCGGCTTGTCCAACTGCAGCGAATAATGCCGCGCAGGCCATGACGGTGGGCAGCACGAATTTGCTACGGTTCCCAGGCATCGCATCGACAGACATAGCTTACCGCGGCTTCTGGTCATCGGCCGCGCCGCGTCCGGTCGCGCCCGGCAGTTCTCCCGCGCGCGCCCTCACCGCGCCGGTTGCGCGCGGTCCACGGCAGCGCCGCGCAGGTACACCGACGAGATGCGCCGCGTGTTGGTGATGTCATCGAGCGGATTGGCGTCGAGCACGATGAAGTCGGCGCTCTTGCCTGCTTGCAGCGTGCCGGCGTCGGCCATACGCAGGAACTCGGCCGAGTTGCGGGTCGATGCGACGATCACCTGCATCGGCGTCATCCCGGCAGTCACCATGTCGGCCATCTCCTCATGCGGTCCCCACGGCCGGTTGCCGTCGGTGCCGAGCGTGATACGCACGCCCGCCGCGTTGAGCTTCGCCAGGTTGCGGGCCTGGATGCCGTAGAAGGCCTGCTCGCGCGGCTTGTCGGTGTTGGCGGCCTCGAGCTTTTCCAGGTCGGCGGCCGGGAGGCTTCCCCGCAGCCAGGTCAGGTCCGTCTTGACGCCGCGGTCCGGCAAGTTCGGCGTGAGCACCAGGTTCGGACGCTCCTTAAACATCGCCACCAGCTCGTCGTCGATGTCGCGGTCGCGAACGCCGTGCGCAAACGCATCGATGCCGGCGCGGACCAGCCCCTTGGTGTCTTCGAGATCGAAGATGTGCGCGGTGATCCGCAGGCCCTGCTTGTGCGCCTCGTCGATGATGGCGCCGTAGATTTCTGGCGTGAGCTTCTTGTACTTACCGTCGCGGGTGTCGACCCAGATTTTAACGATATCGACCTTGTGCCCGGCGAGCTCCTGCACCGCCTTGCGGCCTTCTGCCTCGGTGTTGATCCAGTACGGCACCGTCAGGCGTCCCGGTTCGGGCATGGTGATGCCGCGCCCGGCGCTGAAGAAGCGCGCGGAGCCGGGGATGGTCTGGCCGCGGATATCGAGCAGCTCGTAATTGTCCATGCCGAGGCTGAGTGCGGCGCTGACACCGAAATAGGCGCGCTGCTGCAGATCGCGCATGATCGCTTCGCGTGTGGGGCTCAAATGGACGTGGGTGTCGATCAGCATCGGCATCACGGTCTTGCCGGCAAGGCTCACGCGCGTCGCGCCCGGCGGCACGTTCACGTCGGCGGCGCGGCCGGCCGCGACGATCCGCGCGCCGTCGACGAGGAGCGTGGCGTTTTCCATTGGAGCGCCGCCGTCGCCAACAATGAGGCGGGCGCCCTCGAACGCGGTGACGCCGGTCTGGGCGCGCGCGGGGGAAGCGAAGACAGCAAGGACACCAAGGGCAAATGTTGCAGCAAGAGCGGCGACGTTCACGCGGCGCATCGGAGCCTCCACGGTGAAAGCGGACGGCCGTACTGTAGCGCGTCCCGGGGTGGACGTAGAGGGGGGAGCCCTGCTTGCGGCGTCATCGCCGACCTCACGCCGTAGCGCCATTGAACGGCTATCTGCGCCGGGCAAGCGGCTCCGCAACCTCGTGGGCGCAGTCGATAAAGAGTTGCGCCACCGGGCTGAGGGTCCGGCGCTTCAGGGTGAGGATGCCGATCGGCCCACTGACAATCGGAAGTTTGACGTTCAACTCGCTCAGGAACGGATGCTTGTCGGGGACACGCAGCACGGACTGGGGAAGGATTGTGAGATAGCGGCCGGTCCTCAGCAGATTAATCCGCATCTCGTGTGCGAAAGCCACCACGGTGGCGTGAGGGACCTCAAGGCCGCTCGCGCGAAACGCTTCCACGGCGACCGATCCGACCGCACTGTCGGGCGGCGGCAGCGCCCATAATTCTCCCACCAGATCGGCAAGCCCGATGCGGCGCCGGCGTACCCATGGATTGTTGATCCCCGCCGCCACCACGTATGGATTTTCGTAGAGCGTTTCGAAACTCAGCTGCTCCTCGGCAAAGGGACCGAACTTGCGAACGATCAGGAGATCGACGCGCCGCTCGTTCAAATCACGGCGCAGCGCCACCGCCTCTCCGGTCGCGACATGGAATACGACGCGCGGATAGCGACGGGAGAGCCGATCGATGACGGCGGACACGAAGCTCGCCGCCAGCGGGATGGTGCTTCCAATCCTCACATCCCCAGCCGTGGGATCGCCGAGGAACTCGATGTCCTTGATGCCTTGCCGCAATTCGTCGAACGCCACCAGGCTGCGGCCGAGGAGGACGCGTCCATAGGCTGTGGGCTCCACCCCTTGCGGGTTGCGTTCAAGCAGCCGGACGCCGACCGCGTGCTCCAGGTCGGCAATCGCCTTCGACACGACCGGCACCGAAATCGCCATGTCGTGGGCCGCCTTGGTCATGCTCCCCGCCTGCACGACGGTGTGAAGCACATGCAGGTCCCGCAACTTGATGCGGCGACCGATCCGCTCCGTCCATTGCATGCCCGCCCGCCTCTTAGCCAAACGGATAACCGGACTACGAAAAACAGAGATTCCATGAAATATCAAATCGGGCACGATCGCAATGCCGATGTGAGCAACGCGACCGAGGAGGGTCACATGTTGTCCAGGCGGCTCCTACTCTCCGTCGTGGCAGGGGCGAGCTTCGGCATCCCCGCGTCCGCCGACGCCTTGCAACCCTATCCCCAGCGGCCGGTCAAGATCATCACCGCGGGCATCCCGGGCACGACATTCGATCTCGTCGCTCGTGCGCTGGCGGATCAGCTCTCGCTTCGTCTCAAGCAAATCTTTCTGGTGGAGCCTCGGCCGGGCGCGGCCGGCAATGTCGGTGCCGAGTTCGTCGCCAAGGCTTCCCCCGACGGGTACACGCTCATCATGGCGCTAGGCACCACCTTCGCGGTGAACCCGAGCCTCTACCGGAAGCCGCCGTTCGATCCGCTGGCGGACTTCACGTTCATCGCGATCACCGCAACGACCAGCACCGTGCTGGTCGTCCATCCGTCGGTCCCGGTGAGCTCGGTAGCCGAGTTCGTCGCCTTCGCGAAGAAGGAGCCGATAGCCTACGCGCATGGCGGCAACGGCACACCCGGTCATCTGACCATGGAATATTTCCGTCTGATGGCCGGCTTCCAAACGACGCCGGTGCCCTACCGCGGCAATCCGCAACTGGTGACCGATCTCGTGGGAGGCCAGATCAAGGCCGGCTTTGTGGCGGCATCCGGCGTGATCCAGCACGTCCGCGAAGGCCGGTTGAAAGGCCTTGCGGTTTCGACGCGCTCGCGGTCTCCGCTTGCACCGGACATGCCGACGATCGCGGAGGCCGGATATCCGGAATTCGAATTCGCGAGCTATCATGTGCTGGCGGCGCCGGCGGGGATTCCGGAGCCGGTCGCGGCGCTGCTGGAGCGCGAGGTGCTACGGTCGCTGGCAGACCCGGAGCTCCAGGAGAGATTCCGCGCGCAGGACATCGTGATTGCTCCAGCCACGAGTGTCGAAGCCAGGGCCCGCATCGAATCCGATCTCCAATTGTGGGCCAAGGTGGTCAAGGCGGCCGGCATGCAGGTCGATTGACCGGCGCGAGCCCGCCATCGTCGGCGCGCCTTCTTCGTTTCAGTGCCCCTGCTCAGATGCGAACACGCACACCACAGGTGCCGCGCCATGATTGGTATCCCGGACATGCAACGAACGAGCGGTACACAAGGACTGACGAAAGTGGTCATGCTCGGGACCGGCACACCGCGGCCTGATCCCAACCGTTCCGGGCCGGCAACGGCCATCGTCGTCGACGATACGCCCTACTTGATCGACTTCGGTCCCGGCGTGATTCGGCGCGCGACGGCCGCCTATGAGAACGGCGTCACGGCGCTCGGCTTCGGCGGCATCAACATCAAGACAGCTTTTCTCACCCATCTGCATTCCGATCACACGCTGGGCTATCCCGACCTCATTTTCACGCCGTGGGTGATGGGGCGTAGGGCGCCGCTCGACGTCTATGGCCCGAAGGGTCTCAAAGACATGACCGAGAACGTGCTCAATGCCTGGCAGATCGACACCGAGGCCCGCATCAACGGCATCAACCAACACAATTCGACTGGCTGCAAGGTGAACGCCCGCGAGATCTCGACCGGCGTCGCTTATAAGGATGACAACGTGACGGTCGTGGCCTTCGCGGTGAGGCACGAGGAGATGATCGATTCATTCGGCTACCGGTTCGAAACACCCGGCCGTACCATCGTCATCTCCGGCGACACCGCCCCTGCACAGACCATCGTCGACCACGGCCGGGGTTGCGATGTGCTGATCCACGAAGCCTATTCGATGGCGACCTATCACCAGGTCTCGTCACGGTCGCAGCGGTTCCGCCGGCACCACCACACGTCGTCCGTCGAACTGGCGGAAATTGCGAACACCGTGAGGCCGGGTCTTCTCGTCATCTATCATCGCTCGAATGCAGGCGGAGGGGCATCGAGCGCGGATCGGGAAGACGTTCTGCTCGAGGAGATCAGGCGGGACTATGGCGGCGCCGTCGTTGCCGCTCACGATCTGGACGTGTTCTGACCACCGCCGCCGGCGAGGCGCCCCTTGACGATTGGCCGGCTCTGCACGATCGCCATCGATCCTGGCCGGCGTCAACCGCGGCTCGAGACGGCCGCATCACCCTGATGGCCGTTCGTCGGCAATGACCTTGCCGTCGTTCGGCAGACTGCCGGGTGCAACGAACTTTACCTCGCCCCTGAGCTTGGTCACCGACTGCAGCGTGGCCGCCACCGCTGCCTGCAATCCGTCCGCGCGCGCCGACGATTCCGCGATCAAGGTCATGGCGTCCTGCTCGCCGGCGCGGGTGACGCTGAGCCGTAGCCGGCCAAGCTCGGGATGACGCTTGCCGACCTGGGCGACCTGGGCGGGATGAACGAACATGCCCTTGACCTTGGTGGCCTGGTCGGCACGGCCCATCCAGCCCGAGAGTCGCATGTTGGTCCGTCCGCAGGGCGAGCGGCCTGGGATCACCGCCGAAAGATCGCCGGTCGCAAACCGGATCATCGGATAGTCCGGGTGGAACGAGGTGACGACGACCTCGCCGACGTCGCCCATTGCGACCGGATCGCCGGTGCCGGGCCACACGATTTCGACAAGCAGGGTCTCGTTGACGATCAAACCCTCGATCTCTTCGCTCTCGTAGGCGATCACGCCGAGGTCGGCGGTTGCGTAGCATTGGCGCACCCTCACGCCGCGCGCTGCCAGTTCCTGGCGCAACGACATTGGCAGCGCCGCGCCCGACACCAGCGCGCGCCGCAGCGACGATGCGTCCTTGCCGGCCTGCTCCGCCGCATCGAGCAGAACCTTCAGGAAATCGGGCGTGCCGAGATAGCCGGTCGGCTTGAAATGCGCGATCGCCGCGACCTGCTGCTCGGTATTGCCGGTGCCGGCGGGAATGACCGCGCAACCGAGCGCATGCGCGCCCGATTCCATCATGAAGCCGCCCGGCGTCAAGTGATACGAAAACGAGTTATGCACGACCTCGGTGGTCCGGAAGCCCGCGGCAAACAGCGCGCGCGCCACGCCCCAAAAATCCTTGGCCTCCCCTTCGGGCTCGAAAATCGGTCCGGGCGACATCAACAATCGCCGCATGCGACCGGGCGCCGTGACATTGAAGCCGCCGAACGGCGGCCGTTCCGTCTGCCGTACGACCAGTTCGGACTTGCGCAGCACCGGGAGCTTCGCCAACGCCGCCCGGGAGGTCACAGTATTGGGGTCGACGCCGGCAAGCTGCGCCGCCCACCCCGGCGCACTCAGGGCCAGCGCGATGAAGTCGGGCAGCCGGCCAAAAAAATCGCGCTCACGCGCGTCAGGGTCGCGGGTTTCGAGCTGGTCGAAGTGTTCAGACGTCATCGGTCATGGCCCTGGAGCAATTTCGTGCCACCGAACGGCTTCGCAAGCGATTCGCGTACAACGTCATAGAGTAGGATTTGCGCTTATGATTCCAGTTTACAGCTATGCTGCCATAGCACCCTCGGGCTCGACGCAAAACAGTTGCCGCGCCGAGTCTGCCGCTTGCGGTGATTCCATTTCAACGGAACAACTGCTCCAGTGTTCCATACGTTCGTACATCCTCGCAGGATGCAAACTTCGGAATTAAATAAACACCAGCGACAATGATTCTATTGCCACCTTTGATTTGAAGCTCCTGAACTAGGATTGCAGCTTACAATCGTAGAAATTGCAAATCCACCGCACTTGCGCGACATCGCTGCAGATTGAATCAAGATTGCGCGCTAAGTATTTATTCGGTCGTATGATCTTCCCGGAAATGTCTTCAACTTCCAGGGATCAGGTTGTAGTGCCCCGGGTCGGACGCTCGAAAATTTCTCGCGACAGACTCCCACGCGAACTTTTATGAGCCATCAAAGCCAACGCTTGCGTCGCTTGAACGACTTCAGGTTCTTGAACGAGCGGCGCTCACCGCTGCCGCCGCCCAGGTAGAATTCCTTGACGTCCTCGTTGTTGATGAGGCTCTCAGCCGGGCCGTCGAGTACCACCTTGCCACCCTCCATGATGTAGCCGTAGTCGGCGGCCCGCAGCGCCATGTTGGCGTTCTGCTCGACCAGGAGGATGGAGATGCCGAGGTCACGGTTAAGGCGGCGGATGATGGCGAAAACCTCCCGCACCAGCAAGGGCGACAGTCCCATGGAGGGCTCGTCCATCAGGATCAGGCGCGGCTTTGCCATCAGCGCGCGGCCGATCGCCAGCATTTGCTGCTCTCCACCCGACAGATAGCCCGCGAGCCCGGTGCGCTCCTTCAATCGCGGAAAGTAGGCGAAGACCCGCTCCATATCCTCACCCACGTGGGTCGAGGGCCGGGTGTGCGCGCCGAGACGAAGGTTCTCGATGACCGTCATATCCTGGACGATGCCGCGACCTTCCATCACCTGGAAGATGCCGCGATGCACGATGCGGTTCGGCGGCAAGCGGGTAATCTCTTCGCCATCGAACGAAATGCTGCCGCGGGTGATCGCGCCATCCTCCACCGCCAGCAGGCCGGAAATCGCCTTGAGGGTCGTCGACTTGCCAGCGCCATTGGCGCCGAGCAGCGCGGTGATGCCTCCGCGGCGGGCCTCGAGGCTGAGCCCGCGCAACACGAGGATGACGTCATTGAAGACGACCTCGACGTTCTTGACCTCGAGGATGGCGTTGCCGGCCGCCGCCCGACCTTCCGTTGCTGTCGTGGCCGCTTCCATCTTCATCTCGTTCCGGCTGCGAGCCTCGGGAACCAGACCATGATCCAGTCCGATCGAAATGGGTCATGGTCGCGCGTAGCGGGTTTTAAGTCCCTCGATATCGAGGCGCTTCCCTCCTCCCCAACGGGAGGCTTGTGCATGATCTTGTCCGAAAACCGGTTCCCACTTTTCGGGATCATGCACCCATTCGTTTGTGCATGATCTTGTCCGAAAACCGGTTCCCACTTTTCGGGATCATGCACCGAGCTATTGGCCCAGCCAGCGGTCTTCGCGCTTCAGCACGGTGTCGGCGACCTTCTCGACCTTGGCCTTGCCGTTCTCGAAGTTACCGCGGTTGATCGAGACCGTCATGGTGCCGCGGTGGTCGGTCGGGGTCCACGTCGACGGGATGCAGACGCCTTCGAGGCCCTTCGGCACCCAATCCTGTTTGGCGTACATGCCTTTCCTGACGTTTTCGCCGGTGATTCCACCGTTGGCCTTCGCCCACTCCATCGCTTCCTTCATGTAGTAAACGGAGCAGACGCCGCGGACGTAGTGGTGGGTCGGCGTGTCATTCTTGGTGAAGCCGCTCTTGTCGGCGATCTGGCGCACGAGCTTCATGCCGGGCGCGTCCTGGTCCCAGAATGGCGTGGCCGACGGGAAGATGTAGTTCTTGGCTTCTGCCGCGGCGATCGTCGGTTCGTCGCCGGCCCATATGTTCGCGAGATAGGTCACGTTGAGCCCGACTGTGTCGCACGACTTGAGCATCGAGACGACGGAGCCGCCGAGGTTCCCGATATAGACATAGTTCGCGCCCGAATCCTTGATGGTCAGGCACTGCGCCTTGAAGTCCCCAGGCTTCAGCGGAATGACGACCGGGGTCAACACTTCGAATCCGAGCTCCCTGGCGAACGTGCTGCAGGCCTCCTTAGGGGCGTTCGGATAAGGATGGTTGTCGCCGGTGTGAACGTATTTCGGCTTGGCAAGGCCCTTCGCCTTGGCATCGCCCGCGGCCCACTGCACCATCGCGCGGCACGCATCGGTGTACGACGGGCCGTAGAAGAAATTGTACGGCGCGGGCTTCTTGGTGTCCGGGTTCTTTCCGGTCGGATCGGTCAGATGTCCGGAATAGGAGGCCGACCATACCGGTACCTTGTCCTCGGCGACGAAACCGATGAGCGCCTCGGTGTCGCCGGTGCCCCAGCCCTGCAGCGCGACCATGCCTTTGCCTTTCCACCGCTTGTAGTTGGCGATGGCGTCCGGAATTTTGTAAGCATAGTCGACGGTTTCCATGTCGATCGGCGTGCCGGCGACGCCGCCGTTGGCGTTGATGAAGTCGACTGCGTCGCGCACGCCCGGACCGTAATACTTGCCGACAAAAGACGTGGCGCCGGTGTAGTCGGCCAGGTGGCCCACAAACACCTTGTCCTGTGCCAGGGCCGGAAACGCGGCGCTCGCAACAAGAAAGCTCACGGCCATAACAGCCCTTTTCATCTCGTTTTCTCCCAGGCGGCAACCTCAAGGGCCGGCCGTCGCTCGCCGCCGAGAGCAACGGGTTCTCCTCGTGTCTCGATTCCGAAGCTCGCAAACATCGCGGCACCCCTCGATGCGAACCTGGCAGTCCAAGGGATACTAGCAAATTTACGATGCCAGTGCGGTCTCGATCTCAAGTTGCCACTTCAAATCCACCGCACCAACCGTATTCGGTCGGACTTGACGCAGCATATTGCCGCGCGCACTCGGGTGCGCTGCCTTCCTCACCGACCCCGGCTTGCCGGGGGGTCTTAGGATTCATGCTGCCGATACTTGGGGTAATCCCCGGCCGGCCTGCGAGCGCTGGCCGGGACGCGGGCGAGCCCCAAAAAAGGAGACAGACCGCGTCCGCCGCCGTGCCGATCCAACTTCGACGGGACGATACCTAGTACGAGAAGGGATAGAGCTTGAGGCTGGCACGAATCAATCGCCAGCGGTGAATCAGGCCTTCCGGCTCGAAGATCAGGAAAAGCATGATCGCCGCACCGATCGACATCTCCTTGATGTAGGCGACGCCCTGCTGCATTGCGGGAAGGAAGTCGGCGAGCGTCGAGGCTCCGGCCTGCATGACCTGCGGCAGGAGCAGGACGAACGCGGTGCCGAGCACCGAGCTGGCGACCGACCCGAGGCCGCCGATGATGACCATGGCAAGAAACTGGATGGAAAGCAGGATGGTGAACGCCTCCGCGGAGACGAAGCCGAGGTAGTGCGCATAGAGGGCGCCCCCGATGCCGGCGAAGAAGCTCGATATGCCGAAGGAGAGAATCCGGTAGCGGGTCAGGTTGATCCCCATCACCTCGGCAGAAAGATAGTGATCGCGAACGGCGATCAGCGCCCGGCCATCGCGCGTGCGCATCAAGTTGGCAACGCCGACGTAGCTCAGGACGAACCAGAACAGCACGACATAGAAATAGGTCCGATCGGTATGGAGCGGAATGCCGAACAGGCTCGCCTGCTCCGCAGGAGCTCCGGACGAGCCGCCGGTGAACCAGTCCGCGCGGGCGAAGAAGTCCTCGAGGATGAACTGCGCGGCGAGCGTGGCAATGGCGAGATAGAGACCCTTGAGACGCGCCGCAGGTATGCCGAAGACCATACCCAGCGCAGTGGTCATGACACCGGCGATCGGGATGCTGATCAGCGGCGGCACGCCGTGCTTGGTCCCAAGCCAGGCGGAGGCAAACGCGCCGAAACCGAAAAATGCGCTGTGGCCCAGCGATATCTGGCCGGTGAACCCGACCAGCACGTTGAGCCCCAGCGCGGCGATGCCGTAGATGCCGATCAGGATGAGCTGGCTCAGAACGTAATCGCTGGCGAACAGCGGCAGCGCGAGCAAAAGCGCGACGCCGGCGCAGGCCATGATCATCGCTCCCCGGGTCCGGAACATGGTCATGTCTGCGGCGTAGCTGGTGCGGAAGTCGCCGCAGGGCCGGGGATAGGGAACGTAGGACATGGGCTAGTGCGCGTCCCTTCGGGTTTGATGCGACGCCGATCGGACCGGTCCCAGTTTCAACGAGAATCCTCCCGGTCGCTGCAGCGTCACATCCGCTCGATGTTCTCGGTGCCGAACAGGCCGTAGGGGCGGATCATCAGGATGATGATGAGCACGTAGAACGGTGCGACCGTGTACATGTTGCCGACGTGCAGGTACTGGCCATCGATGAATTCCGCGAAGTTCTCCAGCAGTCCGATGATGACGCCCCCGACCACCGCGCCCACGATCGAATCCAGCCCGCCGACGATGACCGCCGGAAAGACCTTGATGCCGATGATGGCGAGCGAATTGGAGACCGCATTGACGAGCCCGAGCACGACACCCGCGACGCAGGACACCAGCGCCGAGATCGCCCAGGCCATCGCGAAAACCTGTTTTACCGAGATGCCGAGGCTCTGCGCGACCTGCTGGCTGTAGGCCGTCGCCCGCATCGCCAGGCCGTAGCGCGAGTAGCGGAAAAAATAGAAAAACACGACCATGATCACGAGCGACAGCACAAAGCTCATGAGATAGGCGGTCTCGACGTTGAGACCGGCGATGTTGATCTTCTCGGTGCTGAAGACGTTCGGGAACCGGGCGGCATTGTTGCCGAAGGCCCAGTTCATGACGGCCTGCATGAATATCGCCAGCCCGATCGTCACCATGATGACGGAGATGATCGGTTCGCCGACCAGAGGGCGCAGCAGGACCACTTGCACCAGAATGCCGAAGAGGGTCGTGAAGACAAGCGCGAACGCGAACGCGGCCACGAACGGCAACTGCCATTTCACGATGAAGTACCAGCAGATCCACGCCCCCAGCACCAGGAATTCGCCTTGCGCGAAATTGACCACCTGGGTCGACTTGTAGATCAGCGTGAAGCACATCGCGACGACGCCGTAGAGCATCCCGACGATCAGCCCGTTGACCAGCAACTGGATGAGCAGGTCCCAATTCATCCCCGGCCTCCGCCGACCGTATCCGCTTCGAGGCTTTCATTCTTCAACTTGGTCACGATGCGCTGCCGGGTACCGTCCTGGAAATGGATCCAGGTATCGATGTCGACAAAAGCGGTGTCGGAATAGAGCGCATCGATGATAGAGCCGTATTTTTCCGCGATCACGCCGCGGCGCACCTTGCGAGTGCGGGTCAGTTCACCGTCATCAGCGTCGAGCTCCTTGTACAGCAGCACGAACTTGCGGATGCGCTGGCCCTCGGGCAACGACGTATTGACGGCTTCAACCTCGCGGCGGAGCAAGGCGTAGACCTCCGGCCGGGCCGCGAGATCGGTGTAGGTGGTAAAGGTGATGCGGCGCTTCTCCGCCCATTTGCCCACGACCGGATAGCGAATGCAGACCATGGCAGTCAGGTAGGGCCGAGCATCGCCGATGATGACCGCCTCGGCGACAAAGGGCGAGAACTTCAGCTTGTTCTCGATATATTGCGGCGAGAAACGCACGCCGGTGGAGGTAACCGCCAGATCCTTGGCGCGATCGACCACGACGAGGTGACGCCCGGGCGTCAGGTAGCCGGCGTCGCCGGTCAGAAACCAGCCGGCGCCGTCGAACATTTCCGCGCTGGCATCGGGATTCCTGTAGTAGGCCGTCATCATGTGCGGGTGGCGCACGATGATCTCGCCGAGTCCCTCCTGATCGGGGTCCTTGATCGCGATCTCGACGCCGGGCATCGGATATCCGACGGTCTCATGATGGACGTCGTCGGCGCGGTGGATGGTGTGAGCACCGAGCGCCTCGGTCTGCCCGTAGAGCTGCCGAAGGGGTACGCGCATGGCGAGGAAGAACTTGAATGTATCCGGCCCCATCGCGGCGCCGCCGGTGGCGGCAGAGGTGAGATTCTTGAACCCTAGCCGGTCGCGCAATGCCGAGAACAGCAGCTTGTCGGCGAGCCAGGAGCGCTTTCCCTGGCCGACGGCCGCGACTCCGCGCAACTCTCCCCACTTGTAGATCGCCTGTTTCCAGGCGCTCGAGTCCATCATGCGGGCGCGCACGTCGGCTGCGATCTGCTCCCACACGCGGGGCGCCAGCAGCAGGAACGTCGGTCCGATCTCGCGCAGATCGGCCATGACCGTCGCCTGCTCCTCCGGAAAGTTGACCTTCATCCGGGCGATCAGGTTCCAGCCAACCGAATACATCTGCTCCATGACCCACGAGAGCGGCAGCACCGCAACATATTCGTCGTCCGCGCCCTTTGGATCCGCCTCGAGGTAGGCGGCAGCGTGTCCGAGGAAGGCGTGATGCGTCCACTCGGCGAGCTTTGGATGCGAGGTCGTACCCGAGGTCGTGCACAGAATGGCGACATCATCGGTGTGCGTCGAAGCCAGCATGCGCTCATAGCATCCGGGGTCGCTGTCCAGCGCGGCCTGGCCGGATGCTTCGAGATCGGCGATGAACATGAGGCGCGGGTCGTCGTACTTCCGCATGCCGCGCGGGTCGAGATAGATGATCCGCTCGACGCTCGGAATACGGTGTCCGAGGGTGAGGAACTTGTCGACCTGCTCCTCGTCTTCCGCGATCACCACCTTGGGCGAGGTGTAGTCGACGAGATAGGCAATCTCGTCCTCCAGCGCGTCGCGATAGATGCCGAGGCTCCGAGCCCGGCAGGCATGAGCCGCAATCTCCCCCCAGACCCATGCCGGGCGGTTGTCGCCGATCAACACGACCACGTCGCCGGGGGCGACGCCGAGGCCGGCAAGGCCGGTTGCCATGCGGCGGACATGATCGTCGATGGAGCGCCAAGTGTAGGCGGTCCAGATGCCGAACTCCTTCTCGCGCTGGGCGATCAGGTCAGGATGCTCGCGCGCGTTGCGCGCCAGCATGCGCGGTGTGGTGTCGTGGCGCGTGACCTCGGCAGAGGCAATCGACGTCGTGTGCCAGCCGCAGGTCGTGCCCTCCACCAGTACGATATCGGTGCGCACATCCATCATGGGGCCACGAGCTCCGCGTCCTGCTCGTGGAGCGGCACGTCGTCCACGCCGAGATAGGCGCGCTTCACGTGCTCGTTGGCCAGCACCTCTTCGGGGCTGCCCTCGCAGATCTTCCTGCCGAAATCCAGCACCATGACACGGTGCGAGATGTCCATCACCACGCCCATGTCATGCTCGATCATGATCACCGTCTTGCCGAGCTCCTGGTTGAGATCGACGACGTAGCGGGCCATGTCCTCCTTCTCTTCGAGATTCATGCCAGCCATCGGCTCGTCGAGCAGGATCAGCTCGGGCTCGATAGCGATGGCGCGCGCGAGCTCGACTCGTTTGCGCAAGCCGTAGGGCAGCGTGCCGGCCGGCTCGTTCCGCACGTGCTGGATCTCCAGAAAGTCGATGATGTCTTCGACCTTGCGGCGATGCTCCTGTTCCTCGCGCTGCGCACCGCCGACCCAATACAGCATGCCGGTCACGAAATTGTTGCGCATCAAATGGTGGCGACCGACCATGATGTTGTCGAGCACCGACATGTGGCTGAACAGGGCAAGATTCTGGAACGTCCGTCCGATGCCGAGACGAGCGCGGTCGTTGATCGAGCGGCGGGCGAGCGACTCGCCCTTGTAGAACAGCTGGCCCTTGGTCGGGCGGTAGCGGCCCGAGATGCAATTGAGCATCGAGGTCTTGCCGGCCCCGTTCGGACCGATGATCGAGAACACCTGACCCTTCTCGACGTGGAAGCTTACATCGGCCAGTGCGCGCACGCCGCCGAACTGGATCGATACGTCCGACACCCGCAGAATGTGCTCGGCCGGGCTCACGAGGGATGCTCCGAACACCGGTTTGCGAGATTGAACGCACGGACGTCGCGCCACATTGCCAATTGGTACCACAACCTGGAGGCGACAATCTCTCCTGAATCGCGCGGCGTGTTGAGGTTTTCGTCGACTGACTGGCCCGCATGAAGGAGGGCATTGCGGGTGAGGACGTTGGACCACGTGTCGGCGCGAGCGGCGTCCATCGCCACAGCAATCCTCCCAGTTCACCGCGTCGAAGCCCCGCGGGCGATGCCCCGCCGCCGTTCATCGGCAGACCTTGTTATTGCCAATAAGAAAGTGGGCTCAGCCCGAGGTCAAGTGAGCACTTGGCGTTTCCGGGCGCGGCCGCGTCTGCGACCGTTCGCCGCGACTGCCACCATGCCGAAGCGCCATGCGGCGCTGGACAGCTATTCCGCAGCCTTGAGCAGCGGCGCAGGACCCGCGCGGAACTGATCGAGCAGCACCGCTTCGTCCGCCTTCGCCGCCTTGAGGTGGCGCATCTTGACGTGGCCGAAGCCGCGGATCTTTTCCGGAATCGCGGCGAGCCCCACCGCGATGTGGTGATTGCCGGCATCCAGCTTGGCGAGCACCTCGTCGAGCAACGCCTCGTAATCGCTTACCAGCGCCCGCTCGGTCTTGCGCTCGGTCGAATAGCCGAACGGATCGAAGGCAGTGCCGCGCAGGACCTTGAATTTCGCGAGCAGGGCGAACAGCGGGAAAATCCACGGGCCGAATGTCATCTTCTTCGGTTCGCCAGTGGCCTGGTCCCGTCGGGCGAGAAGCGGCGGGGCGAGATGCACGCGGAAGCGCAGGTGTTCCCCGCCGAGCTCACTGTTCACCTGCTTGACGAAAGCGCCGTCGGAATAGAGCCGCGCCACCTCGTATTCATCCTTGTAGGCCATCAATTTGAACAGATAGCGCGCGACCGCGTCGGCCAACCCGGTCTTGCCTGGCGTGCGCGCCGCCTCGGCCGCCTGCGCCTTCTCGACCAGGCGGCGATAGCGCGCAGCATAGGTGGCATTCTGATAGGCGGTGAGGAACGCGACGCGGCGCGCGACCACTTCGTCGAACGACTGCGAGAGCGTCCGCGCGTCGCTGGTCGCCTCCGGCGCGGGCTTGACCAGCGCCTCGACGACGGCCGGTTCGACCACCGCGCGTCGGCCCCACTCGAAGGCAGCCTTGTTCATGTCCACGGCTTCGCCGTTGAGCTCGATCGCGCGCTCGATCGACGCGGCCGCGAGCGGGATCGCACCGAGCTGGTACGCATAGCCGACCAGAAAGATATTGGCGCCCACGCTGGCGCCGAACAGCGCGGTCGCAGCCCGTGTCGCATCGATGAAATGCGTCTTGTCGCGGCCGGCGTCGGCGAGGATGGCGCGCTTGAGCCGTTCGGTCGGCAACGAGAAATCGGCGTTGCGGGTGAAATCGCCGGGCAGGAACTCGGCGAGGTTGATGACCATTTCGGTCTTGCCGTGCTTGACCGCCGCCAGCACCTTCTTGTTGCCGGCGACCACCATATCGCCGCCGAGCACGAGATCGGCGCCACCCGCCGCGATCCGGATGGCGTGGATATCCTCCGGCCGCTCGGCGATGCGCATGTGGCTGTAGACCGCGCCGCCCTTCTGCGCGAGCCCGGCCATGTCGAGCACGCCTACGCCCTTGCCCTCGAGATGCGCCGCCATACCCAGGATGCCGCCAATGGTGACGATGCCGGTGCCGCCGACGCCGGTCACGATGATGTCATAGGTCTGCCCGATCGCCGGGAGCGTGGGCTGCGGCAGCGGCACCGTGTCGTGAGTCGCGGCGACCCCCGTGCCCTGCTTGAGCTTGCCGCCATGCACGGTCACGAACGAGGGGCAGAAGCCCTTCACGCAGGAAAAGTCCTTGTTGCAGCTCGACTGATCGATGGTGCGCTTGCGGCCCCATTCGGTCTCGAGCGGCTGCACCGAGACGCAGTTCGATTTCACGCCGCAGTCGCCGCAGCCTTCACAGACCAGCTCGTTGATGACCACGCGCTTGTCCGGATCAGGAAACAGTCCGCGTTTCCGGCGGCGGCGCTTCTCGGCGGCGCAGGTCTGGTCGTAGATCAGCACCGTCACGCCCTGGATCTTCGCAAGCTCCTGTTGCACCGTGATCAGCTCGTCGCGGTGGTGGATGGTGAGCCCGCGCGGCCAGTCCTCCTGCTTGCTGTATTTCCACGGCTCGTCGGTGACCACGACGACGTGCTTGGCGCCTTCGGCCGCGACCTGACGCGCGATCTGCGGCACTGTCAGCCCGCCGTCATTGGCTTGCCCGCCGGTCATGGCGACGGCATCGTTGAACAGGATCTTGTAGGTGATGTTCACGCCCGAGGCGATCGCGCCGCGAATCGCCATGTAACCGGAATGGTTGTAGGTGCCGTCGCCGAGATTCTGGAACACGTGCGGCCGCTTGGAGAACGGCGCCTCGCCGATCCAGTTCGCACCCTCTCCGCCCATCTGGGTGAAGCCCAGCGTCGAGCGGTCCATCCACTGCGCCATGTAGTGACAGCCGATGCCGGCATAGGCGCGCATGCCTTCCGGCACGACCGTCGAGGAATTGTGCGGGCAGCCCGAGCAGAAATAGGGAATGCGCACCGCGACATCCTGGGTCTCCGCCAGAATCCGCTGCGCCTCCTTGAGCGCGGCGACCCGCGCCGCGATCGCGTCGTTGGGACCGACCCTTTGCAGGATGCGCTCACCAATGCAGATCGCAACCTCGTTGGGATCGAGCGCGCCCTTCACCGGGAACAGCCAGTTGCCGCGCTCGTCCTTCTTGCCGATGCAGACCGGCTGGTTGGCGGTGCCGTAAAGCTCTTCACGGACCTGCACCTCGATCAGCGAGCGCTTCTCCTCGACCACGATGATGAGCTCGAGGCCGTCGGCGAATTGCTTGAGGTCGTCGCGGCTGATCGGCCACGGGCATCCGATCTTGTAGAGCCGGATGCCGAGATCGTTGCACTTGACCTCGTCGATGCCGAGCTCGTCGAGCGCCTGGCGCACGTCCAGATAGCTCTTGCCGACCGTGATGATGCCGATCTTCGGCCTGCGCCCGCCAGAGGTAATGTACTTGTTGAGCTTGTTGGCGCGTACAAAGGCGAGCATGGCATCGCGCTTGTAGTCGTGCAGCCGCGCTTCCTGCCCGAGAACCGTGTCGCGCAGGCGGATGTTGAGCCCGCCTTCGGGCATGGCGAAATCTTGCGGCATGACGATGTTGACGCGCTCCAGGCTGCCGTCGATCACGGCGGTCGATTCCACCGTCTCGTGCATGGACTTGAGCGCGACCCAGCTGCCGCAGAACCGCGACATCGCCCAGCCGTAGAGACCGTAGTCGAGAATTTCCTGAACGCCGGCCGGGTTCAGAATCGGGATCATGACATCGATGAAGTGATATTCGGACTGGTGTGCCGTGGTGGAGGATTCGGCGGTGTGGTCGTCGCCCATCAGCGCCAGGACGCCGCCATGCTTCGAGGTGCCGGCGAAATTGGCGTGGCGGAAGACGTCCCCGGTGCGGTCGACGCCCGGTCCCTTGCCGTACCAGAGCCCGAACACGCCATCGAACTTGCCCTCGCCGCGCAACTCCGCCTGCTGCGAGCCCCAGATCGCGGTGGCGGCGATGTCCTCGTTGACCCCGGCCTGGAAGCGGACGTCGTATTTGTCGAGCGCGCGCTGGGCGCGAATGAATTGCAAGTCGAGGGTGCCGAGCGGCGATCCGCGATAGCCCGTCACGTAGCCCGCGGTGTTGAGGCCGGCCCGGCGGTCGCGTTCCTTCTGCATCAGGCAGAGGCGCACGATCGCCTGGAAGCCGGTGACAAAAATCCGGCTCTTGGTCAGGTCGTATTTGTCGTCCAGCGTGACGTGGTTGAGCGCCATTGCGCCTCCGCGGCGTTGCGAGCCTGCGCGGCTTGCGGCCGCGGGAACATTCGACTCGTTCAAAGATATAAGCCGAGCAGGCGTGGCAGCAATGCCAAGAAGTTGAGCAGGCAGGCGATTTCACCGCAGAGCCCACGCCCGCAATGAAATGTCGGGCCGCCACCGCGCCGCGCATTTTGGCGCAATGCAGCACGACCATCCGCTCCCCCGCGCGCTTGCCCGCATGCGGCGCGGTCATCGCGCCAATGCCGGGCGCGGGCTGGCCGCGATCCCAGGCGTGCTTTACAACCGGCGGCAAGGGTGACGGTGCGACGACGCCGGCCGCATAATATCTCGGGACTGGAACGCCTCTGCCGATGGATGCCTACGCCGATCGCCGTGAGGCCACCTCCCTCACGCATCGACAGACCCTGCTGATCGTGCTCGGCGTGCTGCTGCCGACGTTCATGGGCTCGCTCGACCAGACCATTCTGGCGACGGCGCTGCCGACGATCGGGCGCGATTTCGGCGACGTGCACAATCTTCCGTGGCTGATCACCGCCTATCTCCTGGCATCGACCGCGGTCATCCCGCTCTACGGCAAGATCGCGGACGTCCATGGACGCCGGTTCACGCTGCGCATCGCGATCCTGACCTATATGGCCGGCTCGCTCGTGTGCGCGCTGGCGCCGAACATGCTGGTCCTGATCCTGGGCCGCGTCCTGCATGGCCTCGGCGGCGGCGGGCTGTCGTCCATGGGCATGGTCGTGCTCGCCGATCTGGTGTCGCCCAAGGAGCGCGGCCGCTATTACAGCTACTTCGCCGCGACCTATACCACCGCCGGCGGCAGCGGCCCGCTGCTTGGCGGCTTGATCGCCGACCATCTGCATTGGTCGGTCATCTTCTGGATCAACATTCCCATGGGGCTTGCGGCGCTCGCGATCACGACATCGCTGCTGCGTCGGCTTCCGCGCTACGAGCGGCCGCATCTCCTCGACCTCCTCGGCGCCGCGCTGATCGTGTGCGCCAGCGTGTCGTTCATGCTGGCATTGAACCTGGCCGGCGTCCGTTATCCCTGGACGTCGTTCCCGATCCTGGCGCTGTTTGCCCTTGCGGTCATCATGGCCGTGCTGTTCGTGCTGCGTCTGCTCACGGCGCCCGAGCCGCTGATCCCGATCGCCATTCTCAAGAATCCGGTCATTCGCTGCGCGATCGCCGCCAACGCGTTCGGCTGGGGCTCCATCATCGGGTTGAACGTATTTCTGCCGATCTACCTCCAGCGGGTGATGGGACTTTCGCCCGCCAATGCCGGTCTCAGCCTGGTGGTGTTCATGGTGGCGCTCAATGTCAGCGCGGGCTTCGCCGGCCAGGTGCTTGGCCGCGTGCGCCACTACAAGCTGCTGCCCATGGGCGCGCTGCTGATCTCGATCGGGGCGGTCATATCGCTGGGGTGGCGCGCGGACAACCTGACGCCGCTGTCGTTTGAACTCACGCTGATCTTGATCGGGGCGGGGTTCGGGCCGCTCCCTTCGCTCACCGCGGTCGCCATGCAGAACATGGTGGCCCGTCACCAGCTCGGCATTTCGGTGGGAACGATGAACTTCAGCCGCAACCTCTACGCCACCATGCTGATCGCGGTGTTCGGGGCGATCGTCCTGGCCGGCACGGTGGCGGGCCAATCGGTCGACAGCGCATTGCAGGCGGGGATATCCGCGACCGCTTTCGGGCGAGTGTTCTTCGTCGCCGCGGCCAGCATGACGATCGCGTTCATCGCGATCGCGCTGATGGAGGAAAAGCCGCTGCAGACGGGCGCCGAGCTCGACGCGCAATAGCCGCCGCCGGCGGATGGCTTACGCCACTTTGCGTTCGACCAGCTCGATCTCGGCCGCCGGCGCCTCGTCCGTGTGCACGACGAAGCGCCGGAGCACGTTCGGCCCGAAGGTCGTACTGAAGGCTACATCGGCGGCATCACGGCCGCGCGCCATGACGATGCGGCCGATGCGGGGAATGTTGTGGCGGGCATCGAACGCATACCAGCGGCCGCCGAGATAGACCTCGAACCAGGCGCTGAAATCCATCGGATCCGGCTCCGGCGGAACGCCGATGTCGCCCAGATATCCGGTGCAATAGCGCGCCGGGATGTTCATGCAGCGGCACAGCGTGATCGCGAGATGGGCAAAGTCGCGGCACACGCCGCGGCGTTCGATGATGACGTCGGTCGCGGTCTTGGTGGCGCGCGCGTGCTGATAGCCGAAGCGCACGTGGGAATGGACGAAGTCGCAGATCGCCTGCACCCGCGCCCAGCCCAGCGGCGTGTTGCCGAAGCGCGACCACGCGGCCTCCATCAGCCGCTCGGTCTCGCAATATCTGCTCGCCAGCAGGAACACCAAGGCGTCGTGCGGAAGCTCAGCGACTTCGTGCTGGCGGGCGGCCGGCTCGACCACGTCGGGCAACCCCGAATCCGCCACCAGGGCGTCGGTGCGAATTTCTATCTGGCCCGGCGGCGCCACCAGACGGGTGCAGACGTTGCCGAACGCGTCGAGATAGCGGGTGAACGGCACCGCCGGCGAAACGCGAAGCTGATCGGGCTTGATGATGTCGGCGGCGCGCGATGGATGCACGTTGAGCATCAGCATCATCGGCGTGCGCGCGACGAAGTCGTAGGTGATCTCGAAACCAATACGGATTTTCATGGATGATCTCGGCTGCTGCCAGGGAAGTCGACGAAAACCATCAACCCGGAGAACGCTTTCCCGTCCAAGGGCGGCTGCGATACAGGAATATGGGGACGCGCACCAGTAACTTTTGGCGGCGGATTGCAACACGACTTCGCGACTACTTGAAGCGGCTAATTATGAACCTGAGTGCCGCCATTTTGGGATGAATTGGTCTCGCTAATGTCTGTCTGACTATTTATTGGACCGAAATCGCCCAACCTGCATGCACCTTCGCGGGGGTGCCCGCGCATACGGCAGCGCCGCGCTCATACCCTGTTACCGCCGCCCCAGGTCCAGAAGTCGCGGCCCTCGTCCTTCATGAACCTTGCCAGCACCATGTTGTGGACCTCGGAAGCGCCATCGACGAGGCGCGCCTGCCGCGCGTAGCGGTAGATCCATTCCAGGATCGTGTCCTTGGAATAGCCGCGCGCGCCATTGAGTTGGATCGCGACGTCGGCCGCCTGATGCAGGGTGTCGGCGACGTGCACCTTGGCCATGGAGACTTCCTTGCGCGCGCGGTCGCCCTGATCGAGTTTCCATGCCGCATGCATGACCAGGAGCCGCCCGATCTGGATCTGATGCGCGACCTCGCCGAGCTTGATCTGCACGCTCTCGCGGTCGGCCAATCGGATGCCGAAGCCTTCGCGGTCCGCCACGTAGCCCTGGGCGATTTCCATGCAGCGCTTGGCTAGCCCGAGCCAGCGCATGCAATGGGTGAGGCGCGCCGGCCCGAGCCTGATCTGGGTGACGCGCAATCCGTCGCCGACCTTCATCAGCACGTTCTCGTCGGGCACTTCGAGCCCTTCGACGGCGAGCTCGCAGTGGCCGCCATGCTCCTCCGGCCCCATGATCGGGATGCGGCGCAGGATGCGCCAGCCGGGCTGGTCGCGGTGGTAGAGGAACGCGGTAAGTCCGTGGCGCGCATCGTCCGAGGTGCGCGCGAGCAGAATGAAATGCTCGGCGACGCCCGCGCCGGTGATGAACCACTTGTGGCCGTGGATCACCCAGGTGTCGCCTTTCTTCTCCGCGCGCGTGCGGATCATGTCGGGATCGGAGCCGCCGCCGGGCGCGGGTTCGGTCATGGCGAAGGAGGAGCGCACCTTGCCGTCGACGATGGGTCGCAGCCATTTGTCCTTCTGCGCATCCGTTCCCACCAGCGCGAGCAAATTCATATTGCCGTCGTCGGGCGCGGCGCAATTGAACGCGAGCGGCCCAAAGATCGAGCGATTCGCTTCCTCGTACATCGCGGCCCAGCCCACGATCGGCAGCGCCATCCCGCCATAGGCCTTGGGTGCCTGCGGCGCCCACAGCCCTTCGGCCCTGGCCTTGGCCTGCACCCCACGCAGCACGTCGAGGCGGATGTTCTCGTGCTCGTCGTAATTTGCCCGCTCGGTTTCAAGCGGCAGCACATGCTGCTCGATGAACCGGCGCGTGCGCAGGCGGATGTCTTCGATCTCGGGCGACAGCGTGAAATCCATGCGCGTATCCTGTCACATCAACCGGGGGATGCCGCCCGCGGGGTCATCCTGAGCCCCGCAATCCCACCAACTGCCCGCCGTCCACCACGATGGTGGTACCCGCGATGTAGCGGCCGGCGTCGGAGACCAGCAGCAGCAGCGCGCCGTCGAGATCGCGCTCCTCGCCGAAGCGACCGACGGGGATCTCGCGCTTGAGCGCCGTTCCGTGCTCGCTCAACAGATATTCGCGGTTGAGATCGGTCACGATCCAACCCGGCGCGATGGCATTGACGCGGATGCCCCGGAAGGCGAGCTCGAGCCCGAGCGCCTTGGTGAGCTGGACGATGCCGGCCTTCGCCACCGCATAGGCCGCCGTGCCCTTGGAGACGCCGAAGCCGAGCACCGATGCGATGTTGACGATGGTGCCGCCCTGCTTCGCCGCCAGCATGCGGCGCGCGGCTTCCTGCGCCCAGAAGAACACTGCGTCCAGATTGGTGCCCAGCACCCGCCGCCACTCCTCCGCCGGCAGTTCGACGGCCCGGTTCGCATGCGCCACGCCGGCATTGTTGACCAGGATGGTGACCGTGCCGAAGGCCGTCTCGGCCTCGTCGAACGCGCGCATCATCGCGGCGCGGTCGAGCACGTCGGCAGCGATCGCGACCGCGCGGCCGCCCGCCTGCTCGATGCGCGCCTGCACCGCCGCGAGCTTCTCCTTGCGGCGTCCGACCAGCGCGACAACCGCGCCTTCGTGCGCCAGCACCTCGGCGAAACGCACGCCGAGCCCGCTCGACGCGCCGGTGACCAGCGCGACGCGCCCCTTGAGGTCGAACAGTTCAGCCGCACTACCCATGCTGCGCCTGGTGCCCCGGTTCCGGCGTTCGTATCCTTAAGGCCGAGCGCTTACGAACGTCCTGCTCTCGACTTCAAATCCGGCCCGGAGGATACTAGATCATCATCCGCAGGAATGACGACCCTTTGCGCTGAAGGTGCCCTCATGGCCGAGCATGATCACGACGACCACCATCATCAGCACGGTTCGGAGCTGTCCGAGACGCAGCTGCGCGTGCGGGCGCTGGAGACGGTCCTGACCGAGAAGGGATACATCGATCCGGCCGCGCTCGACGCCATCATCGAGGCCTACGAGACCAAGGTCGGGCCCCACAACGGCGCGCGCGTCGTCGCCAAGGCCTGGAACGATCCTGCGTTCAAGCATGCGCTGCTCGAAGACGCATCCAAGGCGGTGAGTTCGCTGGGCCACGAAAGCCGGGTCGGCGACCATCTCGTCGCGGTCGAGAACACCCCCGCACTGCACAATATGATCGTGTGCACCCTGTGCTCCTGCTATCCGTGGGAAGTGCTCGGGCTGCCGCCGGTCTGGTACAAATCCGCGCCCTACCGCTCGCGGGCGGTGAAGGACCCCCGCGGCGTGCTGGCCGATTTCGGCGTCAGCCTGCCGAAAGCTACCGAAATCCGCGTGTGGGATTCGACCGCGGAGACCCGCTTCCTGGTGCTGCCGATGCGCCCGCCCGGCACCCAAGGCTGGAGCGAGGAACGCCTCGCCCAGCTGGTGACGCGGGATTCGATGATCGGCACCGGCGTCGCCAAGCGCCCCGACGAGGCCGCGTGATGGACGGCATCCACGACATGGGCGGCATGGACGGCTTCGGGAAGGTCGAACCCGAGCCCAACGAGCCGCCGTTTCACGCCTCCTGGGAAGGGCGCGTGCTCGCGATGCAACGCGCCATGGGCTACGCCGGCGCGTGGCACATCGACATGTCGCGCTTCGCGCAGGAAAGGCTGCCGCCGCAGACCTACGTGACCGCGTCCTATTACCAGCGCTGGGCGCTGGCGATGGAAAAGAATGTGGTCGAGCGCGGTTACGCCGATGCCGAGGAGCTCGCCGCCGGTCACGCGCTGCGTCCGGGCAAGCCGCTCAAGCGCAAGCTCACGACCGACGTCGTCCGGCAAGGGATGACGCGCGGCTCGTTCTATCGCCAGGCGCAGGCGCCCGCACGGTTCAAGGCGGGTGACCGCGTGCGCACCAAGAACATCCACCCGCCGACGCACACCCGGCTGCCGCGCTACGCGCGCGGGCGCGTCGGCGTCGTCCAGCTCGTGCACGGCTGCCACGCGTTCCCCGATGCGGTGGCGATCGACAAGGGTGACGACCCGCAATGGCTCTATACCGTCGTGTTCGACGGCGCCGAGTTGTGGGGCCCGGATGCCGACCCGACGGTCAAGGTGTCGATCGACGCGTTCGAGCCGTATCTCGATCCGGCGTGATGGAGTCCTCCGGCGCTCGCTCGCGACGCTCGCCCGGCCGCAGTGACGGCGCCGGCATCGACGTCGTGGCCGCCCGTCGCGCCACCGCGGCGGTGCCGGGCATTCCGCGCGACGCGGAAGGGCCAGTCTTCCGCGAACCCTGGGAAGCGCAGGCCTTCGCCATGACGCTCGCCCTGCACGAGCGCGGCCTGTTCAGCTGGCCCGAATGGGCGGCGACACTGGGCGAGGAAATCAAGCGCGCGCAGGCCGCCGGCGATCCCGATACCGGCGAGACTTACTATCGGCATTGGCTCAACGCGCTCGAGCGCATCGTCGCCGCCAAAGGTTTGGCGGATGTGGCGATGCTCGCGCGCTATCGCCACGCCTGGCATCACGCCGCGGACCGCACGCCGCACGGCACGCCGATCGAGCTCAGGCCGGACGACTTCACGGATTAGAGGCGCGTCTCGTTCCTACCCGACAGGCGCGGGCGCCGCGCTTTCGGGCGAGTGCACGTGTTCCGGCCGCACGCCCTGGCCGACGATGCGCGCGGGGATGCGGCGCAGCGGTGCAAAGCGCGACATCAGCCGCAGCGCGAGCGGTGCCTCGATGCCCTTGTCCACGCCGAGCGCGCGATCGACCACGTTGTTCTGAATGAAAACCTGGAGGCGCTGGATGACGCGGGTGGGAAACATTCGCCGCTTCTCGACCCGATCGAGGTCGTCCTCGGTCACCGTCGCGGCCTTGAGCGGCTGCCACAGGATATTCGCCGCCGCCACCGCGTCCTGCACCGCCAGATTGACGCCGACCCCGCCGATGGGCGACATCGCGTGCGCGGCATCGCCGATGCACAGCAGCCCCGGGCGATGCCAGCGCTCGAGCCGGTCGACCGCCACGGTCAAGAGCTTGATCTGATCCCAGTCCTTGAGATCGTCGACCCGGTCCGCGAACACGGGCATGACCTGCGCGACGGTCTGGCGGAAGGCCGGCAGCCCGGCGCGTTTGGTTTCCTCGATCGAGCCCTTCGGGATCAGGAAGGCGCATTGCCAGTACTCGCCGCGATCGATCAGCACGACGATGCGCCCGGACTGGAACCGGCCCATGGACTCATCGGGGTCCTGCGGTTTCTTAGGCAGGCGGAACCAGAGCACGTCCATCGGCGCTCCGATGTCATCGACCTTCAGTCCGGCGCGTTCGCGCACGGTCGAATGCCGTCCGTCACATCCGACGACAAGATCGGCCCGGACCTCGAGCGAGCCGTCGGGCGTGGTGGCCCGCACGCCGGTCACCCGGCCATTGGACTCGATCAGCTCGACCGCCTCCGTCCGCGTGCGCAGGTGGAACGACGGATATCGCTTGCCACGGTCGGCGAGAAAGTTGAGGAAGTCCCACTGCGGCATCAGCGCGATGAATTTGCAACGGGTGCGCAACTGCCTGAAATCCGCGAATGCATATTGTTGGCCGCCGAAATATGCGCTGAGCGTGGCCTCCTTGTGGTGCGGCAACTTCAAAAAGTCGTCGAGGAGGCCGAGTTCACCCATGATATCCAAGGTGGATGGATGAATGGTGTCGCCGCGAAAATCGCGCAGGAAGTCAGCGTGCTTCTCGAGCACGACGACGTCGACGCCGGCGCGCGCCAGCAGGTAGCCGAGCATGAGTCCGCACGGGCCGCCGCCGACCACACAGCAACGGGTCGATATTTGTTCGCTCGCCATTCATGCGCCCTTTCCGATCGCCGTAATGGTGAAATTGTGGACACGCGTCGGGCGGGCATCGCGCCGCCGCTAGAGTCCCACCATCCGCTCGCTCACCATGTACCCGGTCAGCAGCAGGACGCCGAAGCCGATGATCACCAGCGCAGCGCCGGCCTCGATGCCGCGCATCACCAGCATGCCATAACCGGAACGGGTATCGGCGAAGCGCTTGGCCCAGGATTTCGCGAAGACGGCGATGGTGGCGATGGCGGCCACGGTGATGGCGGTGCCGAGCCCCATGATGAAGGTCGAAACCACGCCGGTCCAGAACAGCCCCTGCGCCAGCGCAAACACCAGCACCAGGATGGCCCCGGAGCACGGCCGCAAGCCGACGGCGACGATGGCGGAGAGCCCCCGCTTCCATCCGCCGGGGCCGGCGAGCTCCTCGGGCTCGGGCGCATGCGCGTGCCCCCAGGCCGAAGCATGGTCGTCGTGATCATGATGATGGTGCGCATGATCATGCGCGTGGCCGTCGCAATGCTGGTGATGATCGTGATCATGATCGGCGTGAGCATGACCGTGGTCGTGGGCATGCGCATGATCGTGAGCATGATCATGCTGGTGGTCGTGATGGCCGTGACCGTGCAGGGAATGCGCCGGCGTGACCGCGGCGCCGACGGCCGCGGGGCGATGGAGCGTGCGCAGCGTCGTGAGGAAGACCCGCCCTTTCACCCACAGCAACCTGACGCCGATGAGGATGATGAGCGAATAGCTCAGGATTTCGATCAGATCGACCGCCCGTTTCATGGTCGCCGCGGTGGCGTTCAACAACGCGGCGGCGATGCCTACGAGCACCACCGCGACCAGCGCCTGCAACAGCGCGGACGCGAACGACAGCACCACGCCGCGCCCCCAGGTCTCTTCGTTCGCGACCATGTAGGACGAGATCACCGCCTTGCCGTGGCCGGGACCGGCGGCGTGAAAGACGCCGTACAAGAACGACAATCCGAACAGGCCCCAGGCCACGCTGCCATCGGCCTTGGCGGCGCGGATCAGGCTCGAGAACTGCCGATAGAATTCCGCCTGCTTGGCGAAGATCCAGCCGAGCACGCCGCCCATGGGCGGCGCCGGCGCCTGCGCCCGCGGCGCGCCGAACGGGCCGCCCTGCGCCAACGCGGCGTCGAGCGCGCCGGCCACCAGCATGAGGCCGGCGAGCGCGGCGATCACCAGCGCGAAATGAACAACCGGTCGCCCCCCGACGACGGGTTTCACGGACATTTCACCAGAATCTTATTCGCGAATTCGGCGCCGACGGTCAGCGAGGGGTCTCGCTGGTTGGGACCGAGCTGGCTCAGTTGTTGCGAGAGTGCGGCGCTCATCTCCTGCGGGCGCGCAACCGAGAGCTTGCATTGCGCGGGAGCGCCGACGAGCTTGACCGGATCCTTCTCGGCGAAACTGAAGTCGACGAAATATTCCCGGTCGTAGACTTCGAGCGACAGATCCTTCGCCTTCACCGGCGCCTTGAGCGGCAACGTGAAGAACAGCGTCAGCACGCTCTCCTTGGTGTTGTAGTCGAGGTAGTAGCCGGCCTGCGGGTCGTTGAACTCGAGCTTGCCTCCGTTCGCCTTCGCATAGGTGAAGAAGTCGTATTCCTTCAGCGACGTGACGTTGACGTCGGCCAATGGCGCCAGCTCCTCGCGCGTGTACTCGCCCTTCTTCTTGGAATCGAGACCTTGCAGCGCGAACACCGAGAACATGTCGTCGAAGGTCCAGGCGTGCCGCACGCCGGTCACCGAACCATCGGGCGCGTAGACCAGCTCGCTCTTGACGGTGATCCACACGTGCGGATGCGCGGATGCCGCTCCGCCGGTGATGGCCGCGCCGACCAACACGGCCAGGACGGACAAACAAAAACGATAAATCATGGATGTGCTCGCCAATCTCGCCTCGCCGCGGGCCGGCAGGGCACGATATCACGGAGTACGGCGGAATGGAGGCGCGGAAATGACAGTTCCGACATGCCGCGGCGGCCGGTCGCTACACCCCCGCCGCGCCGCCGTCGGCGCGCGGATCGTGGGCGCCTTCCAGCGTCCCGTCGGGATGGAGCACCACCGCCCCGGCATGGCCCATGACGTCAGAATAGGCGTCCGCCAGTAGCTCGACATCGTGGCCGGCCGCTAGCAGGCCCTCGACCAGGGCGCCGTCGAAGCGCGCTTCCATACGCAGATTGGTGTGGGTCGACCCCCAGGTGCGGCCGAGCAGCCAGCGCGGGGCGTCGATCGCGCGATCGAGCGGCGCGCGATAGCGCACGTGCCGGGTGAACAGGGCGGCCTGCGTTTGCGGCTGGCCGTCGCCGCCCATCGCGCCGTAGGCCAGTACGCGGCCATCGGCGAGCACCGCGAGCGCCGGGTTGAGTGTGTGGAACGGCAGCCGGCCGGGCGCGAGCGCGTTCAACGCGCCCGGTTCGAGAGAAAAGCTCGCGCCGCGATTTTGCATCAGCACGCCGGTCGCCGGCAGCACGACGCCCGAGCCGAATTCCCAATAGAGCGACTGGATGTAGGAGACGACGAGGCCCGAGGCGTCGGCGGCGCCCATCCACACCGTGTCGCCTTCACCATAGGGGAGCGGCCAGTGCGCGGCCTTGCGGCGATCGATCCTGCGCGCTTCGCCATCGAGAAACCCGGCGTCGAGGTAGCGCTCGACCGGCTGCTGGATGCGATCGGGATCGGTCACGACGCGATCGCGCGC
>Ga0207691_10000904_pt1 | contig 29424 bp, 22 predicted proteins | sample KBSM13metaG_FD_184327 | JGI IMG/M metagenome (GOLD analysis project Ga0207691, IMG submission 184327) | Miscanthus rhizosphere microbial communities from Kellogg Biological Station, Michigan, USA - KBS M1-3 metaG (SPAdes) (version 2) | ecosystem: Host-associated > Plants > Roots > Rhizosphere >...
CGCACAGCGGGGTCAATTTTTGGATCGGCAACAACCCAGTAGCAACCGGCTACCCAAAATTTCCTCCCGGATTGCATGCTGGTCAGGAGGCGATGCTAAAAGACTCCATTACTTCGGCGGAAAAGGCCTCGGGTCGAACTCTCAAGCGGTCCGAGGTTTCGTCCTATTGGTCGGAGAAGGCGCACGATTGGATCCGAACTCACCCGCGCGATTTCCTGAAGCTGCTCGGTACGAAAGTCAGGAACTTTTGGAGCGCTTTCAGCTACGACGACATCAGTGTCATCACTGCACTGCGTGATCAATCCATTATTCTACCGGGGATAGGCTTTGGACTGGTCGCGGCACTGGGCCTTCCGGGCCTGCTCATAGCGTGGCGGAGGGCCCCGGGCTCGCGGTGGGTCGGTGTGGCAGTTCTGCTGCACATGACGTCATTGCTCACAGTTTTCGTAACGGAGCGCTATCGCTTAGCGGCTGTGCCAGGCCTTCTCCTGTTCGCTGCCTTTGGGCTTTGTGAACTTTGGGCTGCCTTTGCGAAGAAGCATTACCAATTGGCGGGATTTTTCTTTGTCCTTCTTTTTTGCAGCACTGCATTTGTTTCGGTTCCGCAACGCGATCCGACGCTGTGGGCGCTGGACACCTACAATTCCGGGTTGCAGGCGCTCGAAGCCAAAGATTTTTCGCTTGCCCGACGCAAGCTCGATCTCGCCTACGCTTATTCGCCCGAGAACGCTGAAATCAACTTCGCCGAAGGGAATCTTCACTTGGAAACCGGAGACTTGGAAACGGCGAAGAGCTTCTATTTCAAAGCGCTACGTCTCGATCCGACTCATGCCGGAGCCTACAACAATAGCGGTGTCCTTGCTCTCAAAGAGGAGCGTTGGAAGCTCGCCGGCAACTTTTTTCGGCATGCGCTCGAGTATTCGCCTAACGAGTCTAAGATCCATTACCTTTTTGCCCGGGCGGAGATGAAATCAGGCGAAATGGTTAACGCCCGGAAAGAGATTGCTCGCGCCATCCAGCTCGATGGCTGTCACCCGGAATTCTTCGCCCTGCGAAAGGAAATCGAGGTGACTCAACCCTGAGCGCCTTAATGTCGGTTCGCGCCGGCGATTTCGGCGTGGACGGCCGTGTTCGATTTGTACATGTCCAACTTCATCACGAGTTGGCTTGTGATCGGATCGTAGAGGCCGCCGTGGACAAAAATCCGAACGTACTGATTGAGTCCGATAGCAGAAAGAACAAGCAATAGGCTCGCTGTCAGAATCGCCGGGCGAGCGATTGAAAATTTTTTGCCCAGAGCGTGCACCTGTGAGCAGGCAAGCCAGATCAACGGGATATCGCAGAACGCTGCATAGCGAAGGCTGATTCCGTATTTAACCAACGATAATCCCGTCAAAGCGAGCAGGGCGAATGCTGCCATAAACCATCCCGCTCGATCGTCCCTTCGAAGCTGAAACATTCCGCCGATCGCCAGCGCCAAGATTGCAGGTGTGACCAGAGCGAAATCGATCGCGTAGCGATACCAAGGTCCGTCCTGAGCTGCTACCGAGTAAAAATTCATGCGCGATTTCGCGACGAACATTTGATAGAAGTGGATCCAATCTCCAACCCCGCCAATCAGCACAACCAGAATAAGAACGGCTAGTGCCGGCCCCGCTACCGTCGTCGCAATAAGTTGGGGTGTAACCGTTCCGAAGCGAAGGAAACGATTGAGCAGCAGCGTTCCGAAGATCGCGGCGACAACAAACGCCGCGGTTTCCTTCGTAAGAACTAGAATCGTTAGGCAAAGCATATAGGAAGTCAGCCAGCCGATATGCCGCGGGCGCTGCAGGTTTTCCCAAGCCAGCCAAAGAGTCGCGATTGCCCAGAATGCGAAGTAGCCGTCGATCATTGCCCGCTGGCAAAGGTAAATCTCAAGCGGCGCGGTTGCGACTAGCGCCGTCACGCCGATCATGGGCCAGGTACCGCCGAGCCGGTAGGCAAAGACAGAGGAAAGCAGCAGGAGAAGGATCCCCGCACAGGCTGCGACCATGTGAATCGCGGTGAACGCTCGGAGGTGAAACAGATTTGCACACAGGGCAGCCGGGACAAGAAAGCCGAGACGGGTTGCCGGCACGACCGCTTCGGACAGTTTGTATTGACGCTCGACATAGACGCGGACCACGCTGTCGTAATTCCAAATGCCCGCTGCCTGGATCTGTTTGACGAAAACCATGTAACCGTGCTCATCCGTGCCGAGGTTTCGGTAGCCGGCTGAAGGGTAAAGGCGCAGGAAAATCCCAAACCCGAGCAGCAGTGCCATCGTCAGGAAGACGAGCACCTTAGACCGGCTCAACGCGAAGATTCCTCGCCTTGAACCGACAGGCGTTGTCGCAACCGATAGAGCGGCAACGGCCGTCTCGGGAGAGAGTTCCATCCGCATTTTTGCTGCAAGTCTTATGCTAGCCGCGTTTACAAGGTGGGCTCGATCCTCCAGTGGCCCGATCACTGCTGAGAAAACCCGCCTGCCTCTCCTATCATGATTTCCTCTGCAAACGGTGTGCGCCGGATTCTTTTCGGCGTGAGCGGATTCGTACTGGCTGGAGTCGCTTTGGCCTGGTGGCTCGCTGGCACCTTCGCAGGCTGGCCAGATCCTCGGTCCAGTTACAGCGCGTTCTACGTCCTCTTTGCCCGCGACGAATTCTGGGGCCTCATCGTAGTCGCGGCCTTTGGGATCGGCGCGGCATTGTTCATCTTTGGGAAATGGAATCTGCGCTCGCTCATTTCGACATTACCTCAGCGCGATTCCATCATTATTGCCGTGCTCGCCAGCGCTGTGTTTGCAATCACGGCGCTCGGTACTCACTTCGTCTGTCACGATTACTCCCTTAGTGCGGATGAATTCATGGCCGACTTTCAGGCCCGCATTTTTCTGAGGGGGAAAATCTTTGCGGAAGTTCCTGCACAGTGGATTGATGCGGTCCGCGTGATCAAACCCACCTTCGCGGATTACTTTCCCGCTACGCACGAATGGAAGGCCACTTACTTACCGGTTTACGCCGCGTTTCGGGCGATTTTCCAAAGCGTCTACCTGGAGTCGTTTCTAAATCCGTCTCTCGCTGCTCTAACGGTGGTAGCGTTGTATGGCACTGCGCGAAACATCTGGCCTAACGATAAGCAAAATGCATTCGTCGCCGGTCTGCTCCTGGCCGGCTCCGCGCAGTTTCTCGTCATGGCGATGACTACTTACTCGATGCCCGCGCATCTTGCCCTAAACACCCTTTGGCTGTGGCTCTATTCGGCGTCCCTGCGGCCTCGGTTTTATCTCGCACCAGTCGTCGGCGTGCTCGCCATTGGTCTGCATCAACCCATCGTGCATGCGCTTTTCGCGACGCCTTTTCTTATTCGTCTGGTGTTGGAACGGAAATGGCGCGCCGTCTCAATCTTCGCTTTCATTTATCTGTTAGGCTGTGCTGGATGGTACGCCTGGAGGCTGGAATTCTCGCCGCCGACCGCTGGGCACGCCGCTTCTTTTCTTCGTCTTTGGAATCCGAAGATGCTCGTCATTCAGCCAATGGATTTGCTCCTCCTGGCTGGTTGGAGCGCGCTCGCCGCCCCGCTCCTCGCCGTCCTGGGTTTCTGTCACTTCTGGCGTGAACGGCCGATCATTTGCGATGCCGCGCTCAGTTGTCTCCTTACCTTCGGGTTCTACATTTTCTTTTACCTCGATCAGGGTCATGGCTGGGGTTACCGCTATTTTCATGGGACGCTTTCCTGCCTCATCCTCGTCGCCGTCGCCGGTTGGACAGCACTCATCGGGAAAGCGGGCGAAGCAAGAGCTTGGAATTTCCTTCTGGTGGGAACGGCCGCATCCCTTCTCATCGCACTGCCTTTGCGCTGCCTTCAGGCGGAGAGTTTCATTCGACCTTTCGCTAATGCCTCCAACGGCTTGCATTCGATGAACGCAAAAGTGGTTGGGATCGATCCGCGCCTCGCCTGGTATTCAGCTGACTTGGTTCGCAATGACCCGTTCCTTGAGGATCGCCCAGTTGTTGTTGCGCTCGTTCCTCTCGCGCCTGCCGAAATGGCGGCGCTCGAGCGGGCCGGAACAGGGCAGTTCATCTCACGCGATGAAATGAAACAATTGGGCCTGGCAACAATCCCGCGCGAACCCCGGTGGGCCGATCCATTTCGACTTGGTAAGGGTCCATAGCACTGTTGTGACTGCAGCAATGACAAGCTCTCGGCCAATCAATCGCACAATGGAGATGCTCGTTCGTGCGAAGAAGCGGATTGCGCCAAACTTCCGACTCGAAGATCTGCCCCTTTATGTTCCGGCGAAAAAGTGGGTCTTCGATCGGTTGCGCCAAAAAGAAGTGATGGTTCACGGATTTCCGTTTCTGCTCGACCCGCTCGACTCTCTCGAGCTCTCTATCTTTCGCAGTTACGAGCCGTTCGAGACTTCGCTTCTCTCCGCCGAAGTCCGGCCCGGAATGAGGATCGTCGATGTCGGTGCGAATATCGGTTATTACACGCTTCTTTTTTCCAAGCTGACGGGCGAGAGCGGACACGTCTATGCCTTCGAACCGGAAGCAGAGAACTTCGCTCTCCTTCAACAAAATCTGTCGCGCAATAACCGGACAAACGTCGAAGTTTTCAACTTGGCGGCGAGCGATAGCGGGGGCGAATCGTTCCTTTATCTTTCAACGGAAAACCACGGCGATCATCAAGCCTACCCTTCCGATGACGGCCGCAAGAAAGTGCGGATCACCCTGGCTCGCCTCGATGATCGCGTGCCCGGTCCGATCGACCTCCTAAAAATGGACGTGCAAGGTTTTGAAGCACATGTCCTCAACGGCATGCAATCGGTCATCGCAGCGAGTCCTCGCCTAACGATCTTTACTGAGTTCTGGCCGGAAGGTTTGCGCCGGGCGGGATCGGATGCGGCGGAGTTCCTGCGGCGTTTGCGCGCTTTCGATTTCGAAATCTTTTTCATCAACGAATATTCCAACCGGTTGGAGGCGGCCGACGATGCGGAATTGATGCGCCGCTATGCGCCAGCGGTAGGGACGCATACCAATTTGATCTGCCGTCGCAGGGCTGCGGAAATCCGTTAGGCGATGGTCATGCCCTCGGGCACCTCACTCACCCGACTGGGCTATGACACGCGATCGTGGCGGAGCGCGCTCGTTATGCGTGCGATCGACACCCTCAACCCCTTCAAGCGCGAACTGAAATTTGCCTGGACCGGTCCGTGCGTGATCTCATCAATCGCCGGGCTGGGCGACTTGTTCATTCATCTCCCGCTCATCGCCGGATTGGTGAACGAGTGCCGTCGCCGGGAGGTTCACGTGCGCGTTGCGCTTCGCCCGGCGCACCTTGAAATTGGGACACGATGCGGTTGGGATCTGCTTCCCTTCGACAACTCGCTGGAAGATTTTTTTAAGGATCCGCGTGCGCTCCGGCCGATGAAGTCGTTAAGCAAAGTTCGTCGAGCCCGGGAGGCTCCGCCGCAGTTGTGGATCGATCTGACTGGAAACGCCGTCAGTGCGCTGGCGATCAAACTCGCTGGAGCAAAGACACTCGCGGCGCGCGCTACGCGCGGCGGTCGGAGCCTGATCGACTTTCCGTTGCCACATGCTGTCCAAGAAAATGAGTATGCGAATCGGGAGCGGGTGGCCGAACACCTGGGTGCGCGACTTGATTTTTCAGTCGCGGAAAACTTACGCGGCGATCCACTTCCGAATCTGGCTGGAACGGTAGTGGTTTGCCTAACGACGGCCGCCCGATGGAAAAATTGGCCGCTTCGAAATTTTCGTGCCTTGCTTGCTCGTTTTCCGAATACCCGCTTCGTCCTGACCGGGTTTCGTCGCGAACTGGCACAGGAAGAAACATCTGAACTCGAAGCGATGTTGCGTCAGTCCAATGTCGTTGACGGATTCGATCGGTTTTCGGCTGATGAACTCGTCCGCCTGATTGCCCATGCACGAGCCGTCGTCACGAACGACACGAGCGCTGCTCACATTGCAAACCTGCTTGGGGTAGGCGGAGCCGTGCTCTTCGGTCCGGTCAGCCCGGGGACCTTCGCCTCTCCGGTCGGTTTGAGAGTGTTCCACGACGCGACCTGTCCATTTCACCCCTGTGTGCAATGGAAATGCTGCAACGAAGCAAATTGGTGCATGGAAAAAATCTCGCCGAAGGCCGTCGGGGATTACCTCGCAACGCTGCCAGGTCTTGCCTAACGACCCAAGCCTGGCTCTCCCATTAACCGTGGGCCCGGCCGAGAAATCGCCGCACCACCCAGATGGGAAGGGGCAACTGAAGTTTCCAGTAAATCCGCTGCCAGAGGGTCAAAGCCTCGAAGACCTCCGCCTGCACATGGCGGTCAGCCTTTTCATGGACGGTCGTTTGCGCAGGATGCCGCAGAGGAAATTCAAGAGAGCTGCTTGATGCGGTTTCTCCCAAAGGTTGGCGAGTGTGAGTGGCTTCGGCGCCGATGCCCAAATTCCTGACCAGATTTTTCCGCGCTACGATTGAGCGCATCTGATGTCGCCAGAACGCAAAGACCAGCTGAATGTCCCAGGTATTCAAGCCATCAGGGTGTTGTTGGTGACAGTCATCGAAGTGGCGGCGCCAAAAATTCACCGCCGTCGAAGTTGCGACCTTGTCATCCAACCAGCCGTTCTTGCCTAACGAGGGCCATTCCTTCATCTCCCTATCATAGCAGCGCCAGGCACGACGCCAGGTGGCCCAGCCCCAGATGATGCAATAGCGGGAAAAATAATAGCTCGCGTCATCATCGGGAGCGATTTCGTTAGGGGCGAGGTTCGTGCCGCAGATCATCCCCACAGTTGGGTCGGCGCGATAGCGTTCGAGGAGTTCGTCGCAAAATCGGAAAAAGCTCGGATCCGGCAGGCAATCGTCTTCCAGAATAACTGCTTCCTCGGTTTGGGCGAAGACCCAGTCGAGACCTTCGGAGACGTTCCGCCGTAACCCGAGGTTAGTGTCGGCGAACTTGCGATGGACCTGGCAAGGCCAGTCGACCTTTCCGGCCACGTCACGCGCTGCCGCACATCGCGCGGGATCGTCGGCCACGTTTGGTCGCGGCCCATCTGCAATCAGAAAAAGCTCCGGGGGACGAGCCGCTCGAATGGCGGCGAAAACACGCTCGGTCACGCCCGGTCGGTTAAACAGAATGAAGGCAACTGGTGATTGCATCGTGGCCTCAGGGAGTAGCGATAATCTCGTTAGGCATCACTTCGGGGTTTTCAATTGCCTTCCCGGTCAACCCGGTGACCGAATAGCCAAACGACCGCAGAATCTCAAAACATTGGACCTTTTGGCTGGCGCCATGAAGGGCGAGGACAATAACAGGATGAGCCCGGAACATTAGTTCTTTGGCGCCTTGCAAAACTCGGACCTCTGCGCCTTCGACATCGACTTTAAGCAGTGACGGATCGGATAAAGATTGCTCTTCAAGAAACTGATCAAGACGAACGGACTGCACTTCGAGGTCACCCCGTTCCGTCGAAATTCGCCCAGTAAAATCACTGTCGCCTTCGGAGAACTGGAGGGTGCCCGTGACGTCGGAAAGAGCGCAGTCGCTCAGCGTTACATTGGTTACGTCATTCAAAAATATGTGCTGCTGAATCTTCGCGAGATTGCGAGGCAAAGGCTCAAACGCGAGCACCCTCCCATGTTCTCCGACCAACCGCGCCAAACCGAGAGTGTAGAAGCCGGCATTCGCGCCGATGTCGCAGACGGTCATGCCGGGAGTAACTAATCGCTGCAAAGCGCGCTGTTTGTGCAGCTCGTAGAAGCCCATCCACTCTGGAGCATTCGCTGCTCCGCGCAGCCATCGCCGGCCGCGATTGATGCCGAAAGGTATGGTGAGAGTGAAGTCGGCCGGGATGAGATGAAGAAGCCGCCCCCCGTAACAAAGCAACTTCTCAAACGCTGTAGCGGCAACGTTTTTTGAAACGAAGAGAGACTCACTCATAGCGCAACGGCCTAACAAAAAGCGGGAAAACGAGCAAAGCCCGCAACTGCAAAACGAAAACTGGTCGAGTTGCCTTCCGGACAAGGTTGAGAAGAAATGCCGAACAACCGTAGGAAATCAGCGTAGCGACCGCAGCGCCCGAGGCACCGTATTTTGGGATCAGGACAAGGTTCAATGCGATGTTCGTGACTGCGCCAATGGCAGCTCGCTGAGTGGCTGCCCAGGTCAGCCCTTCAGTGATGTCGTATCCGCTTTGAACGATACCAAGAAATACGAAAATTGTCGCCCAACCATGGATGACGAGGACCTTCGCGGCGGGCAAAAATTGTGGACCGTAAAGAAGAGTGACGATGGGTCGAGCGGCCAGGGTTAGGAATAGCGAGACGGCAAATCCGGCCAGGGTTGCACCGAGAAAGAGGCGTCCAAATTGTTGTTTGTAGTAGCGCAGTCCAAGTTTTCGCCAGCGCACCAGAATCGGAAAAAGCGCCGGTGCGAAGGCGAGAGGAAAAAGCGCGCACGCCTCGGTAACCTGAGCCGCCGCACTGTAAATTCCGGCTGCCTCAAACCCGGCCATTTTCCCGAGCATCAAGATGTCGGCACGCATGTAGATCATGACGGCGAGCGAAGCGAGGAGAAGGGGCAGGCCTTCGCCTAGCAAACGTGACCAATTGATTTCGTTTGCTGATTGTGGCGCGAAACTCGTCTTTCGTTTCCATAGCCGATGCAAGAACCAGAGTGCAGCGCCCACCAGAATTGCCTCCGCCGTTTCCAACGCGGCAAAGGCAAGCAATGGGGCTCGAGCAAATAGCGCAGCTATTTTAACCGCCGTGCTGAGCAGAATCGGAATCGCGCGGCCACAGAATGAGAGACGAAACTTATTTTCCGACTGAAAGTGGAGATCAAAGACATCGAATGGCTGACAGAGCAGACCGGCGCCGGCCAGGGCTACGATTGCGATCGTTAGGCGTGCGTGCGGATCAATCAGAAACGCGAGACCGAGAAGCCCTGCATAGCTGGCCAAGGCGAGGAGAAACTTCAACCGAAAGGCAAGGCGCAGAATCCCGGCGGACTGGTCCGGCATTTCGGCTAGCCGCCTAACGAGAATCCGATCCAGACCAAACGCTGCGATAACGGCAAAGATTCGAACGAAGGCAAGGCCAAAGGCGAGCGCCCCGAAGCTTTGCGGACCGAAATGGCGACTAAGCGCTATCGTGAGGATCGCCAGGGTGATTACCCGTGTACCCTGATTCAGGATCGACCACGCGCTGTTCGAGAGCAGAGTTTTGCCGTCCGATTTCATGCCAGCGCGGGCTCCAAGGATCCGGCGGGTTTCGGTGGTTCGAAATTTTGCATCGCACTGATCAGCTGCGTCCACTGCTCGAGATGAGATTGAAACGGCGCGCCTTTGGATGCTTCGAGCTCCGCTGCCATCTCGCCGGCGAATCCCGTGCAAACGAGTCGGCGCTCGGCAGCGATACTGTTCCAGATTTTTGAAGGAAAAATGGCCTGCGTGATTCTTGGACTTGCCGCGATCAGATGCACCTCATGACGGAGAAGGTCATCGCGCAGCCTGATTGGATCGTCTTCAAGAGGAATGGGTTTCAGCCAAGCTGGAAGCTGTCGGGCGCCGCGCCCATCGGAACGCATGGAAATGCGATAGCCTTCAGCGCGCAATTTTCCGCAGGCATCCACCAGCAAATCGATGTCGTGGCCGTAACCGAGATTCCCGGAATAGATCGCGGTGCGGGGCACGGGCGCGATCGATTCATCGAATGACATGGTCGGCCAATTACGGATCACGGTTGCATTGTGATCAGGACCGCCAAGGTTGGCGCCGATCTTCACGACCCGATCCCATTGCGCCAACTCATGATCCCAAAAACGGCGAAAGAGTTGGCGCAAGACCGCCGGATACTCGCGTAATCCCCTAACGAGTTCCGGATAGTAATCCTGCAACCAGTAGAGGCAGCGCGCGCCGCGGCGGCGGATCGTCTTGGCGAGCATCACCGTGTTGGGTGGCGCGCTCGTCACAATCACAAGATCGTCCTGCCTAACGAAACGTTTGATATAATCGCCAAAGGCATGAGTGACGGAGGCATATTCAGCGAACGTTTGGCACAAACTTCCGCGGGCGCCTCGATAATGATCGAGATGAACTATTTCGCAGTCCGGAATTGGTCGCTGTAGTTCTCGATAACCACCCTGTCCGCCCACCAAGCGCACGCGGCCGCCGTTCCGCGCTATCCTGCTCGCGAGCTGTTCCGCGTAGAGTCCGGTCGGGGCGGCGTCGGGCCAGATATATTGGGTTAGGACGTGGACTGTTGCCATGCGCCGCGATCTCAACCGGCAATCACGCGCGGAAACTTTTCGGGAGCACGCTGCACCACTGGCGCACCGTATTTCCGAAGCTGAATATGATAGGCCTCGCGGTGATAACGCAGATTCGCTTCGAGGAGCAATCCGACGAGCGCGATGACAACCGAAAGAGTCACCAGGCTCGCGGCAAGCACGGCCAGGGGCAGATGATTCACTAACCCGGTCGTGAAATATTCTACGATCGGAACGCAACCTGCGGAAATTCCAAAAGCAGCCACGACGCAAGCCACGTGACCGAAAAAGGTGAGCGGCCGGTAGTCCCGAAAGAGCACAACGAGCAGACGAAAAATACGCAGGCCATCGCGGATGGTATTGAGTTTCGAAGCGGATCCTTTAGCGCGGTTACGGAATGGCACCGGAATCTCGGTTTGTGCGAACCCTTTATCGACGGCCTGAATCGTCAGTTCGATTTCCAATTCGAAGCCACGCGAAAGAACCGGCACATGTTTGTAGAATCGGCGCGAAAAGAGTCGCAGCCCGGAGAAAAGGTCGAGTGGCCTGAAACGGAAAACCGCATTGAGAACGGCTGCAAAAATGGACATGCCCCATTGGTGGAGCGGCCGAAAAGCCTTGGTGGCGTCCTGCGCGCTGCGGATCCCGGTGATCATGTCAACGGGCTCGCGGAGGTATTGATCGACTAGCAGCTGCGCGCCATCTGCTGGATAACTGCCATCACCGTCGACCATAAGGACTAGCTCGCTGTCGATAGCCGCAAGAGCGGTGGCGACTGCGGTCGCTTTGCCGCGGCGACGCTCAGTGATTACTTGCGCCCCAGCTTCCTCCGCTGTCGTGGCGGTTCCATCTTCAGAGCCATTGTCGACCACAAGCAGAGTTGCGTGTGGGAAAGTGGCTGCGTATTCGCGTACAACTTCTTCAATCCCAGCGGCTTCATTCAAGCACGGGATAAGAATGGTGAGAGAAGGCGAAGTCATTCGGATAGCAGGACTTTGAGCCCTCTTTAGGCACCATTTTCCATGCCGTGCCGGAGAGATTCTGTCCTCTGGAATGCTTGCTGCTCCGCTGCTTATGGTTTTCCGACTCAAACCCACATGCCTCTCCTGGATCGAACCGTTACGACGGCGGCGGCGAACTCTTCCCCCGTGGACGGCCGACTGCGTCCTCAACCGCCGCGCTTCTTAATCGTTAGTCTTGCTCTCGTCTTGGTAGTGGGCTGTTTTCTGCGAGTGCCGGATTACGCATTCGCTCCTGCCAACCCGGCGCTCCATTGGCTGGCTTCGCTCCATCCAACGCCAAAATTTCAAAACTTTGGTTTCGATGAAAAGCTTTACCGCGGTTATGTCAGTGTCCTGATGCTCCGCGGTATTGGCGTTTATCCGCAACTCGGCCGTCAGTATCTGAAGGAGCAGGCGGACCGCGATACGGCCATTCTCCCACCGACACGTTTTTTCTACATCGGCGCCGCCTATGCCTGGCATCTGCTTTGGGGGACAGGGCCCCTCAAGTCGCTCTGCGCGATCTCGAGCCTGTGCAGCATGCTGCTTCTCGGGCTCAGCGCGCGTTTCGCATGGCGATTGGGTGGTGGGGCGATCGCGCTCTGCGTGACGGCACTGATGGCGGTCGCGCCCACGCAAATCCACATGTCTCAACACGCTTTGATCGATGGGGTGTTTGCGTTCTGGGCAACTCTGTCGCTCTGGCTGCTTTGGGAAAATCTGCAACGACCCAATCGCTGGCCGTGGTTGGTGGCCTATGGCTTCGCACTCGCCGCGATGGTGCTGACCAAAGAGAACGCGATGTTTGCCTACCTCGCGATCCTGGCGGTGTTGGCTGCGAATCACTGGCTCCGATTTGGCCAGTTCACCAGCAATCTCGCTTTGGCCACACTGCTCGGTCCGTTCCTAGGTGTGGTTGTACTCGTGATCCTTTGCGGTGGCGTCAGTACGACGATTGAAATCTACCGCCTCCTTGTCAGCAAAGCGTCGGTTCTCGAATACGCGATCGTGACCGGTGACGGGCCCTGGTATCGCTACCTGGTCGATTTGATGGTTGTTAGTCCAGTGGTTTTGGTGCTCGCGATTGGCGCGATATTTCGTCTTCGAATGACGGAGCGCGCGGGGATATTCCTGCTTGTCTTTGTCGCCGCGAGTTTCCTCGTTATGGCGAACATTCGCTATGGAATGAACCTGCGTTACACCAACATGTGGGATTTCCCGCTGCGCTACCTGGCGGTGCTTTGCCTTTTGGGAATCATCCCCCGCAAAAGCACACAAGCGATCTGGCTGAGTCTTTGCATGTTCGCTCTCTGCACAATCGAGCTGCGCCAGTACGACATCTTTTTTGTCCAGAATGATCTCTACGAACTCGTTCCGCGAGATCTGTTGCGCGCGGTCAAGATATTGAAATAGCGGAGAGGCGCGCGCTCAGTGCAGGAGGGTCTCGCGGCGGAGATCGACACTGGAGTCGATTGTCTCACGCAAGAGGTGATGCACCGCGGGTCGCGCCTGCGCGCGAACAAAAATCTGATAAGAAAACAAGCCGTGGCTGATCCGAATCAAGATCGCGTTCAGCCTAACGAGAAAGCGCGAGAAAAAATTATCGCCAATAGCCTTTGGAAATGGCGCGGGAATTCCGCGCATCTCCAGAATTTGGTAGTCAGATTGTTTGAGCAGCTCGCACAGTGACCGGAAGGTAAAAAGCCGGGTGTGCGTTGCATCGAGGATACCTTTCTTGCCGTAGTTGAATTGTCCGAAGAGCAGCATCAACCGTGTCATGAAGAAACCGATGTTCGCCGTCGTGAGAACGAGCTCCGGCCTTTTCCGACCCGTGGCGAAGCGCAATTCCTCCATGAAATCCTCGGGTGATTTCAGGTGCTCGATAATGTCGAGCATCAGGATCTGGTCGAACTGAGAAACATTGACGGGGAATTCCTTGCGATCGAGATCCCAGCGAATGAATTCGAGGTCGTGCGGCGCCGAGCCGGACCACCGCGGAATGTAGCGGTCCATTCCAGTGACCCGACATCCTTTGCGGGCCACTTCGACGGCGACGAGTCCGCGACCGCAGCCGACATCGAGAATGTGGCCGCCGGGCCGCGCCGCGCGAATTGCCAGAGTGTGGGAAGATTCGAAGCCGAGTTTGAGATCGTAGGTTTCTTCGGGCGGATCGACATCGAACCTGCGATCGAAAAAGAGATTCATCCGCTGCAGATGAACCCGCAGCATCGTCACGAAAATATCGGCGGCATACCTCAGCCCATTGACGTGGCAGATTTCGTCTCCGTAGTACGTCGGGATCGGAAGTTCCACGATGCGGAGCTTTTTCAGAACGAACTGAACAATGATCTCGGTGTCGAAATGGAAATCCTGCGTGTTTTTCTCGAACGGAATCTGGGCCAGCGCTTTGATCGAATAGAGACGATAACCGGAGTGGAACTCGGAGAAGCTCGTGCCCAACATGAAGTTCTGGTAGCTGGTTAGAATTTGGTTGCCTAACCATTTGTAGAGCGGCATGCCGCCGGCGCGCGCGGCTTCCTTGTCGATCATCCGGGAACCAAAAACGGCATCAGCTTCGTTAGCTATTAATGGTGCGAGCAGAGACGGCAGTTTTTCCGGCGCGTATTGGCCGTCCCCGTGGATGAGGGCGACGAGATCGAAACTGTTCTCGATGGCGTAGCGATACCCGAGCTTTTGATTACCCCCATAGCCTTGGTTTTCTGGGGTTCGCAGAACGGTAATTTTGAGCGCGGAATGGGCCTGCTGATACCGCAAGCCGCTTAGAAAGGTGTCGTCGGTCGAGGAATCGTCGATAATCAGCACCTCGACGTTTGGCTGGTGGAGCGATGCCGGAATCCGACTCAGCACCTTTTCGATCGTCGTCTCAGCATTGTAGGCAACGACGAAAATGAGCAGGCGCTTTCCCGCCAGATCGATCCGATCAGGCAAAATGGGATCGCATGGCGCTGAGCGCATGCGCTGTTTTTCAGCTAGAATTGCGCCAGACTAAGAACGCTCAGTCAAGCCGATGCCTCGGCATAACCGCCGATCAATGCCGCACGCGACAGAGAACAAATTTAATCCCGCCAGAACGGCCGGTGCTTACGCACCATTGTTCCCTGGGCTGCTCTTTTTGCCGAGGAAAGCATCAGCTGTTTGCAGCATTGCTTTGTCATCGTTATCACCCAGTCCGCGCAGGCAATCTCGCGTCTTGCGGAAAGAGTGCCTGATGAACAGGTCCGCGGCGATGTGATCGACGCTCTCGCTGCCGTTGCGGCCGACCGCCATCAACTCCGAATCCCAGCGACTCAGTACACACGTGGCGGCGAACAATTCCATTGCCGCGTTAGCAATGCGCTCTTGAATCAACTGCATTTCCATGACCGGTTCGCGATAGGCGATGAGAGCCTTGTCGACAGCGAAGTTGAAACGCCAGACCAGGCGTGCGAGCTGGCTGGCGTAGCTCTTGAGCCGATCACTGCGCACCGGAACGTCGGGTACCTTGACCGCCGACCGAAGCCGCTTGAGTCCGGCTCCCCAGGCAGCTTTCGCGCCTTCGGGTCGCCACGGCTTCAGCATCGTGTCGTAGATTTCCTTGAACTCCATGCCCGGTCCGCGCATTCCAACAAGGGCGATAAATGAGGTCAGAACTTCGTTGCTGCCCTCGCCGATTTGATTGATGCGGGCGTCGCGCAGTATTCGGCCTAACGGTGAGTCGTCGAAGTAAGCGGAGCCGCCATGGATTTGGAAGCAATCGTTGACCGCATCCCAGAGGCGCTCGGTGGTGAACACTTTCAGCATCGCGGTCTCGAGCATGTAATCCTCCAGCCCGCGATCGATGAGCGAAGCCGTGACCTGCGTCATTGCTTCCATCGCGTAGACGTCTGCCGCCATGCGCGCGATTTTCTTCTTCACCAGGTCAAAATTGCCGAGTGTCTTGTTGAATTGCTGGCGGGTATTGGCGTGTTCGACCGCCATCTTTAGGCAAGTCTTGGCACCGCCCGTGCAACAGGCGCCGAATGTGGTGCGTCCGAAGTCGAGCACTGTGAGAGCGACCCGCAGGCCTTTGCCTAACGGCCCGAGAATATTTTCCTTCGGCACGCGCACATTGTTGAGACGGAAACGACCAGTGGCCGTTCCTTTGATTCCGAGCTTCGGCATGCGGGCTTCGATCATTTCGAAACCTTCCATGTCAGGCGTAACAAGAAACGCAGTGACTGTGGTCTTGCCCGGCTTCTTCGGGTCTGGGGTGCGCGCCATGACAGTCAGGACCTGCGCGATTGAGGCGTTGGTGATGTAGCGTTTCTCACCATTCAGGATGTAATGCGAACCGTCTTCGCTTGGGTCTGCCTTCATCTGCACGTTGGCCGCGTCGGAGCCGGCCTCACGCTCGGTCAGGGCGAAAGCAGCGAGCTGCTCGCCATTCATGAGGCGCGGGAGCCATTTTTCTTTCTGTTCTTTCGTCCCGAAAAGGAGAAGAGCGCGAATCCCGATTGAGTGATGGGCATTCGTAAAAACCGCGGTCGAAGCGCAGCGACCGCCGATTTCCTCCAATACTTTGCAATACTGCATCTGCGAGAAACCGCGGCCGCCCACTTCCTTTGGCGCGGTCATTCCGAGAATGCCGACGCGCCCGAGTCCGTCGATCACGTGGCGGGGAATATCTGCCTGGCGGTCGATTTCTTCGGGGTCGAGATGTTCGTCGAGGAAATGCCGCAGTTCCGTGACGGAGCGATCTACATCGGCCTGCTGCGTATCGGTCAGGCGCGGATACGGCATGGCCCAGTCGGCCACGAAGTCGCCGAGGAAAAGTCCTTTCGCGAAGCCAAGCTCCTGGTGGCCGCTAAAAAGCAGCTCCTCAGCCTGTTGAATCTCTTTCTGCCGTTGAATTTCGGTTTCTGTAAGTGCCATAGGGTGAGAGGTAAGCCGTCGGCGAAGGGCCGAGCGGGGCAGCATAGTAGCGCAGAGTGGCAGATTGTCCACTCCGCCGTCCCGTGTCGAGATGACCCGAATGCCCCTAACGATCCCTAGCTACATCCCTGACTCGTTCCGCACTCGGTGCAAACTCCGCAGGCGCCGGCGCGGATCACTTTGTTGCTCCCGCAATGCGAGCAAGTGATGTCCATGAACATGTTGCCGAGCGCCTCGGTAACGCGTTCTGCGTGGGTACGACCATTGGGAGCGACGGACGGACTTCCTTCGTTGGGCGCGTGATTCGTAACGACGTCGATCAATTCCTTGTCACCCGTCCGCGAGAGATCTGAAACCGGTCGGTTGACCGCTTTCTTCTCCATGTCAGCGATCTCTTTCAACGGCAACTCGGGATGGCTGCGACTGGGTGAAGTAGCTTCCTTATAGCCCTTGATAAATTGGCAGCCGAGCCAGCGGAAAACGTAATCGGTGATGCTGCTGGCGTTGCGGATGTCCGGGTTCTTGGTAAACCCGCTCGGTTCGAAACGCTGGTAGGCGAATTTCTTCACCAGCCCCTCCAGCGGCACGCCGTATTGAAGTGCCATCGAAGTCAGGGTTGCGACGGTATCCATCAGGCCGCCGATGGTGCTTCCTTCCTTCGACATTTGGATAAAGAGCTCACCCGGCTGGCCGTCCTCGTACAGACCGACGGTGATGTAGCCTTCGTGTCCGGCGATTTCGAATTTATGGGTCAACGACATGCGCGTATCGGACATGCGATGACGAACCGGTTGGTTGAGTTGGCAACGGAGCTTCGTGATTTCTTCGTCCAACTCGACGATACGGTTTTCCAATTGCCCGCGTTCGGTCTGTCCCACGCCGTCCGCCGAGCCACCCATGTCCTTGGTCTTGCGGGTGTTCAACGGTGCAGAACGTTTTGAACCGTCGCGGTAAATCGCGATCGCTTTCAAACCTAACCGCCAGCCCTCGATATAGGTGTTCATGATGTCGTCGACCGTTGCCGTTTCCGGCATGTTTACGGTCTTGGAAATCGCACCGCTCAGAAACGGCTGGGCCGCTGCCATCATGCGCAGATGGGCCATATAGCCTAACGAACGCTCGCCCTTGAAGGGTTTGAAGGCGCAATCGAAAATCGCCAGATGCTCCGGCTTCAATCCAGAAGAGATTTTGGATCCGTCGCTGTCGATCACGTCTTCGATCGTGTCGAAAGAATCGATATGCGCGATGATCCGCTCGATCTCCTCCGAATTGTAACCCAGCTTTTCGAGCGCGGGGCTAACCGTCTGGTTGACAATCTTTAGCATTCCTCCGCCGGCCAGCAGTTTGTATTTCACCAGCGCGATGTCCGGTTCGATGCCGGTGGTGTCGCAATCCATCAGGAAGCTGATCGTGCCGGTCGGGGCGAGAACGGTCACCTGCGCGTTGCGATAGCCGGACTTGCGACCGAGCTCCTCAGCGCGGTCCCAAACTTTGGCTGCCTCTTCCTTCAAATAACCGAATTCTTCAGCATCAGGAATATCGCGCACGGCGCAGCGATGCTGCTCAATCACTTCCAGCATCGGGGTGACGTTGTCCTTTGCGGTTGGCTTCGGCACGCCGCTCGCGCGCGCATCGCGATAGCCGGGGAACGGTCCCATGGCCGCGGCCATCCGCGCGCTCTCGGCATATGCTTCACCGGTCATGATCGAGGTAATCGCGCCGCAAAGGGCTCGACCTTCGACGCTGTCATAGCCGTAGCCATAGCTCATGATGAGCGAGCCGAGGTTGGCGTAGCCGAGACCGAGGGTGCGGAAGATATGACTGTTTTCCGCAATTTCTTTGATCGGGTAGCTGGCGTTATCGACGATGATTTCCTGCGCGGTAATGAAGACGCGAACCGCCGCCTTGAATCGCTCGACATCGAACGCGCCGTCCTCGGTCTTGAATTTCATCAAGTTCAGCGAGGCCAGGTTGCAGGCGGTGTTATCGAGAAAGAGATACTCCGAGCAGGGATTGGTCGAATTCTGCCGGCCGGTGCCTTTGCAGGTGTGCCATTTGTGAATGGTGGTGTCGAATTGCATGCCGGGGTCGCCACAAATGTGGGTGCCTTCGGCGATCTTTCGGAGCAACGCCCGCGCGTCCTTGCGCTCGCAAGGAGAGCCGTCACGCACTCGGCGAGTCCACCATTCGCGATCCTCGACGGCCGCGTTCATGAAATCATCGCTAACCCGTACGCTCAGATTTTCGTTCTGGTACATGACCGAGCCGTAGGCGTCTCCATTGTAACTGCCGTCATAACCCTGCTCGATCAGCGCCCAGGCTTTGCGTTCTTCTTTCTGCTTCGCGTCGATGAATTCCTCGATATCAGGATGCCAATCCTTGAGCGTATTCATCTTCGCCGCGCGCCGTGTCTTGCCCCCGCTCTTCACGACGTTGGCAACTTGATCGTAGACTTTGAGGAAGGAGAGGGGGCCGCTTGGTTTGCCGCCGCCACTCAATTTCTCGCGCGTGCTGCGCAGACTGGAAAGGTCGGTCCCGGTGCCGCTGCCGTACTTGAAAAGCATCGCCTCGCTCATCGCCAGTTCCATGATGTCTTCCATCGTATCCTCAACCGACTGGATGAAGCAGGCGCTCCCTTGTGGGTACTCGTACTGGGTGGACGCGCGTTCGGCCTGTTTCGTTTCGCGATTGTAGAAATAATTCCCGGCGCCGGCATTTTTCCCGATGCCATACTGGTGGTAGAGCCCGACGTTGAACCAGACCGGACTATTAAACGCTCCGTGTTGGTTGAGGCAGAGCCACGTCAGCTCGTTGTAAAACGTTTCGCCAGTCTTGGCATCGGCGAAATATCCGTCTGCCAGGCCGCAATCGGTGATTGTGCGGGTGACGCGATGAATGAGCTGTCGAACGGACGTCTCGCGTCCGCCTTTATGCGGATCCGTCCCGTTCGCAATATCGCCATAGAAATATTTTGAGACTGCGATTTTGGTCGCGAGCGGACTCCACGTCTTGGGCACCTCGATATTCTCCTGCTTGAAAATAACCTTGCCGCTGTCATCGGTGATTTCAGCCGTCCGTCGTTCCCATTCCTGCTGCTCGAAAGGCGAAACCGCCGGATCGCTGAACACAGGCGAAAAATGCAAACCGCGACGCTTTTTTTTCACCGAATGGCGACGTCGAGCGAGGGATTTGCGATTTTTCGCGAGATTCATTGGTTGCAAGCCGGGTTTGAGTTGGATCATGGCGGATTAAGGCGATCGGGTTGAGGATAAAATGCCAAATTTGGTGAACAGCCCAGCGAATAACTTGTGAATTGCAATTAACAACAAGATAGTGGGGAGCAGTTCGACGTATCCACAAGATGAAGTGCAAAACGGGCACGTGGCAAGCCCAAATTTTTTGTTTTTTTTGCCCTTCATTTTCAAGGAGTTACGGTGAGATATCGGCTCCTAACGGCTCTCTAAATTACAAATCGTCGGACCAAATTTACGACCGCCTTTGTCGGCTACGCGCAACGTGCCAAGACATGAATTTTCAACCGAGTACACAGTGCGTTACGCTGGCTCACTTGCTGCTTGGGGAGTAGAATCACCTCGATTCCGCCAGACGTTAGGCAAGATTTTCGTGCGCCCGAAACCCAGAAACGGCTTCAGGGACCGCTGCCGCATTATATTTTGACCGACGAACCAATGACGACCGCGCCGGAATCCAAGTTCGAAATTCGCATTCGGCCAAATCAAAGCTGGCTACGAGTCGATCTGCGCGCCATCTGGGAATTTCGCGATTTGTTAGGCCTGCTCGTCCGCCGTGATTTTGTCGCGCGCTATCAACAGACCGCGTTGGGCCCAGCCTGGGCGATCGTGCAACCCCTCGCGATGACGTTCGTCTTCACCCTCGTTTTCGGGAAGTTTGCTGGCATTTCGACTGGCGGATTCCCACCAATCTTATTTTACCTCAGCAGTTTGCTCACTTGGAACTACCACGCCCAGACTTTTCAGCTCACCGCTGGTACGTTCACGGCCAACGCGGAGCTTTTTGGCAAAGTCTATTTCCCGCGCCTGGTCGTGCCTTTGGCGATCATGCTTTCCAACCTGATCGCGCTCTTGTTCGAAGCAGCGATCTTCAGTTTGTTTTGGTGTTACTATAAGTTTTTTACTGCAGCTGGAGTACATTTTGGGACGGATGCAAGAGTGCTGTTAGCCCCGTTGCTCCTCATTCACGTTGCTACGGTGAGCGTCGGCTCCGGCCTAATCGTCGCTTCCTGTACGGCGAAGTATCGTGATCTTCGGCATGTGCTGCCACTGATTGTCCAGGTTTGGCTTTACCTGACGCCGGTGATTTATCCGCTCTCAAAGGTCCCGGCGCGCTGGCAATGGGTCATGGCGCTCAACCCGCTGGCTCCGCTCGTTGAAACAATGCGTTATCTCCTTCTCGGAAGGGGCGATGTGCAACCAGGCCAATACCTTTGCTCAGCGGCAATCGCCGCGTTCCTACTCATCGTCGGAGTCATGATGTTTCAGCGCACGGAACGAACCTTTATCGACACTGTTTGAGGCCCGCCATGCGTCCAATTATTGAGCTGCAAGGCATCGCGAAGAAATACAGTTTGGGGCGAATTGGTTCGACTAGCATTCGTGATTCCGTCGAGCGTACCTGGAATCGCCTCCGGGGCTTCAACCGAAACGGTGCGGTTCCTCGGGGTGACTTCTGGGCGCTACGCGATGTGTCGTTTACGATTCAGCCCGGCGAAATCGTGGGGGTGATCGGACGCAACGGCGCTGGCAAATCGACCCTGCTAAAAATTCTTTCCCGGATCACGGAGCCGACCAAAGGAGAGGCGGTTCTGCGCGGGCGGCCTGCTTCGCTGCTGGAAGTAGGCACCGGATTTCATCCCGACCTTTCGGGGCGCGAAAACATTTTTCTAAATGGCGCGATTCTCGGCATGCGGACACATGAGATTCGGCAAAAATTCGACGAGATCGTCGCCTTTTCCGAGGTGGAACAGTTCATCGACACTCCGGTGAAGCGTTATTCGAGCGGGATGTATGTCCGGCTGGCCTTTGCTGTGGCCGCGCATCTGGAACCTGAAATTTTGCTTGTCGACGAAGTCCTGGCGGTCGGAGACGCCGCGTTCCAAAAAAAGTGCCTTGGCAAAATGGGCGATGTCGCTCGGGAGGGACGAACGGTGTTGTTCGTGAGCCACAACATGGCATCGATCCTCGCGCTCTGTCAGCGGGTAATCCTGCTCAACGGAGGGGCGCTTTTAGGCGAGGGCTCTACGCAGGAAGTCGTGCGCGAGTATCTGAAATCCACCATATCCCACGAGGTGGTCGTCCTCGACGAACGGGCCGATCGGGAGGGCGACGGTAGTGCCCGGCTCATTTCCTGTCAGATCGAAAGCATCGAGTCGGGACACTTCATCAGCTCGTCGAGCCGAATGAGATTCACTCTTGCTTACAAAGGCGATCGCCCACTGAGGCACGTCCGGTTTCTCGTCACGATCTACGACTATACCAACACCGGGATCTACCTTTTCGACAGCGACGCGGTCGGCGGGATACCCGAAACCCTACCCGCGGAGGGTGTAGTTACCTGCACAACCGATCCGATCAACCTCACTCCAGGCCGATGTTACATCAATCTGGCGCTGCTTCGGGGCGCCGCCATTGCCGATCACATCGAACAGGCCGCGTCGTTCGATGTCGAAGCGGATGAATTTTATAGCACTGGCCGCGTGCCACCGCGGGATTGGGTGATGTGTTTGCTCAAACACAAGTGGTCGTTCGATGAGCCCGCATCGTGAAAGAGGTCATCCCCAGCGGCGAGATATCTTTTCATCCTCTCTCCTATCAAGATGAGGCCGGGCGGCTTTTTCAGTGGGGTGGGGGTTTGTATCGCGGCATCAGCGCAGGTTCGGCGCCCTTTCTCGCTCAGTTGGTTCAAGGCGACGTCTTGCGCGGTCTCGTCGCTGCCGGCCTGCTCGTGGAAACCGAGGCCACTTCGCTGGCGGTCGAAGGTTTCGACCTTGTTCTAAAGCATCGATCGCTCCCGTTTGCATCGTATCCGTTCGAATGGTGTGCCGCGATGTTTAAAGCCGCGGCTCTTACCATAATCAATCTTGCGATCGGCTTGGCCCGCCACGATCTGATGCTGAAGGATGCGCACCCGTGGAATGTCCTGTTCGATGGCTGCCGGCCGGTTTGGATTGACCTTACATCAATCGTCCCTGCAAATGGCAACCGCACCTGGCCGGCTGAGAGCGAGTTTTACGATAACTGCGTCCACCCCCTTCTCCTCATGGCGCGAGGCCGTGAAAAGCTCGCGCGCTCGATCATCGCCGAAAGCGAGATCGTGCAACGAACTGATCTCGAAATGGTCGGCGGATCGCGGTCGTTGCTCGTCGATGTGACCACGGCGGTGCTGAGTCGCGTCCCGGAACAAAAACGCCGGGTGGTGCGGAAGACCTTACGACCTTTACGCTCTGTTCTCGGCAACAAGAGCAAAGGCAGCCCGGAGATTCCGCTCTTAAAGCGTCTCGAGCAAATCAGAACCGAGGTTGAAAACATTCAGGTGCCGTTCGCCAAATCGCAATCGTCGCGATTCAGCTTTCAGCCTAACGAGAGCTGGAATGCCAAACAACGTAGTTTGCACCAGATCCTGAGCGAAAAAACCCCCCGCACCGTGCTCGACATAGCGAGTGGCTCCGGTTGGTTTAGCGAATTGAGCGCTCAGTTTAGCGACGCTGTCGCAGCATTCGACACCGATCCCGCAGCCGTCGCTGGCTTGTTCGCCGCCGCCCGTGCCCGCGATCTGTCCGTTCTGCCTTTGGTGATGGATTTCACTCGACCCTCGCCGGCGCGTGGCCTGGCCAATCATTCGCACCTCGCAGCGACGGACCGTTTCGCATGCGAGATGGTCCTGATGCTCGACTTTCTCCATCACCTGGTCTTCTACTACCGCCGGCTCGGTCTGGACGAAATCTGCGATGGGCTGGCGATGTTCTCCCAACGTTGGCTGGTCGTCGAATTCATCCCGGGCGACGACCCGGAAGTCGGGTCGCTCTGGTCGGATTGGTTTGCCAAATACACGCTTGATAATTTCAAGCGGGCGCTCCACCGGCACTTCCCTAAAATCGAGGTCTTGCCGTCGCATCCCAATTCTCGTGCCTTGCTGCTTTGCGAACGGTGAGAAGGATTCTCCGATCAACCGCGAGGGCATTGCTCCCACGCGCCGTTTTCGAGCGCCTCCGCCGCGTCTGGCACCAGCAGCGGTTTGGTCCGGCGTCAATTGACTTCGGCGATTTGCGGAGAACGACGCCAATCGCCCGGGCCTTTGGTTACCCACGTGGCGAACCGATCGATCGCTATTTCATCCACAAGTTTCTCGCCCGAAACAGCGGCGCGATTCGCGGGCGCGTAATGGAGGTTGGCAACCGCGATTATACGGTGCGTTTCGGCGGCGACGAAGTCACTCACTCCGTTATCCTTCATGCGGGCTCGGGCGATCCCGAGACCACGCTCGTGGGAAATCTGGAGACCGGCGAGGGCGTGCCCGAAGGTGTTTTCGATTGCTTTATCCTCACCCAGACAATCCATCTGATCTACCGGTTTGAGGACGCTCTGCGGAACGCCTCTCGCGCATTGAAACCCGGCGGCATTTTGCTCGCGACCTTCCCGAGCATCAGCCAGCTCAGCATCTACGACGTCGAACGCGGCTGGGGCGATTACTGGCGTTTCACCACTCTCGCGGTCAAGCGGGTGCTCGCCGGGATTTTTGAGGAAGAAAACGTGCGGATCGAAGCGCACGGCAACGTCCTGACCGCAGCCTCATTTCTCTACGGCCTCTCCAGCGGGGAACTCTCGGAACGCGAACTCGAGGAGGTCGATCCGGAATTCGTCATGCTGATCACTGCCCGTGCCCAAAAACGGAACGCCTAACGAGTCACCCGCGCCAGGCTTTCCGATGAAGAATCAACCGCTGGAATCAATCGTGCGCCATCGGGTTGGGACCGCCCGCCGTTCTTTTCGCCGCGCCCGGCGGCGACTGCGATTCGCGATTTCGCCGCCTCCGGTAATTCTTTGTTATCACCGAATTTTTGAGCCGGAAACGGATCCGCATCTTCTCGCAGTCAGTCCCGATCATTTTCGGCAACAACTTGAGGTCGTGAAGCGGATTGCGCACCCGCTCTCCCTTGATGAACTGAGTCTCTGCCTCGAGCGCGGAGCTTTGCCCCGACGTGGAGTGGTCGTCACATTCGATGACGGTTATCTCGATAATTTGGAAAACGCTCTGCCCATTCTGCGGTCTGCGCAGGTTCCTGCAACGATCTACATCGCGACTGGTAATGTTGGATTGAATTGCGAATTCTGGTGGGACGACCTCGAGCGCCTCATTCTCACTCGAGACAAGCTGCCGCGGACGGTGCAGCTGACAGTCGGAGGACGGAGTTGCGAATGGGCCATGGGTACCGATTCTGAGATTGATGCTGATTGGAATGTGCTCGCCCCCGGCGCCCGGATCGCGCACCAGCAAATTTTCTGCGACTTGCACACCGCACTCCGTCCTGTTCCTGCCGCCCAGCAACGGGAAGTGCTTGATCAATTGCGGCAGCTGACCGGCGCTTCGCAGGAGGCTCGACCGTTCTATCGTTGTCTGACTGGGCCGGAACTGGAAACTTTGGCCCGCGAACCGCTCATTACACTCGGCGCGCACACTATTTCGCACTGCGATCTCAATGCTCGCACGAAGGCGGAGCAACAAGCCGAAATATCGGGCAGCAAAGAGCAACTCGAGAAAATCATCGGCCGCCCAGTCAAACATTTTTCCTATCCGTATGGATCGTGCAACGACGATTCCGTCGCGGTTTGTGCCGAAAACGATATTCGCTCCGCTGTGACCTGCATCGACCAGCCAATCGAGCGGAACGCTCCGCATCATCTCCTGCCTCGTTTTCTCGTGCGGAACTGGGATGGCGCGGAGTTTGAACGAAGATTGCAGCGCTTTTTTCGTGGGTAGAATGAAACCGGATATCCTGTTGGTGAGCACGAGCGATCGGGCTGGAGGCGCGGAGCAGATAGCGTGCGATTTACTCGCTGGCTACCGTGAGCACGGATGCCGCGCAGCGCTCGCCGTCGGCGCCAAATTTTCCTCCAACCCGGATGTGCACGAAATTCCGCGCAACCGCCTGCGGAGCTCGTTAGGGGGGTTGACGCGAAACCTGATCGACCGGCGCGTTCGGATCTTGCCGAAAATCTCACACCACCTTTCGCGGCTGGGCGATTTGCCTAACGAATTCGATCGATGGCGCGGTCATGAGCCATTTCACTATCCCGGCACGGGTCGGTTATTTGAGCTGGCCTCGTTTCGACCGCAAATCGCGCACGCTCACAATTTGCACCGCGATTATTTTGATCTGCGTTTTCTGCCGGAGCTCTCCGCGCGGGTGCCGCTCGTCATTACGATGCATGATGCCTGGTTGTTGAGCGGTCATTGCGCGCACTCCTTCGGTTGCGAACGCTGGTTAACCGGTTGCGGTGAATGTCCTGATCTCGCTATCCCCCCGGCGATTAGTCGGGACGCGACTGCTTTCAATTGGCAGCGCAAACGCGGTCTCTATGAGCGTAGCCGCTTCTATGTCGCGGCTCCATCCCGATGGCTGATCGACAAACTGGGCCGATCGATGATGGCGCCGGCCGTGATCGAGAGCCGCGTCATCCCAAATGGAGTCGATCTCGATGTCTTTTGTCCGGGAGATCGCGCTGGAGTCCGGGCAAAGCTGAACCTGCCGCAGGAAGCCGACGTTTTGCTCTTCACGGCCTTGAGCATCCGCGAAAATATCTGGAAGGATTATCAGACTTTGCGCGACACCATCGCGCGTCTGGCCGAGCGGCCTCGGGCGCGCCGGCTCATTTTTCTCGCGGTTGGCGAAGAGGCGCCGAGCGAAAAAATCCGAGAGGCCGAGATTCGCTTCGTTCCCTTCCTCGAAGACAACCGGCACGTCGCTGAATGCTATCAAGCGGCCGATGTCTACATCCATGCGGCTCGCGTGGATACCTTTCCGACTTCAATCTTGGAAGCATTGGCCTGCGAAACACCGGTTGTTGCAACGGCCGTCGGGGGAATCCCAGAACAGATTATCGACGGAAAAACTGGACGCCTGACTCCTGCGGGTGATGCGGAGGCGATGGCACAAGCAGTCGCGAGTCTTCTGGAGGACGATCAGCTGAGGCGCGCGCTTGGCGCAAAGGCCGGGCAGCAAGCACGCCAGCACTTTGGACGCGACCGGATGATTGGCGATTATCTCGGTTGGTTTGCGGAAATATTGAACCGAGTTCCGAGTGAAGTCGGCGCATGAAAATCAGCGTCGTCACTCCATCGTTCAATCAAGGCGCGTATCTCGAGGCGACATTGCGTTCGCTTCTATCGCAGGATTATCCGGATCTGGAATTGATCGTGATTGACGGCGGCAGCACCGATCAAAGTGTCGAAATCATTCGTCGTTATGCTTCGTCGCTCAGCCACTGGGAGAGCGAGCGAGATCGCGGCCAAAGCCACGCGCTAAACAAAGGTTTCGCCCATGTCCACGGCGACATCTGGTCATGGTTGAACAGCGATGATCTGCTTGAACCCGGCGTGCTGCGACGCGTCGCCGAAGTTTTCGCGCAGGATCCTGAGGCGGGCGTCGTTTACGGCGATTGCGTTTACGTGGGAGAAGACGGCGAGACTGTCATCGAAAAATTTCCCGGAGAACCGTACTCGCGCCTGCGTCATCTCGCGCATCGTTTCATCGCGCAGCCCTCCTGTTTCTTTCGCACTGCGCTGGTTCCACCGGCGGTGCGTGAAGACCTCCAATACTGCATGGATTATGATCTCTGGCTCGGGCTCTCAGCGCGCGGAATAAGATTCCGTTACGTCCCGGAAGTTTTTTCGCGGTACCGGCTCCATGACCAGAGCAAATCCGTCCGCGCATTGGTCGCGATGCATGCGGAGATCGTGGAGAAAATTTATCGTCCAATTCTGCGGAACGGCGCCTCGTGCGCAGAACGCGATGCGATTGCGCAGGCCGCGGGCGACATGATCCATCAACTGAACTCGTTAGGCGCGCGCGGTCCGGTCCTGCAAACCTTGCTCTTTCGGATGCTCGAGACGCGTGTTTTGCCGTCTTGGACACTGCTTAATCTTGGCCTGCAGGCCGTTCTCGGACCCGGCGTGGTCCGTATGGTGCAGGGTTTGAAGGGGAGCGTACGGGAATGAGAATCGCGATCGATTTTTCAACTTGCGATCATTTGCAAATGACCGCGGGACATTACCGCTACACGGTTCAGCTCGTTCGCGGTCTCGCTGAAATTGCCGGCTCTCAGGATTTTCTGCTCCTCGGCTCAGGCAAGGAACCGGTTCCAGAAATAAGGGATATCTTTGGGCCCGGTTCGCATTGGGTCTATCGCCGTAACATTCCATGGACACATCGTGGTTCGCCTTACGTGGATGAGCTGGCGTATGCGCGCCATTTTTCGGCCGAACCGATTTCACTTCTCCATGTGGTCCACAATCTCATCCCACTAACGGCACGCTGCCCGGTGATCGTGACAAAACACGACCTGATCGAAGAAATGTTTCCCGAATACGAGGCAATCAGGCGTGGTCGTCTCTATCGCATTCATCGTCGCCGCGTGAAAAAACTGACAGATCGCATCATCTGCATCTCGCAGACAACGGCGAACGATCTGAAACGATTCTGGGGAATCGGGGAAGATCGCACCGTCGTCATTCATCACGGCGTTGATGAAGACTTTTTCGCCGACCCGGGCGACGATCTTGTTTCGGGGCATCCGGTGTTTCGTTCCGATACCTTGATTCTGGCCTCGATGTATAATTTGGAGCCGCGCAAAAACCTGTCTGCATTGGTGGAAGCTTTCAGCTCGGTGCGAAAGAGTTTTCCGAATGCAAGGCTCATCCTTTTCGGTCGTGGCCTCCTCACGCCGGAAAGAGAGGAGAAATTCGAAAACCTGTTGGCCGACTTGGGCCTGCACGATTCTGTCATCCGCCTTGGAGTGGTCTCCGACGCGATGCTCAGGCAAATTTACCGTCGCGCTGACGTGTTTGTTTTCCCCTCTCTCTATGAAGGTTTCGGGCTTCCGGTCCTCGAGGCGCTTGCCTCTGGCGCTTGTGTATTGGGCGCAAATACAGCCGCAACTGCCGAGATAGCAGGCGAAGCCGCGGAGCTGGTGGACATGTCGGATTCAACAAAAATCGCAACCGGCATTGCCAAGCTTTTGCGCGATGGAGAGCGTCGTGCAGCGTTGCGCCGGATGGCTCCTCAGCGCGCTCGCCAGTTTTCGGTGGACGCGATGGTGCGGCGCACCTGGGAAACGTATCTTGAGGTCCTGCGAGCGAAGCGTAGCGCCTAACGACTCACGACACGATGGCGCATTATCTCATCACGGGCGGCGCGGGGTTCATTGGTTCGCATCTGGTGGAATGGCTTCTCGAATCGGGCCATCGCGTGACGGTGATTGATGATTTCAGCGCGGGCACGCGGGACAATCTGCCGACCCATTCTGAGCTTTCGATTGTCGAACAGGATCTCCTTCGCCTAACGAACAACGAGCTCACGGGTCCTTTTCATGCGATCGTGCATCTGGCCGCGCTTCCGTCGGTCACCGCTTCCTGGAGCAACCTTTTGCAGGCTCATGCGGTGAACCTTACCGCTACGGTGCGGGTGATTGAGCTGGCGCAACAGCTCGGAATTCCTCGCATCGTTTACGCCAGCTCGGCGGCGGTCTACGGGGATTCGGATGTCGTTCCGATTGAGGAAATGCAGCGGTTGCGTCCGACTTCCCCGTATGGCGTGCAAAAAGTTGCGGGCGAGGAGTATGGCCGCCTTTGTTCCAGCAAGAATTTGTCTTTCGTGGCGCTGCGTTTCTTTAACGTGTTCGGACCGCGCCAGGTCGCGGGTTCGCCCTATTCCGGAGTGATCACGATATTCGCGCAGGCGATGCGTGAAAATCGACCGATCACAATTTTTGGTGGCGGAGGCCAAACGCGGGACTTTGTTTTCGTCAAAGACATCGCGCTCGGGATCGCAAGCGCTCTCGAAATGAGCGACTTGAATCCATTTACGGTCTGCAATCTTGCCAGTGGAACTGCGGTCACCATTCGGCAACTTGTCGCGACTATGCGTCAATTTTTTCCGGAATGGTAGGGCTC
>Ga0207691_10000905_pt1 | contig 29418 bp, 30 predicted proteins | sample KBSM13metaG_FD_184327 | JGI IMG/M metagenome (GOLD analysis project Ga0207691, IMG submission 184327) | Miscanthus rhizosphere microbial communities from Kellogg Biological Station, Michigan, USA - KBS M1-3 metaG (SPAdes) (version 2) | ecosystem: Host-associated > Plants > Roots > Rhizosphere >...
CCCATTCGACCACCGCACGGCAGCAATGCGTCGCGATGCCCTGCCCCCAGCAGGCGGGATCGAGCGTGAAGCCGATTTCGGCGGTGCGGTGGGCGGGCGAAATCGCATGCAGGTCGATGGCGCCGAGCAGGCGCGAAGCGTCGGCCGGCTCGATCGCGAAGCCGATCGACGACGACGGCGCATCCGATTCGAACGCGTCGACGACCGGCCGCAGGTCGTCGGCCGAAGCGAGGTTCCAGCTCGTGTGCCCGGTCGCCTGCGGCAGGCGCATGAACGCGTACCACGCCGGGATATCGGCATGTTCCATGGGACGAAGGCGGAGGCGGCCGCCTGGCACGTGCGGGAGCGTCGTTGCGCGCATGGGTCTCGGATCGTTCGCGGCCAATCCGTCCGGTGGTCCGGGACGGGGGAAATGCGAGGGTACGACGATTCGCGACGGCCCGGATCCGGGATGGCCCGCACGGCGGGCCTGCGATCGGTCGCTACGACGCCGCCTGCGCGGGCGAAGCCGGAGCCGGCCAGGCCGTCGCGAGCAGGCAACCGGCAAGCGCGCCGACCGCCTGCGCCAGCACGAAACCGGCGACGTCCGCAGGCCGGATGCCGGCAAACGTGCCGGTGAGCGCGCGCGCCAGGGTCACGGCCGGGTTCGCGAACGAGGTGCTCGCGGTGAACCAGTACGCCGCGAAGATCCACGCCGCGACCAGCGCGGGCACCGCGGCGGGCCGGTGCCGGCCGCCGAGCAGGATCGTCAGCAGCAGGCCGGCGGTGGCGACCGCCTCGCTGGTCCATTGCGCCGGGCCGGTGCGCGCGTGCACGCCGACCTGGACCAGCGGCAGTTCGAACATCGCGTGCGCGAGCAGAACGCCGGCGACCGCGCCCGCGACCTGCGCGAGCGCGTAACCCGCGGCATCGGCAGGGCGCAACGCGCGACGCGCGGCCATCGCGAGCGTCACCGCGGGATTGAAGTGCGCGCCCGAGACCGGCCCGAACAGCACGATCAGCACGTACAGCACGCCTGCGGTCGCCGAGGCGTTCGCCAGCAGCGCGATCGCGTCGTTCCCGTTCGCGAGCCGCACGCCCATGATCCCCGACCCGACCACGGTCGCCAGCAGGATCGCGCTGCCGGTGAACTCGGCGAGCAGACGGCGCGGCAGCGCCATCACAGGCTCGCGAGCAGCGCTTTCACGCGCGCCGAGATCTCGTCGCGCACGGCGCGGTAGCCGTCGTCGTCCATGTCGCGCGGGTCGGGCAGCGCCCAGTCGACATGGCGCTTGGCCGGAATCCAGGGGCAGCTGTCGCCGCAACCCATGGTGACGACCGCGTCGAAGGCGCCGTCGATCGCATCGAGCGGTTTCGATGCGTGGCTCGAAAGGTCGTAGCCGAGCTCGGACATGAACCGGATCGCCTTCGGGTTGATCCGCCCCGACGGCCTCGATCCCGCGCTGAGGGCCTCGACGCCGTCTCCGCCGTGCAGGCGCGCGAACGCCTCGGCCATCTGGCTGCGGTTGGAGTTCTCGACGCAGACGAAAAGGACGCGCTTGGGCGTTGCGGCGTTCATGTCAGCAGCAACCCGACTGCGGCGCACAGCACGAGGTGCCCATGGCGATTTTCGGTTTGACCGCACGCATGTCCGGTGAACACGACACCCCGTCGGTCGCGCAAGGGGCCTGTGCCGCGTAGTAGGCCGGCGATTCGCCGATGGTGTGGAACGACTCCCAGCGCGTGCCCTGCGGGTCCGCGGTCCAGAGCTTGTCGGATTGCGCGTAGCAGCAGACCGCGGCATCCTCGGGAACAACCGTGCCGCCCGCGGCGTCGAGGCGGCGGCCGAGCGCGGCGAGTTCGTCTTCACTGTCGACCTGGATGCCGAGGTGGTCGATGCCCGGCGCGTTCCCGGTATTCGAGATCGCGAAGTTCACGCGCGGATCCTCGAGCATCCATTTGGCATAGTCGGGCTTGCGCACGCTCTGTGCCGCGGCGAACAGCTCCGTGTAGAAGCGGATGTTCGCGTCGATGTCGGTGACGTTGAGGTGGACGTGGAAGCGGTTCATTCCCGGTCTCCTGGCTTGGTGGTCTGGCACGACGTGGCAGGGCCGCACGACACGGCGCCGGCGCAGCAGTTCTCGGTGAGATAGGCGATCAGTGCGTTCATGCGCTCGTAGTTGGCGCGCACGCGGATCACCCGGCCTTCGCGGGTGTCCTGCACGAGGCCGGCCGCGCGCAACGCATTGAGGTGGGCGGACAGGGTCGCTGGCGGCAGGTCGAGCGCGTCGCGGACTGCCCCGACGGCCATCCCCTCCGGTCCGGCCTGCACGAGGGCGCGGAACGCGGCGAGCCGGGGTTCGTGGCTCAGCGCGGTGAGTGCGGCGAGGGCGTCTTGGGTTTCCATACTTCCATTATTCCGGAATTATGGAAACAAGCAAGCGCCACGGCGCGCATCAGGTTACTGCGGCGGACGCCGCGGCGGCTCCCGCCGCGGCCGGAACGGCTCACGACCAGCCCAGCTTCTCGAACAGGTGTACCAGCAGCCAGGCCACCCCGCCCGCCGCCGGCAGGGTCAGGATCCAGGCCCAGATGATGCGCTCGACAACGCCCCACTTGACCGCCTTGGGGTTCTTGGCGGCGCCCACGCCCATGATCGAAGCGGAGATGTTGTGGGTGGTCGAAACCGGGATGCCGAGCGACGAGGCGACCGTGATCACGGTCGCCGCCGAGGTTTCCGCGGCGAAGCCGTCGATCGGGTGCAGTTTGACCATCTTGTGCCCGAGCGTCTTGATGATGCGCCAGCCGCCCGCTGCGGTGCCGCAGGCCATGACGATCGCGCACGAAAGCTTGATCCAAAGGTCGATGTCGCCCTTGGCGAGCGCGTTGGCCGACGGCTTCAGGAAATCCAGCCACGCCGGGAGCGCGTCGAGCTGGTGCGCCTTGGCGGCCGACACCAGGGCGAGCGCGATGATGCCCATGGTCTTCTGCGCGTCGTTGGAGCCGTGCGCGAAGCCCATGTACCCGGCGCTCGCGAGCTGGGCCTTCTTGAAGAACGCGTTGACCCAGCGCGGCCGCGCGAGCCGCGAGAACGGCCCGCCACCGCTCGAGATCCCGACGATGATCGAGTACAGCAGCGCCAGCAGGAGCGCGCCGCCGACGAAGCCGATGAGCGGCGAGCTCACCATCGGCAGGATCACCTTCCAGAACACGCCCGCGCCCTTGAACCACGGGTGCGCCGGCTGCGACCAGATGATCGCCGACCACTTGCCGTGCGACGACGCGAGCGCCGCGCCGCACAGGCCGCCGATCAGTGCATGGCTCGACGACGACGGCAGGCCGAGCGCCCACGTGAGCAGGTTCCACACCGTCGCGCCGGCGAGTGCGCACAGGATCAGCTGCGCAGTGACGTCGACGACGTGGGTGTCGAGCAGGCCGCTGGCGATGGTCTTGGCGACCGCGGTGCCCCACAGCGCGCCGATCAGGTTGGTCGCCGCCGCCAGGCCGACCGCCTGGGCCGGCGAGAGCACCTTGGTCGCTACCACGGTCGCGATCGAGTTGGCGGTGTCGTGGAAGCCGTTGATGTACTCGAAGACGAGCGCAACGACCACCACCGCGAGGACGAAGCTCAGCACGGCGGCGGCTCAGGCGTTCTTCAGGACGATGCGGTAGACCACCGAACCGGCCTCGCGGCAGCGGTCGATGGCCTTCTCGAGCAGCTCGAAGAAGTCCTTGATGAGCAGCACCACCATGCCGTCGTAGTTGCCGGCGTACAGGTCGCGGTAGAGCTCGAGCATCAGCCGGTCCGCCTCGTTCTCGATCGAGCGCAGGCGGTCGTTGAGCTCCTTCATCGGCTCGAGCTTGAGTCCGCGCAGCTGGCGGACCATCTCGAGCACGACCGTCGCGGCCTGTTCGAGCATCGCCGCCCGCGGCGCGAAATCGATCCCGCGCAACTGCCCCGCGGCCAGCGCGTAGCGGTCGGCGAACTTCTCGATCGCCTTCGGGATGCGATAGAGCGCGCCGGCCAGCGCCTCGATGTCCTCGCGCTCGATCGGCGTCACGAAGGTGTCGACCAGCGCGCCGTTGATCTGCTGCAGGATCTCGCGCTCGCGCTGGCGCACGCGCTTGAATTCCTCCAGCGACGGCGTGGCCGTCACGTTCTTCGTGAGCACCTGCAGGGCCTTGGCGCTGTCGAGCGCGGCCACCGCCGCCGATTCGAGCAGGCCGTAGAACTGCTTGCCGCTGCCGAAGATGGTTTGCAGGGAGAACATGCGGGCTCCAGGAAGGGGTTCGGCGCGGGCCGAAAAATGACCGCAATGTTACAGTGCCGGCGGCACGGATGCCCCGGTCGTGAAGGTGCTGGATTGCGTCCATGGATGGAACGCTCGCGCAGAAAAGCCGCAAGGGCCTGATCCGGCGGAGGCGGGCGCGAGCCTGCGCGATGCGCGCCGGGAGCCATGACGGTCCGGGAGCGACCGGGCGCAGGGCGTGCCGACGCATGAACGCCTGCCGCGCCGCTCGCGTATCCTGTCCAGCCGAGCGCGAACCGATACCTGCCGTGCCCCTTCCGACGCCCTCGACCGCTTCCGTCCGGCGCCGCTGGCTACCTGCCTTCGCCGTGCTCGCCGCGGCCGCCCCGTGCGCGGCGGCCGCCGAAACGCCCCCGGCGGTCATCCCCGCGACCGACCGTCCGCTCGGCTGGGCCGTGCTGGCGATCTTCGCGGTCGCCTACGTGCTGGTCGCGCTCGAGGAGCGCCTGCGGCTGCACAAGTCCAAGCCGGTCATGCTCGCCGCGGCGCTGACCTGGGGCTTGATCGGATGGTCGGTGCGTTCGGACCCGGCCGGTTCGCAGCTCGTGGCGAACGCCTTCGAGCGCATGTTCCTCGACTACGCGGAGCTGTTCTTCTTCCTGATCGTGTCGATGACCTACGTCGACGCGATGGCCGAGCGCGGCGTCTTCGACGCGCTGCGCGGCTTCCTCGCGCGCCGCGGGCTCGGCTACCGCGGCCTGTTCTGGGCGACCGGCCTGCTCGCGTTCGCCCTCTCGACGGTGCTCAACAACCTGTCCACCGCGCTGGTGGTCTCGGCCGTCGTGCTCGCCGCGGGCAAGGACAGTCCGCGATTCGTCGCGCTGTGCTGCGTGAACATCGTGGTCGCCGCGAACGCGGGCGGGGCCTGGAGCGCGTTCGGCGACATCACCACGCTGATGGTCTGGCAGTCGGACCACGCCGGGATCGGCGATTTCCTGCGGCTGTTCCTGCCCGCCCTGGTGAACTGGCTGGTTCCCGCGCTGGCGATGCATTTCGTCGTGCCGCGCGGCAAGCCGCTGGATGCAGCCGCGCCGGGGCCCGTGAAATTCGGCGGCGCCGCGACCTGCGCGCTGTTCGCGCTGACGATCGTGATCACCGTCGTCTCCAGCCAGGCACTGCGCCTGCCGCAGGTGTTCGGCATGCTCGCCGGCCTCGCCCTGTTGCAGGCGCTGGGCTACCTGATCACCCGGCGCGAACCGGGCTACGAGCAGCCCGACATCCACCACGACCGCGCCGGCTACAGCATCTTCAACATCATCGCGCGCGCCGAGTGGGACACCTTGCTGTTCTTCTACGGCGTGCTGCTGACGGTCGGCGGGCTGGCGACGCTCGGCTTCCTGCACCTGGCGTCCGAACGGCTCTACGGCCATCTCGGTGCGACCGCGGCGAACACGATCCTCGGCATGCTGTCGGCAATCGTCGACAATATCCCGATCATGTCCGCGGTCCTGCAGATGAACCCGACGATGGACTCTTCGCAATGGCTGCTGGTCACGCTGACCTGCGGCGTCGGGGGCAGCCTGCTGTCGATCGGCTCGGCGGCCGGCGTCGCGCTGATGGGCGCGGCGCGCGGGCAGTACACCTTCCTCGGGCACCTGCGCTGGACCTGGGCGATCGCGCTGGGCTTCGTCGCCAGCGTGGTCGTGCACCTCGCGCTCAACGCGCCGCGGGCGCAGCCCGCCCCGGTCCACCCCGCGGTGCCCGCAGCGGCCGTCGCGTCGCCGCACGCGCAGGTTCCGGGCCGGCGGCCTGCGCGGCCGCCGGCGGTCCGCCACCCTACGGCTTCACCGGGCGCGCCGCCGCCGCCGCAACGCGACCCTGCGACTTCCCCATGACCCGCATCTTCATCGTCTTCCTGCTCGTGCTCTTCAACGGCTTCTTCGCGATGTCGGAGATGGCCGTGATGACCTCGCGCCGCAGCCGCCTCAAGCAGATGGCGCAACACAGCCGCACCGCGGCGAAGGCGCTGCACCTGGCCGAGCATCCGGAAGGCTTCCTGTCGGCGGTGCAGCTGTGGATCACCCTGCTCGGCCTGCTGACCGGCTACTTCGGCGGCGAATCGATCGGCACCGAGATCGAGGGGCCGATCGCGCGCAGCGTGCCCCTGCTGGCGCCGTACGCGCACGGCATCGGCTTCGTGTTCGGTTTCCTGGTGATGGTGTTCCTGTACGGCGTGATCGGCGAGCTCGCGCCCAAGCGCATCGCGACGCTGTTCCCCGAGCGCCTCGCCTGCTACGTCGCCTACCCGATCCACGTGCTGGCGATCGTGGCCAAGCCCGGCGTGGTGATGCTCTCGTTCTGCACGCGCACGCTGCTGCGCCTGCTCGGCCTGCGCCAGGGCGACAAGGACCAGGTCAGCACCGAGGAGATCCGCATGCTGGTGTCCGAGGGCCACGAGCAGGGCGCGATCGACGAGGACGAGCGCAACATGATGCACCGCGTGCTGCGCCTGGGCGACCGCACCGCAGGCAGCCTGATGACGCCGCGCACGCAGATCGCCTGGCTCGACGCGGCCGCGACGCTCGAGGAGAACATGGCGGTCATGAAGGAGACCGCGTACTCGCAGTACCCCGTCTACCGCGCGAACGACAGCGACGTGATCGGCGTGCTCGAGATGAAGTCGCTCGCGATGCGCCTCGGCGAGGCCAACGTCGACATCTTCTCCGAGCTGCGGCCGCCGGTGTTCGTCGCCGAATCCACGCGCTCGCTCGGCCTGCTCGAGATCTTCCGCGACGAGCAGCAGACGCTCGCGCTGGTGGTGGATGAATACGGCGAGATCCAGGGCCTGGTCACCCTCGAGGACCTGATGGGCGCGGTGATTGGACGCCTGCAGTCGGTGGAATCGACCGATCCGGACGAGCAGCCCGTCGTGCAGCGCGAGGACGGCTCCTGGCTCGTCGACGGCGGCCTGGCGATCGACGACCTGCTCGAACTGCTGTCGATGACCACGACCGCTGCCGAGGACGAGGAACAGGACTACCACACGCTCGCGGGCATGGTCATCGACCACTTCGGGCGGATCCCGCACGTCGGCGAGCACTATGCCTGGAAGGGCGTGCGCATCGAGGTCGTCGACCTGGATGGCGCGCGCGTCGACAAGCTGCTGATCTCGCGCATCGCGAAGTCCGATCAGCCTGCCGACGAGGGAGAGGAGGGCGGCTGAGACTTCCCCGAACGTCCAGCCCCAGGCCGGATACGCACCGATAGCGCCGCAGGAGGACCGATGAAGCTCCAGAGTGTCGCGCTGTACCAGCCCGGCGATCAGCTCACGCAGCGGATGCCGGGCGGCGCGCGGGCGCTGGCCGACTACATCGATCGCTTGCTGCTTGCGGTCGACGCCGGCGTTCCCGCGCACGGGATTGAATCGCTCGCCTTGATCGTCGCCCTGACGCCCGCTGCCCAGGGCTTCTGGATGGTCGGGCCGGACGGCGCGCCCATGGATCCGGGGCGATGGCGGCCGATGCTCGACGCCGTCATCCGCCCGGAGGTCGCGGGTGGGCCGGTCGCGTTCGCGATGTTCTGTGGTGGCCCGGGCGAGGAACGCCCGACCGATTCCGGCCCGCCGATTCCCCCCGAATGGGTCGCCGTCGCCAGGGAGCGCGGCGAGACCGTTTCGCTGGAGGATGTCCTGCTCCAGCTGTTGCCCGGGCCGGATCGCACCGGATCACCGTCGCGGGCGTGACCATCGTCGACGACGTCCATCCCGCAGGTGAAACCATGGCCGAGATCTACATCAGCACCGACGTCGAGACCGACGGACAGATCCCCGGACCGCATTCGATGCTGAGCCTCGGCTCGGCCGCGTACACCGCCGACAAGCGGCTGGTCGCGACCTTCTCGGCGAACCTCGAGACCCTGCCCGGCGCAGCGGCCGATCCGAAGACCGCGCAATGGTGGGCGACCCAGCCGGAGGCGTGGGCGGCCTGCCGAAAGGACCTCGAGGCGCCCGCGGCGGCGATGGCGCGCTACGCCGCGTGGATCGGCGGGCTCGCGGGCAAGCCGGTGTTCGTCGCCTACCCGGCCGGGTTCGATTTCCTGTTCGTGTACTGGTACCTGATCCGGTTCACCGGGCAGAGCCCGTTCAGCCACTCGGCGCTCGACATGAAGACGTTCGCGATGGTGCTGCTCAAGGCCGGCTACCGCGACGCCACCAAGCGCAACATGCCGCGCCGCTGGTTCGACGACCTGCCGCATTCGCACGTCGCGCTCGACGACGCGATCGAACAGGGAGCCCTGTTCTGCAACATGCTGCGCGAGAGCCGCGGCTGACGGCTCGACGAAGACGCGCGCTGTTCTGCGGCGAGCCGGGCGACAGCCGCGCCTGAGCGCGGGACGCCCGACGCTTCATCCGCGCTACATCGACGATCGCCGACACTGCGGCGACGCGGCCAGGAAGGCCGCGCGGGACGCCATGGAAGGACAGACTTCGAACACCGAGCGGCTGCTGTCGGACTTCGCCGAAGGCGACGACGCCGAATGCGTGCGCTTCGGCGACATGCTCGACCGCTACCGCCGGCGGGTGTTCGGCGTGTTCCTGCTCGCCGCGACCCTGCCGAGCCTGATCCCGGTGCCGCTGGGGCTTTCGATCGTGAGCGGCGCGGTCGTCGCCCTGGTCGGCGTGCAGATCATGCTGCACTTCGAACGCCCCTGGTTGCCGGACTGGCTGCGCGGCCGCGGGCTCAAGCGCAAGCGCCTGCGCAAGATCCACGAGCGCCTGCGCAAGCCGCTGGAATGGCTGGCGCGCGTGGCACGGCCGCGGATGCAGGTCCTGTGCGACAGCGTGCCCGCCTGCATCGCGACGGGCCTGCAGGTCATCCTGCTCGGCGTGCTGCAAAGCCTGCCGATTCCGTTCACCAACGTACCGATCGGCTGCCTGCTGCTGGTCTACTGCTTCGCCCTGATCGAGCGCGACGGCGTGCTGATGCTCGTTGCCTGGGCGCTGGGCAGCGGCGCGATCGCGACCATCGCGTTCTTCGCGTGGCGGCATATGCACTGAAGCCAATCGGCCGTCGTTGCGGACACCAGCACCGTATCTGGATCAGAGGCCTGCGCGGTCGAGCAGCAGATCGACCGGCGAAGCGGGCGGCAGCGTGCCGAACGCCAAGCCGCCTTCGCGTGCAAGCCGGCTCGCACAGAACGTCGCGGCGATCGCCGGCTGGCCCGCGCGCAACAGCTGTCCCGCCTGCAGGCACAACGCCATGCGCTCGACGAGCCAGCGAGCACGCGCGGGCAAGGCGTCGGCCGGTCCCGCGAGCGCGTCGCCGATCGCCTCCACCGCCGCGTCGAAAGCCGGATGCACGCCCGCCGCGAGCGCGAGTTCCGCGCGCAGCGCCTGCGCGCAGGCCGGCTCGCGCTGCAGTGCGCGCAGCACGTCGAGGCACTGGATGTTGCCGCTGCCTTCCCAGATCGAATTGAGCGGCGCCTGCCGGTAGAGCCGCGGCAGGCCCGATTCCTCGACGTAGCCCGCGCCGCCGAGGCATTCGAGCGCCTCGGCGACCATCGCCGGCGCGCGCTTGCAGATCCAGTACTTGCCGATCGCGGTCGCGATGCGCGCGAACGCCGCTTCGCCCGGGTCGCGCGCCGACGCATCGACCGCGCGCGCGACGCGGAACGCGAGCGCGGTGGCCGCTTCCGATTCCAGCGCGAGGTCCGCCAGCACCTCGCGCATCAGCGGCTGCCGCGCGAGCGTCGCGCCGAACGCACGCCGGTGGCGCGCGTGGTGCAGCGCCTGCACGAGGGCCTGCCGCATCACTGCCGCCGAACCGAGCATGCAGTCCAGCCGCGTGAGCCCCACCATCTCGAGGATGGTCGCGATGCCGCGCCCCTCGTCGCCGACGCGCCACGCGTGCGCGCCGGCGAACTCGACCTCGCTGCTCGCATTGCTCCAGTCGCCGAGCTTGTCCTTGAGCCGCTGCAGCCGCAGCGCGTTGCGCGAACCGTCGGGCGCGAAGCGCGGCAGCAGGAAGCAGGTCGGCCCCGCATCGGTCTGCGCGGTGACGAGGAAGGCGTCGCTCATCGGCGCCGAAAAGAACCACTTGTGCCCGACCAGCTCGTACAGCCCGTCGCCGACCGGTGCCGCTCTCGTCGTGTTCGCGCGCACGTCCGACCCGCCCTGTTTCTCCGTCATGCCCATGCCGATCGTGTTGCCGGGCTTGTCCCACGCGGGCACGTGGCGGCCGTCGTAGCGCGGCGCGACGACGCGCGGCAGCCACGACGCTGCGAGCTCGGGGGCATGCCGCAACGCAGGCACGCAGGCGTAGGTCATCGTCAGCGGACAGCTCGTGCCCTGGTCGGCCTGGTAGTGCAGATACATCAGCACCGCGCGCGCGACGTGCGCGCCCTCGCGATCCGCATGCCGCCACGCGAAGCCGCTGACGCCATGTTCGGTCGCGATCCGCATCAGCTCGTGGTACGCCGGATGGAACTCGACCTCGTCGATGCGGTGGCCGTAGCGGTCGTGCGTGCGGAGCTGCGGGCGGTGCGCGTTGGCAAGGCGGGCGAACTCCTGCACCTCGCCGCCTGCAAGCTTGCCGTACGTGGCGATGGCTTCCCCGGCCCACGCGCCGCCCTCGCGAGCGACGGCTTCGCGCAAGGGAAGATCCGTGAGCCAGGCGTCATAGGGGACCCGTGGCGGAGGCTGGTTCTCGACGGCGTGGGTCGCGAAGCGCGGCGGCGTTTCCATGCGGGTCCTCGCGACGATGCATGCCGCGGCGGCGCGGCCTCGCTGCATCGTGGCCGCGCGGTCGCGCCGCGGTCAACCGCTGGGTCCTGCCCGGCCGACATCGGCTTTGCACAACTTTACAAAGCAGCCAATCCACCGACATGCGTCCGGCCGAGGATGGGCCTGCGCGGGCGATCCACGACCGCAACACCAACGGGGAGACAAGACGATGGGCAAGGGAAATCCTTTCGAGCCGGCATGCGGCGGCCAGCGATCGGGCGGGATGGGCCAGCGCGGCCGACGGCTGGCCGGCGCCCTGCTGCTGGCGCTGGCAACGGCATCCACGCCCGCCTTCGCGCACGACGCGGATCATCCGCCCGACTTCTATCGCGCGACCGACCTGGAGGAGCTGCACGGCATCGTCGAAACGATGCACCAGGGCGCAGACCCGCGGCAGTCGGCGCGCATCGACGCCCTCGTGGCGGCGGCGACGCCCGGGTTGCGCCAGCTCAGCCAGCGCGCGATGGCCGCACATCGCCGCAAGGTGGACCTGCTGCTCCATGATGGCATCGATCGCACGGCGCTCGCTCGCGCGCAACGGGACGAGCTGGCGGCCGCGGACGCCTTGTCGATCCGCATCGACCAGGCCCTAGCGCAACTCGCCGCGACACTGACCCCGGCGCAACGTGCCCGCTTCCGCGAGCACGCGCACGCCCACGCGAGCGGTCCCGCGGCGCGGTGACGGGGACGCCGCTCCGACGCGCGGCGTACTATCGATGGCCGCGGCATCGCCGCGCAGCCTCGTTTTCCGGGCGATGAATGGGCGATCACGGCAGGTCGGGACATGGCGCAACGGGTGCTGATCATCGAGGACGACCGGCGTCTCGCCGACATGCTGGCCGTCTACCTCGGCCAGAACGAATTCGCGGTCGTCCACGCCGAAACCGCGGCGCAGGGCATGGCGCTGCTGTTCGCGTCCGATCCCGTGGCTGCGTTCGACGTCGTGCTGCTCGACATCATGCTGCCCGATGCGAACGGACTGGACGTCTGCCGCCGGATCCGTGCACAGCCGCATGCCGCGAACGCGGTGCCGATCGTGATGCTGACCGCCAAGGGCGACACGATGGACCGCATCGTCGGCCTGGAACTGGGCGCGGACGACTACCTCGCCAAGCCCTTCGAACCGCGCGAACTGCTGGCAAGGATGCGCGCGGTGCTGCGGCGTCCGCGCATCGCCGCGGCGACTTCGCCGGGCCTGCTGCGCTTCGGTGAACTGGAGATCGACCGCGACGCGCGGGTCCTGCGACTGCGCGGGCGCGAGGTCGCGGTCACCGCCTACCAGTTCAACCTGCTGGTCGCCCTCGCCGAACGCGCCGGACGCGTGCTGTCGCGCGAGACGCTGCTCGACCTGCTGAAGAAGGAATCGCTGGAGCCTTTCGACCGATCCATCGACGTGCACGTCGGAAGGCTGCGCTCGGCGATCGAGGAGGATCCGAAGAAGCCGCGGCGGATCCTCACGGTGCGCGGCGTCGGCTACGTCTTCGCGCGCGGCCAGGACGCGCACCCTTCCCATGGCTGAACCCCGCGACCGCATTGCCTGGCCCCGGCGGCTCTACGTCCGCATTTACGTCGCGCTGTTGGCCAGCCTGGCGGCATTCGGTGTGCTGTTCCTGCTGTGGCACGAGATCCCCGGCTCGCACGAAGGCCCGCCGCGCCTGGCCGCGATCCTCGCGCTGCTGATGTTGACCGTGGCCGTGGGCGCCTACCCGGTCGTCCGCCGCCTGACGCGCCGACTCGAGCACCTGCAGCGCAGCGTGGAAGCGTTGGGTTCCGGGCAATTGTCGACGCGTGTGGCGATCGACGGCAGCGACGAAGTCGCGAGCCTGGCCGGCAGCTTCAACCGCTCCGCCGCCCGTATCGAAGCGCTCGTCGAAGCGCAGCGGAACCTGCTGGCCAACGCCTCGCACGAACTGCGCTCGCCGCTGGCGCGGATGCGGATGGCGGTCGAACTCCTGCAGGAACACGCGCCGCCCGACGTGCGCGCAGAACTCGTCCGCAACATGGCGGAGCTGGACCAGCTGGTGGACGAAATCCTGCTGGCCAGCCGGCTCGACGCCGACGCCGAAGTCGCCATGGAACGGGTCGATCTCACCGGACTGGTCGCCGAGGAATGCGCGGCGTTCGACGCATCACTCGATGCACAGGCCGTGAGCCTCCAAGGCAATGCGCGCCTGCTGCGGCGGATGGTGCGCAACCTGCTGGAAAACGCGCGGCGCCACGGCGGCGACACGCCGATCGTCGTCCGCCTGGCGATCGATCCCGGCCCGGCGATCCGGCTGGAGGTCGTCGACCACGGCCCCGGCATTCCCGAGAGCGAGCGGGAAAACATCTTCGCGCCGTTCCACCGGTTGCCAGGAGCCAGCGAGCGCGAAGGCGGCGTCGGGTTGGGATTGAGCCTCGTGAGGCAGATTGCGGCGGCGCATGGCGGGATGGTGGAGTGCGTGGCGCCTGGGTCGGCGGGGAGTTGCTTCCGGGTGCTGTTGCGGTGCGGTCCAGCCCGTGTACGCGAAGGCAATTTGACCGACGTGGCCTCTGCCAACGCCCGATCCTTGGTGTCAAAGTTGCCAGTTTGACGCCCCGCCAAAGTCACGATGCGAACCGAGGCGGGCTACACGCTACTTGGCATCCCTGCACGGTCTCCATCTCGATCTGCCAGTGCCAGCACTGCGAAATTGGCCGGCGCTAGCTTCTCACCGGCAGATCCGGGGGTGCGTCAATGAGGGTAACCATCAACGGAGCCGGCGTGGCAAGGACGGCGCTCGCTTGTTGGCCGGGCGACCTGGGCACGAGGTGATGCTGGTGGAGCGTTGCTTCCGAACTGCGCACTGGCGAGTTCGTGCTCAAGCTCTGGGGGCATCGGCTTCGACGCGCAGAAAAGGATGGGCCTGCTGCCAAGGCCGCTGAAACTGCAGCACCACTCCGATGAGTTGCGCGTGGTCGACCGGTCGGGGCGAACCGGTGGCGAATACCCCTCGAGCGTGCCGTCGAAGTTCGCCAACGGGCGCATGGCCATTACTTCGCCCTGAACCCCGCGGTCACTTCGTTCTTGTGCGCTGCGAATGCGGCGAGCACTTCGCCTTTCTCCTGCGCAGGAACCTTCGCCGAATCCAGGCTCCGTCCAAGTTCTGCTGCGACTTCGTCGAACTCCACCGGCGAGATCTTGAGATCGCGGTGCGCTTCCTCGAGGCCCAGGTGCGTCTTGCCCGGCCGGGTCGCCGAGAACTTGAATGGCCCGCCGGTGATGTCGCAAACCCACAGGGTCCGTTCGAACTTGAGACCGGGTAGCCTGCCCAGGCTTTTCGTACTCCAGTCCCTGAGCGCGGGGTTCTTGGAGTTCTTGCCGACGACCGGGTTCTGGATCAGCGCATCACTGAACTGGTCGACGACCGCGGCGATCGCATAAACGCCGCCCAGCCGGTCGTACAAACTCTTGCCAGGCTTTGGCGCCGCCTGCAGCGGCAATGCCATGGCCATTGCCACCAAAACCAGTAACGCGAGCAAGGGCTTCTTCACGGGACATCCTCGATGAGTCATCGAGCCGCGGCTACGGCGCGCGAGAGAACCATGGCGCGCAAGGCAGCATTAGGTCTGTACGCCAACGCACACACGCCGGGAGGAGCACCCCGCGGGCCATTCCTGGCGAAACGCTGACGTTCCTGCGTGCATCGCGAGCCCCTTGGCCAAAGCCCAGCCTCGGCTGCTCACTCGTCCCCGGTCGGCACGATCTCCGCGTTCTCCACCATCAGGATCACGCTGCGCACCGGGGCGCGGGTGCGGTGGACGACGCCCTTGGGCACGGTGAAGCCCTGCCAGGGCTTGAGGTCGATCGAGCGGTCCTCGAGGTCGACGATGAAGTGGCCTTCGAGGCAGAAGAAGAACTCGTCGTCGGCGTCGTGCTTGTGCCAGTGGTATTCGCCCTGCATCACGCCGAGGCGGACGACGGCGTCGTTGACCTTGCACAGGGTCTGGTTGTACCAGGCGTCCTTGCACTCGGCGACCAGCCCGGGCACGTCGACGAGGGCCAGCGCGGGGAACAGGATCTCGAGGCGGGTCGTGTAGGGGAAGTCTTCGGGCTTGCTCATGGCGCCTCCGTCGGGGATGCGCCGAGTCTAGCGAAGCGCCGTGGCGCGCGGCGCTTCAGGCCGGCGCGATGCGCTCGCGCGGCGCGTCCGCGGGGGTGCGCGTGCGCAGCTGCTGCAGCACGCCGGTGAGCTGGGTCAGGTCGACCGGTTTGACCACGTGGCGGTCGAAGCCGGCCGCGGCGACGCGGCCGCGCTCGGCTTCCTGGCCCCAGCCGGTCAGGGCGACGAGCGCGAGCCCCGCGTGCCGCGGATCCTCGCGCAGGCGGCGGGCGAGTTCGCAGCCGTCCATGCCGGGCATGCCTATGTCGAGGATCGCGACCGCCGGCTGCAACTCCTCGGCCTTCTGCAGCGCATCCACGCCGCCGTAGGCGACGGCGACGCGCGCGCCGAGCAGGCCCAGCAGCATCGCGAGCGCGTCGGCGGCGTCGCGGTTGTCGTCCACGACCAGGATCGGCTCGGGCAGGTTCGCCGCGCTGTCCGGTACGGCCGCCTCGTGTGGACCGGCGACGGGTTGTGCGGCCAGCGGCAGCGCGACCGTGATGCGCGTGCCGCGGCCGATGCCCTCGCTCGAGGCCTTGACCGTCCCGCCGTGCAGGCCGACCAGGCTTTTCACGAGCGTCAGCCCGATGCCGAGGCCGCCGCCGCCCGCGCGCGCGGTGTCCGATACCTGCACGAACATGTCGAACACCGAATCGAGCATCGACGCGGGGATGCCGATGCCCGTGTCCTCGACGGACACCACGGCGTCGCGCGCGATGCGCTCGGCGTGCACGCGGATCGAGCCGCCGGGCGGCGTGTAGCGTGCCGCGTTGTTGAGCAGGTTCGAGAACACCTGGGCCAGGCGCACCGCGTCGCCCCACACGCGCATCGTCGCGTCGGCGATTTCCAGCTCGAGCTGGTGGCCCGCGGCATCGATCGCGGGACGGCTCAGTTCCACCGCGGCGCGGATGACCTGGTCGATGGCGACGTGCTCGCGCCGGAGCTCGATCTTGGCGCGCGTGACGCGGGAGACGTCCATGAGGTCGTCGACGAGGCGCACCATGTGGTCGACCTGGCGGCTCATGAGCGCATGCATCGACGCGGTGTCGACCTGCGCGGCCTTGTCGCTGTCGAGCACGTCGAGCACGGTGCGCAGCGGCGCGAGCGGGTTGCGCAGCTCGTGCGCGAGCGTTGCGAGGAATTCGTTCTTGCGCTGGTCGGCTTCGCGCAGGCCGTCGAACAGGTCGCGCAGTTCGTACTGGCGGCGGCGTCCGCGCAGCGCGCTGCGCAGCGCGCTCACGAGCGCGGCCACGCGGATCGGGCGCTCGATCACGGTGACGTTCGCCGACAGGTCCATCGCCGCGCTGACCGAACCCGAATCCGCGCCCGGTCGCGCGAGCACGAGCACCGATAGGTCCGACCACGGCGGCTGCGCCGTGAGCGCGCGCAGCAGGTCGGGAGCGGCCGGTTCGGCGAGCGCCTCCTCCGACAGCAGCAGCGCGCCGGCGCCGCGCGCGAGTTCCTCGACCACCTGCGCCATGCTCGCGCACACGAGGGTGTTGATGCCGGAACGGCCGAGCACGTCGCTGGCGAGCGCGCCGTCCTTGGCGGTCAGCGGACGCATCAGCACGCGCAGCAGCGGCGAATCGGGGCGATAGGGCGACATGGCGCGCGGGCCGGCTACTGCACCGGCACCGGCGAACCGGTGAGGATGCCGCGGAAGCGCCGCAGCGGCTCGCCGATGCGCAGGCCCTGCGGCGTCAACTCGAATTCGCGGATCGAGCGTTCGTGCATGCCGCCGCGTTTCTTGAGCACCGAGATCGCTTGCCGGACCTCGCCTTCGGCCTCGAAATAGCGCAGCAGCACGACCGCGTCGGCCAGATAGCTCGCGTCCACCGGCGCGCGCATCTGCGAACCGATCAGGCCGAGCTGGCCGGCGATCATCAGCGTCGCCACGCCGGCCTGTCCGAGGAAGGTCAGCAGCTCGTGCAGTTGCACGACCAGGAAGCGCTCGTCGGGCATCGCCTGCAGGTAGCCGTTGAGGCTGTCGATCGCGATCAGGCGCGCGCCCTCGCGTTCCACCGCGACGCGGATGTCGTGCACCAGTTCGCCCGGGGAAAGCTCAGCCGGATCGATCGCGCGGACCATGATGTGGCCCGAGGCGATCCAGGGCCGGATCTGCATGCATATGCCTTCGCCGCGCGAGCACAGCGTGTTAATGCTTTCGTCGAAGATGAACAGCGCGCTGCGCTCGCCGCGCTGCGCGGCGGCGATCGCGAACTGCATCGCCAGGGTGGACTTGCCGGTACCCGGCGGGCCGACGAGCAAGGTGCTGGTGCCGCGCTCGATGCCGCCGCCGAGCAGTGCGTCGAGCGAGTCGATGCCGCTGGCGATGCGTTCCTGCCGGAACTCGCGCTGGTGCTCGGCCGCGACCAGGCGCGGGAACACGATCAGGCCGCCGTTCTGGATGCGGAAGTCGTGGTAGCCGCCGCGGAAATTCTGGCCGCGGAACTTGATGACCATCAGCCGCCGGCGCACCGCGCCGAAGTCGGAATGGTGCTGTTCGAGGCGCAGCACGGCATGCGCGATGCTCTGCACCTGCAGGTCGTGCTCGGCGGCGGTCATGTCGTCGAGCAGCAGCACCGTGCACTGGCGGCCCGAGAAGAACTGCTTGAGCGCGAGGATCTGCCGCCGGTAGCGCAGCGAGGTGCCCGACAGCAGGCGCAGTTCGGACAGCGAATCGATCACAACGCGCGTGGGCTTGTACTCGCCGACGTCCTCCAGCACGCGCAGCGTGGTTTCGCTCAGTTCCACCTCGGAGGGGTGGAACATCGTGTACTGCTCCTCCGGGCGCAGCGTTTCCTGCGGCGGCAGCATCTCGCGGATGCGCACGCCCTCCAGGCTCCAGCCGTGCGAGCGTGCGACGCCGGTCAGTTCGTCGCCGGTTTCCGAGAGCGTGACGTAGAGGACCGATTCGCCGCGCCGTGCGCCTTCCATCAGGAACTGCAGCGCGACCGTGGTCTTGCCCGCGCCGGGCGTGCCTTCGACCAGATAGAGGCGGTTGGCGGCGAGGCCGCCGCCCAGCACGTCATCGAGGCCGGATACGCCGGTGCTCAGCAGGGGCGGCGTGGCCGCCGTGGGTTGGGCTACTTCCATGTGCGCTCCGTGTACTGGATATCCCCGTGGCGCGCATGGCGCGCCGCTGTGCAGGCCGCCTTCCGTGCGCCGGACGCGGCCATTGTGCTCTTTTTAGGTCAGCGACGCTGAATGGCGCGTTCGGCCGCGGCAGCGACGCGGACCGGCATGCGGGCCGTCGGGGCGGGCCGCATGCCCCTCGAAATCGCACCTCCAAACCTGCCAGAGGTCCCGCGGATCGAGACGGGATCAGGCCGCAGCCGATTCGTGCGGCTGCGGGGCCGCCACCGGCAGCAGCCACTCGCGCCGGTCCGTGCGCCAGGCCGACCACGGTTCGCCGTCGGCGCCGATTTCGAACACCTGCCAGGCGCCGGTGCGCGGCAGGAAGTCGAGGGCCGACTGGCCCGCATCGAAGCGTGCGAGCCATTCCGACGGATCGAGGCCCGGGTCGTTGCGCACGCCGAGGTAGCGCGTGATGCGGGTCCACGGGTCGCAGACCAGCGGGAACAGCAGCATCGGGCCCTGGCGCAGCGGACAGACGAACACCTTCGGCAGACCGCCCTCGGCGCGATGGACCTGCGACGGGCGGAAATGGTCGGGGTCGTCGAGCGGCTGGCGCTCGGCGCGCAGGTAGAGGCATTCGTTGAGGGGGCTCTCGCACTGCAGCCACCACTGGGTGACCGCGTCGGAACGCGTGCGGCGCACCAGGTCCTTGGAGACGAGGCGGCCGTCGGGAAAGCGCACGACGTCGTGCCCGGAACCCTCGTCGAGGTCGGCCGGCAGCAACGGCCAGCGCGGCGCATCGACCGCGAACAGCCGGTAGGCGATCGGCCAGCGGCCGAACGCGACGTGATGGACGCGTCCGCCGGGCTCGCTCGCGAGCACCTGCCATTTCGCGCCGTCGAGCACGACCGCGTCTCCGACGATCGCCTCGACGTCGGGCGCGACGCGGTGGCGGCCGCGCGCGTTCTCCATGATCTCGTAGGCCGGCTGCCCATGACGGGTCGGCGGCGCCCACGGCATCGGCGGCAGGCCCTGGCGGATGCGCTTGAACAACGCGGAACTGTCGATGTCGACCTGCTTGGGGTAGCTCGGCGGCGCTCCGGCCGGGCGGGCGTCGTTGACGGTCTTCACCCAGGTCACGGTCTGCATGACCAGGCTCTTCTCGTTGAGGCTCAGCAGCGGCACCTTCGACATCGAACGATCCCCGTGTCTGGTTGTTGAAAAAGGGCTGTCCTGCCCTTTTTCAACTCGCCGAGTCCGGTACAGGCCCGGACCCGGCTCCGCGAATCAAACACTGGCGTGTTGATTCGCGAGCGATCCATCCGAGGATCGCACCAGCAGTCGGTTCTTGCACTGACTGCTGGAAATCGGCCGGAACCGGTCGAACGACCGCACCGGCAGCGCACCGCCAACCCTGCCACCGGGCTGCCGGTTCGGCAAGCGCCGCGGTTCGCATTTTCGCGGTTCGGGTGACCGCGACTCGCCCAACCGGCCCGCTCGGGCTATCCTTCGCGTTTCGCGCCTTCGCCGGCGCACCGCGCGACCCGCATGAACCCGAATTTCCTCGATTTCGAACAGCCGATCGCCGAACTGGAAGCCAAGATCCAGGAACTGCGGCATGCGAGCCATGCCCCGGCGGTCAACATCGACGAGGAAATCCACGGGCTGCAGGAAAAGTTGCGGGCGCGCACCGGGGAGATCTTCCGCAACCTGACCTCGTGGCAGGTCTCGCAGCTCGCGCGCCACCCGGCGCGGCCCTACACGCTCGACTACCTGCGGCTTATCTGCGAGGAATTCCACGAACTCGCGGGCGACCGCGCGTTCGCCGACGACGCGGCGATCGTGGGCGGCCTGGCCCGCATGGGCGGGCGCAGCGTGATGGTGATCGGCCACCAGAAAGGCCGCGACACCAAGACCAAGATCCGCCGCAACTTCGGCATGCCCCGCCCGGAGGGCTACCGCAAGGCGTTGCGGCTCATGAAGCTGGCCGAGCGCTTCGGCCTTCCGGTCCTGACCTTCATCGACACCCCCGGCGCCTACCCCGGCGTCGGCGCCGAGGAACGCGGCCAGTCCGAGGCGATCGCGCGCAACCTCATCGAGATGGCCGAACTGCGCGTGCCGATCGTGTGCACGGTGACTGGCGAGGGCGGTTCGGGCGGCGCGCTCGCGATCGGGGTCGGCGACCGCACGCTGATGCTCGAGTACTCGACCTATTCGGTGATCACGCCGGAGGGCTGCGCGTCGATCCTTTGGAAGTCGCCCGAGAGGGCCAAGGACGCCGCCGAGGCGATGGGCATCACCGCACCGCGCCTGCTCGAGCTCGGGCTCATCGACAAGGTCGTCAAGGAACCCCTCGGCGGCGCCCACCGCGACCCGCAGGCGATGGCCGAACGGCTCAAGGGCGTGCTGACGCGCGAACTCGACGCGCTCGACAAGATCGGCGTGGACGCGCTGCTGGAGCGGCGGTACCAGCGACTGCGCAGCTACGGCGCGTACGAGGCCACGCCGGCTGCGTAGCGGGATGGCTTCGCCCCGTGGCGGGCGTCGGCGGACAGATCCCTCGCTTCGCTCGGGATGACATGGGTAGCTTCGAAGCCTCCCCCTCAGGGGGAGGGTTTGGGTGGGGGTGGTGTTGGCGTCGCAGGCGCCAGGCGCGAGGCTTCCTCCGGCGTCAAAGGGCGCCACGCACCCTTCGCGAGATTCCCCAGCGAAAGCGTTCCGATCGCCACCCTCACCAGCCGCAGCACGCCGACGTCGCACGCGGCCAGCAGCCTGCGGATCTGCCGGTTGCGACCCTCGTCGAGCACGATTTCCAGCCAGGCGTGCTTCGCACCATGGCGCAGCATTACCACCGACTTCGCGCGCAGCCTCTCGCCGCCTTCGTCGATGCCGGCGACCAGTCGCTCGAGCAGGCCGGCATCCGGAAGCCGGTCCACCTGCACGTGGTAGGTCTTGTCCAGCCCGGACGCCGGGTCGGCAATGCGGGCCGCCCATTCCGGATCGTTGCAGAACAGCAGCAGCCCCTCGCTGGCCTTGTCGAGGCGCCCGACCGGCATGAGCCAGGGCAGCCCGGCGCCGTCGAAGCAGCGGTAGACCGTGTCGCGGCCCTGTTCGTCGCGCGCGGTGGTGACCAGGCCGCGCGGCTTGTTGAGCATGAGGTACACGCGCTTCGCCGCCGCGACCGCGCGCTCCTCCACCGCGATGCGGTCCCTGCCCTGCACCACCGGGAATTCCGGGTCGGTGCGGACCTTGCCGTTCACGCGCACGCGGCCCTCGGCGATCCAGCCGGCGGCAACGGTGCGCGAGGCCAGGCCCATCTTCGAGAGCACGCGGGCAAGCCCGTGGCGGCGGGCCGGGACGGGGTCGGCGGTCATGCGGCCAGCATGGCCAAGGCGCCGTGGAAACGCTAGGCTTCGCGCCTTCGCGGAAGCGGCGGAACGTCGCCTGGCGCGGCTTCACCCCGAAATCACCGATCGAAGGCGACACTGCCCGCATGCAGACCGGCGAATCGAGCAGCGACGCGCGAACCAACGCACTCATGCGCGGGCTGCGCGGATTCGTGCGCTGGTTCGACACCGCCGCCGTCGATACGGACGATCTTGACGATGAAGACCGCGTCGACTGGGTCCGCGTGATCCCCTTCCTCGGCCTGCACGTCGCCTGCATCGGCGTGTTCTGGAGCGGCGTGTCGTGGACGGCGCTCGGCGTCGCGCTCGCGCTGTACTGCGTGCGCATGCTCGCGATCACCGGCTTCTACCACCGCTACTTCTCGCACAAGGCGTTCAAGACCTCGCGCGCCGTGCAGTTCGCGTTCGCCCTTGTGGGCGCGGCGTCGGTGCAGCGCGGGCCGCTGTGGTGGGCCGCGCACCACCGCAACCACCACCGCCATTCCGACACCGACAGGGACCTGCATTCGCCGGTCACGCGCAGCCTGTTCTGGAGCCACATGGGCTGGTTCATGTCGCCGCGCGGCTTCGTCACCGAGCACGCGGTGATTCCCGACCTCGTGAAATACCCCGAGCTGCGCTGGCTCGACCGCTTCGACCTGCTGGTCCCGGTCGCGCTCGCAGCGGGCCTGCTCGGCGTCGGGCACCTGCTGTACCTGTACGCGCCCGCGCTGCACACGGACGGAAAGCAGCTGCTGTTCTGGGGATTCTTCGTCTCGACGGTCGTGCTGTTCCACTGCACGGTCACGATCAATTCGCTCGCGCACCGCTGGGGCACGCGCCGCTTCGCGACGCGCGACAACAGCCGCAACAACTGGCTGCTCGCGATCCTCACGTTCGGCGAGGGCTGGCACAACAACCACCACCACTTTCCCGGCTCGGCGCGCCAGGGCTTCCGCTGGTGGGAAGTGGACCTGACCTACTACTTCCTGCGGGGGATGGCCGCGGCCGGCCTGGTCTGGGACCTCAAGCCGGTGCCCGTCGCGCTGCATGAGGTCCGGCTCGAGGCTCGTTGAAGTTCCGTCGCCGTGCGGCCCCCGCCGTAAGGTCCTACAATGGTCGTTCTGGCCGGGCGTTCGGGGGGACGTCTGCGGTCGCGAGCATCCGGAGACGCAAGATGAGGAACGAGGCATGAGGATCGCCGTCGTCGGCGGAGGCATTTCCGGCATGGGGGCGGCCTGGCTGCTCTCGCGCGATCCGGATCACGAAATCGTGCTGTTCGAACGCGACGACCGCCTCGGCGGCCACGCGCACACGCACAAGGTCGTGATGGACGGCAAGCTGTACATGGTCGACACCGGCTTCATCGTCTACAACAACGAGAACTACCCGCTCCTCAAGCGCCTGTTCGACGAGCTCGGCGTGCAGACCCAGCCGACGACGATGAGTTTTTCGGTGCAGGACGCACGCAACGGCCTGGAATACAACGCCGGCAATTTCGGCAGCCTGATCGCCAATCCGTTCAACCTGCTCGACGGCAAGTTCCTGAAGATGCTCGGCGAGATCAAGCGCTTCTACAAGGAAGCGCACCACCTGCTCGAGATCGAAGGCCCGGGCCCGACCCTCGGCGACTGGCTCAAGCAGCAGAACTACTCGACGATGTTCGTCGAGGACCACCTGATCCCGATGGTCAGCGCGCTGTGGTCGGCGCCTGCGGGCCAGGTCATGAACTTCCCGGGCAAGTACCTGATCCGCTTCATGCGCAACCACCGCATGCTGCAGGTCAACGGACGGCCCGAGTGGCGCACGGTCACCGGCGGCTCGGTCAAGTACGTCGACCTGATGCGCAAGAACTGGAAGGTCAAGGAGCGCCTCGAAACCCCGGTGACGAAGATCCTGCGCGACGAGGACGGCGTGCGGCTGTTCACCGACGAGGGCGAGGAGCGCTTCGACCAGGTCGTGCTGGCCTGCCACAGCGACCAGGCGCTGGCGTTGCTCGGCGATCCCAGCGAGGAGGAGAAGAACATCCTCGGCGTGATCCCCTACCAGGACAACGAAGCGGTCCTGCACACCGATCCGCGCCTGCTGCCGAAGAAGAAGAAGACCTGGGCCGCATGGAACGCCTACGTGCCGGCGCAGCCGAGCAGCCTGTGCATGGTCAGCTACTGCATGAACATCCTGCAGAAGCTCGACTGCGACGAGCCGATCGTCGTCACCCTCAACCGCACCGCCGAGATCGACCCGACGAAGATCATCGCGCGCATGCGCTACCAGCATCCGGTGTACACCGCGCGCAGCATCAACGCGCAGAACCGCCGCGTCGCGATCAACGGCCAGCGCCGCACCTGGTTCACCGGCGCCTACTGGCGCTACGGGTTCCACGAAGACGGGCTGCGTTCGGCGGTCAGCGTCGCCAAGGCGCTCGATGTGGAATGGCACTGAAGGACGGCGAGATCCGACCGATCCGCGCCGCGCGGCGCCGCCGGGGCGCGATCCCGCGACCGACGGCGACCCCGTCCGCAACGCGATCTACACCGGCTGGGTAAGGCACCGCCGCAGCGTGCCGCGGGCGCATGCGTTCCGCTACCGGCTCTTCATGCTCTACCTCGACCTGGCGGACATCGATTCGGTGTTCGCGGGACGCTGGCTGTGGTCGGTCGGACGGCGCAACCTCGCCGAGTTTCGCCGCAGCGACTACCACGGCGACCCGCGCGTGCCGCTCGACACCGCGGTGCGCGACACCGTCGAACGCCATCTCGGCGCGCGGCCGGCCGGCCCGATCCGCATGCTCGCGCACCTGCGGTACTTCGGGCACTGCTTCAATCCGGTCGTCTTCTACTACGGCTTCGCCCCGGACGGCGCGACGCTCGAGTGGATCCTCGCCGAGATCAGCAACATTCCCTGGAACGAGCGCCATCCCTACGTGCTGCCGGTCGCCGCCGCCCAGCGGCACCAGGGCGCCTTCGGGTGGACGTTCCGCAAGGAATTCACCGTTTCGCCGTTCATGCCGCTAGAACGCGACTACGACTGGCGCTTCCAGACACCGGGCGAGCAGCTGCGTGCCCACATGGACGTGCGCGCAGGACGACACGTTGAGATGGACGCGACCCTCGTGCTCGACCGTGAGCCCTTGACCGGTCCCGGCCTCGCGAAGACGCTTCTTCACCATCCCGTGATGAGCGCACGGGTAGTAATGGCAATCTACTGGCAGGCCTTCCGCCTCTGGGCGAAGGGCGTGCCGTTCCACGGACACGGGCGCGACCGCCCGCCGCCGTGATCCTGCCGGGCAAGGACGTCCGGAACCCCGATCGCCGCCTCCTCCGACGTTCCGACCGCCGCCGAGCCCGACCATGAGCACGCCCGCCGAAAGCCTCGCTTCCCCGCTCGCCGCCGCGCCGGACGCCGCCCGGTTCACCGGCTTCGAGCGCCGCCTGCGCGGCAAGCTGTTCGACGACATGGACCGCCTGCGCGGCGGGACGCTCGCTATCCGCGACGCGCTCGGCACGCGCACGCTCGGTCGCGCGGACGGCACCGATCCGGTGCAGGTCCACGTCGAGGTGCGCTCGCCCGAGTTCTACCGGCAGGTCGCGATGTACGGCAGCGTCGGCGCCGGCGAGGCCTACATGGACGGCCACTGGACCTGCTCGGACCTGGTCGGGCTGGTGCGCCTGCTGGTGCGCAACCGCGACCTGCTCGACGGCATGGAAGGCGGCCTCGCGCGCCTGGGCGGGATCGCGATGCGCGCGTGGAACACGTTCCGCCGCAACACGCGCGACGGCAGCCGCCGCAACGTCGCCGCGCACTACGACCTCGGCAATGCGCTGTTCGAACTGTTCCTCGACGACAACCTGATGTACTCGTCGGCGATCTTCGCCGACGAGAGCGAGTCGCTCGAGGCCGCCTCGCACCGCAAGCTCGACCGCATCTGCCGCAAGCTCGACCTGCAACCGTCCGACCACGTCGTCGAGATCGGCAGCGGCTGGGGCGGCTTCGCGCTGCATGCAGCGAGCCGTTACGGCTGCCGCGTGACGACGACGACGATCTCGGCCGAGCAGCACGCGCTGGCGACCGCGCGCGTCGCCGCCGCGGGACTCACCGACCGCGTGAACGTGCTGCTCGAGGACTACCGCGACCTCGCGGGCACCTACGACAAGCTGGTGTCGATCGAGATGATCGAGGCGATCGGCCACCAGTACCTCGACGCGTATTTCGCGAAATGCAATGCCCTGCTGCGGCCCGACGGGCTCGCGCTGATCCAGGCGATCACGATCGAGGACCACCGCTACGAGCAGGCGCTGACGTCGGTCGATTTCATCAAGCGCCACATCTTCCCGGGCAGTTTCATCCCGTGCGTGAGCGCGATGGTCGGCGCGAGCGCGAAGGCCGGCGACCTCCGGCTGTTCGGCCTCGAGGACATCGGGCCGAGCTATGCGACCACGCTGCGCCACTGGCGCGCGCGCTTCCTCGCGCGCCTCGACGCGGTACGCGCGCTCGGCTACGACGAGCGCTTCGTGCGCATGTGGGAGTACTACCTGTGCTATTGCGAGGGCGGCTTCCTCGAACGTTCGATCGGCGCGGTGCAGATGCTGTTCGCGCGGCCGGGCAACCGCCGCGCGCAATTCGTGCCCGACCTGGACGGCTCCCGCCCCGACGGCCTGCGGGCGTGATCGCGAAGGTCCTCAACGCGGTCGCCTACCAGGCGGTCTGGCTCGCCAGCGTGGCGGGGGCCAGCCGCGGGCTTGCGTGGGCCGGGCCGCTGGCCGCCGCGCTGTTCGCCACCGGCGTGCTCGCATCGCGCGGCCAGCGCCGCGCCGACCTGCGCCTGCTGCCGTACGCGCTGCTGATCGGTTTCGCGGCCGACAGCGCCTGGATCGCGCTCGGCTGGCTGGACTACGGTGCCGCCTGGCCCTCGGCGTCGTTCGCGCCGGCGTGGATCCTGGGCCTGTGGATCTCGCTCGCGCTGACGCTCAACCATTCGATGGCGGTGTTCAAGCGCCGCCTCGCGCTCGCGAGCGCGCTCGGCGCGGTCGGTGGCCCGCTCGCCTACTGGGGCGCCGCGCAGGCGGGCGCGGTGCGCATCGTCGCATCCCCGACCGTCGTGCTCGCGGGACTGTGCATCGCGTGGGCCGTGGTGTTCCCGCTGCTCGCGTGGCTCGCCGACCGCGGGTCTGCGGCGGTGGCGGCCGCTCCCGCGCGCGGGGTCGCGCCGTGATCGCGTGGTCGACGCTGGGCTGGGTCTGGATCGGCAGCGCGATCGCGATGACCCTGGTCTGGGCGTACTCGCGGCATGTCCGCAACGCCGGCTACGTCGACGTCGCCTGGGCGGCGCTGATGGGCGCGATGGGCGTGTGCGTGGCGGCGCTCGGTCGTGGCGCGGTGCTGCCGCGCGCGCTCGTCGGCGCGCTCGTCGCCGCCTGGGGCTTGCGGCTGTTCCTGCACCTGTACGCGCGCGTGCACGGGCACGCCGAGGACGCGCGCTACGCGAACCTGCGCGCGCACTGGAACGGCGACGAGAGGAAGTTCCTGCTGTTCTTCCAGGCGCAGGCGGTCATCGTGACCTTGTTCGCGATACCGCTCGTGGTGGCGGCGGCCAACCCCGTTCCCGGGCCGACCGCGTGGACGATCGCGGGCGTCGCGACATGGATCGTCGCGGTCGGTGGCGAAAGCCTCGCGGACCGCCAGCTCGCGGCCTGGATCGCCGATCCCGCGCACCGCGGCCGGTCGTGCCGGAGCGGCTTGTGGGCGTGGTCGCGCCACCCGAACTACTTCTTCGAGTGGGTCCACTGGTTCGCCTACGCGCTGCTCGCGGTCGGCGCGCCGATGGGCTGGCTCGCGTGGCTCGGCCCCGCGCTGATGTTCGCGTTCCTCTATCGCCTGACCGGCATCCCGTACAACGAGGCGCAATCGCTGCGCCAGCTCGGCGACGACTACCGCGCCTACCAGCGCGAGGTCAGCGCGTTCTTCCCGTGGCCTCCGCGCCGAACCGGTTGAGTCGAACGATGGGACTGATCGAAGCCTGCGAAAGGGGACTCGTGCCCGATGCGCTCACGCGCCGGGGCATCCGCGGCCTGTGCGCCGAACGCCTGCGCCAGGAACACGCCGGCGACCTCGCCGCCGCCGACGCGGTGTTCCGCCGCCGCCTCGCGCAGCTGCGCGAGAGCCCGCTCGCGATCGAGACCGAAGCGGCCAACCGCCAGCATTACGAAGTGCCGACCGCCTTCTTCCAGCGCTGCCTCGGCAGGCGCCTGAAGTACAGCAGCTGCTACTACGCGACCGGCAAGGAGACGCTCGACGAGGCCGAGGACGCGATGCTGGCGCTTTACGGCGAGCGCGCCGGCCTCGCCGACGGCCAGGCCATCCTCGAACTCGGCTGCGGCTGGGGATCGCTGACGCTGTGGATGGCCGAGCGCTTTCCGCAAGCGCGCATCGTCGGCGTGTCGAATTCGGCGAGCCAGCGCGAGCACATCCTCGCGCAGTGCCGCGAGCGCGGGCTGTCGAACGTGGCGATCCTCACGCGCGACGTCAACACGCTCGAGCTCGACGCGCGCTTCGACCGCGTGGTGTCGGTGGAGATGTTCGAACACGTGCGCAACTACCGGCTCCTGTTCGGGCGGATCGCCGGATGGCTCGAGGACGACGGCAGCCTGTTCGCGCACGTCTTCTGCCACCGCTACCTGATGTATCCCTTCGAGGACGAGGGCAAGGGCGACTGGATGGCGCGGCATTTCTTCACGGGCGGGCTGATGCCTGCAGCCGACACCTTCCTGCATTTCCAGGATGACCTCGTCCTGCGCGAACGCTGGCTGCTGCCCGGCACGCACTACCAGCGCACGGCGAACCACTGGCTCACCAACCAGGATGCGCACGGCAAGGAGGTGCTGAGGATCCTCGAAGGCGTCTACGGCTCCAGACCGCAGGCACGGATCTGGAGCCAGCGCTGGCGGATGTTCTGGATGGCCTGTGCGGAGCTGTTCGGTTACCGCGACGGCAGCGAATGGCTGGTCGCGCACTACCGGTTCGACCGGCGCCGCTGAAGCCGGCGGCGACGACCGCAACGAGCCCGGCGGCGGGCTACCGGTTCGCGGGAACCAGCGCGGGAACGGCAGGCGCGGCAGGCGCGGCCGCGGGCATCGGCTGCGGCGCGCCCTTCGACACGTGGATCCCCTTGGATTCCATCCACGCCGTGAACTCGGCGGCGCTGAACTTCTTTCCCCCGCCGCCGGCGTTGAAGCGGTACGGGGTGTTGTCCCACTGGGTCTGCTTGACGTAGCCACCGTCGCCCGACGGGGCGCGCGCGACCGGCCGGCAGCTTTCGTCGCGCAGGCGGGCGAGGACGCGGTCGACGGCCATCAATTCGTCGCTCGAGGAGGCCAGCACCCCGTCGGGGGCGCCGAGCTGCCGGCTGGCGCCGGGGAGTTCCCCGCTGAGCGGCGGCAGCGCGGTGGGGCGGATCGGCAGGGGCTGCGGCACCGACCGGATCGAACAATCCGGGCCGGCGAACGCCTGCGAAGCGGCCGCGAGGGCCAGGACCACACACGCTGCGTGACGGTTACGCATCGGCATTCCTCGAATCATTGCCCCCAAGCCACCTGCAGTGTAGGCATGCGCGACGGGGCGTTCAAGCGCCGTTTCCGGACCGGGCCCACAAAAAACGAAGCCCGGCGCGAGGCCGGGCTTCGTGGAACGTGCGACATGCCGCTGGATCAGTTCTGGACGTTCAGTTCCGTGCGACGGTTCTTCGCGCGGCCTTCCGGATTGTCCGAACCGTCCGGGTTGGTGTTCGGAGCGATCGGGCGGCTCTCGCCGTAACCATGCGGACCCAT
>Ga0207691_10000906_pt1 | contig 29417 bp, 29 predicted proteins | sample KBSM13metaG_FD_184327 | JGI IMG/M metagenome (GOLD analysis project Ga0207691, IMG submission 184327) | Miscanthus rhizosphere microbial communities from Kellogg Biological Station, Michigan, USA - KBS M1-3 metaG (SPAdes) (version 2) | ecosystem: Host-associated > Plants > Roots > Rhizosphere >...
ATCTTGATGACCGTCGCGCCCAGATCGGCGAGCAGCTGCGTGCACCACGGTCCCGCGAGGACGCGGGACAGGTCGAGAACAGTCAGCTGCGAGAGAGGGCCGGGCATCGTACGGCGGGACGGTACAGCGCGGGCATCGCTCGCGTGCTTCGCGGATCAGGCCTTCAGCGCCGCCAGCACTTCGTCGAGCATCTTCTTCGCGTCGCCGAAGAGCATGCGGTTGTTGTCCTTGTAGAAGAGCGGATTGTCGATGCCGGCGTATCCCGACGCCATGCTGCGCTTCATCACGATCGAGTTCTTCGCCTTCCAGACTTCGAGCACCGGCATGCCGGCGATGGGGCTCGTCGGGTCCTCCTGCGCCGCCGGATTCACGATGTCGTTCGCGCCGATGACCATCGCGACGTCGGTGTCCGGGAAGTCGTCGTTCAGCTCGTCCATCTCGAACACGATGTCGTAGGGTACCTTGGCTTCGGCCAGAAGCACGTTCATGTGGCCAGGCATGCGTCCGGCAACAGGGTGGATCCCGAAGCGCACGTTCACGCCCTTCTCGCGCAAGGCTTTCGTGATCTCGTTGACCGTGTGCTGGGCCTGCGCGACCGCCATGCCGTATCCCGGAACGATGATGACGCTCTTCGCGTCGCGCAGGAGCTCCGCAGTCTCGGTCGCGTTGATCGGATTCACTTCACCGGCGGGCTGCACCGCGCCCGACGCCGCGGCCGGCGCGGTGCTGTCGGTACCGAAACCGCCCGCGATGACGGAGAGGAAGTTGCGGTTCATCGCGCGGCACATGATGTACGACAGGATCGCGCCGCTCGAACCGACAAGCGCACCCGTGACGATCAAGAGATCGTTCGACAGCATGAAGCCGGTCGCGGCGGCCGCCCATCCCGAGTAGCTGTTGAGCATCGACACGACGACGGGCATGTCGGCGCCGCCGATCGCCATCACCATGTGGACGCCGAACAGCAGCGCGATCACCGTCATCACGATCATGGGGGTCATCGCCTCGGCGACGCTCCCCGCGTGGATGAACCGATAACCGCAATAGACGACGACGAGAAGTCCGGCGAGGTTGAGCAAGTGCCTGCCGGGAAGCAGGACCGGCTTGCCGGTGATTCGCGCCGACAGCTTGCCGAACGCGACCACCGAGCCCGAGAACGTCACCGCGCCGATCAGCACTCCGAGGTACATCTCGATCTCGTGAATCACGCGCTCGGCCGGCGTCATGCCGACGGATACCGCAGGGTCGACGAAGTTGGCGTACCCGACGAGCATCGCCGCGAGACCCACGAGGCTGTGCATCAGCGCGACGAGCTCCGGCATCTGCGTCATCTTGACGACGCGCGCCGCGTAGAGGCCGACGCAGGCGCCGATGGCCATCGCGCCCACGATGTAGGGCAGGCCGGCGGTCGTGACCTGAGGGCCGAAGATGGTCGCGAGCACGGCGATCGTCATCCCGATGATGCCGTACAGGTTGCCGCGCCGCGACGTCTCGGGATTGGAAAGCCCGCCGAGGCACAGGATGAACAGGATGGTCGCCGCGATATAGGAGACAGTCGAAAGGCTGGTGGTCATGTTCTCGGCCCGTTGTCGTTTTTTATTTGCGGAACATGTCGAGCATGCGCCGGGTCACGGCGAAACCGCCGAACATGTTGATCGTGGCGAGGGCGATGCCGCCCACGGCGAGCCAGCGGATCCATTCGTTCGGGCGCGAAAGATCGGTTGAGATCTTCGTGAGGTCGGGTGCGATCTGCACCAGTGCGCCGATCGCGATGATGCTGCTGACCGCGTTGGTGACGCTCATCAGCGGCGTGTGCAGCGCAGGGGTCACGTTCCAGACCACCATGTAGCCGACAAAGCAGGCGAGCACGAACACCGTGAAGTGGCCGAGGAAAGTTGCCGGCGCATAGCGGCCGACGAGCAGGAACAAGAGCGCGCCCACGCCGAACAGCACCGCGGTCTTAGTTGCGCTCATGGGGCCGCTCGCCTCGCCGTGACCCTTCGGCTTCGGCGGCATCGCGGGCGGCTTGGCCACGGGCGCCGCCGGCACGGCCGAAAGCTTTGGCGCGGGCGGCGGCCACGTCACTTGTCCGTCATTGATGACGGTGGTGCCGCGCAGAACCTCGTCCTGCATGTCCACCTTCACGACATCGCCCTCGATGCTCTTCGTCTTCAGCAGGTCCTCGGTGAGGCGCAGCAGGTTCGTCGCGTACAGCGTCGACGCCTGCTTGGCGAGGCGGCTCGGCAAGTCCTTGTACCCGATGATGGTGACGCCGTGCCTCACGACGACTTCGCCGGGTACCGTCAACTCGCAGTTGCCGCCCTGCTCGGCCGCCATGTCGACGATGACGCTGCCCTCCTTCATCGACTTGACCATGTCCTCGGTGATGAGCTTCGGCGCGGGCTTGCCAGGAATGAGCGCCGTCGTGATGATGATGTCGACGTCCTTCGCCTCACGCGCGAACACTTCGCGCTGCGCCTTCTGGAAGCCTTCGCTCATCACCTTCGCATAGCCGCCGACGCCGCTGCCTTCCTCCTGGTACTCGACGCCGACGTATTCCCCGCCCAGCGACTTGATCTGGTCGGCGACCTCCGGCCGCGTGTCGTTCGCGCGAACGATCGCGCCGAGACCGGAAGCCGCACCGATCGCCGCAAGGCCCGCGACCCCGGCGCCGATCACGAAGACTTTCGCCGGCGGCACCTTTCCGGCCGCCGTGATGGAGCCGGTGAAGAAGCGCCCGAATGCATGCGCCGCCTCGATGACCGCGCGATAGCCGCCGATGTTCGCCATCGACGACAGCGCGTCGAGCTTCTGCGCGCGCGAGATCCGCGGCACGCTGTCCATCGCCAGCACCGTCACGTTGCGCGCCGCGAGCGCCTGCAGGAGATCCGGGTTCTGCGCGGGCCAGATGAAGCTCACGAGCGTCGCGCCTTCGCGCAGCAGCGCGACTTCGTCGGGGCTCGGCGCCCGAACCTTGAACACGATGTCGGACATCGCCCAGAGCTTCTCGCGATCGGCGACGATCTCGACGCCGGAAGCGCGGTACGCGTCGTCGCCGATCTGCGCCGCTTCGCCGGCGCCTGCCTCGACCGCGACCCGGAAGCCCTGCTTCATCAGCTTCGCGGCAACGTCGGGCACGGTAGCGACCCGCTTCTCGCCCGCGAAGGTCTCGCGTGGAACTCCGATCAGCAACGACATTCCCCTCTCCCTTGCATCAGACGGCCGCTTGAGTTTTGCGTAATGCTGCCACAAACTGCCACGCCACGGGACCTCGCAGCTCGATACGAGTCGTGAACGAGCACTGGAAAGAGCACTTCGGGCACGACATCGCGTTCCACCGCAAGACCGCGGCGATCTACGATCACGTCAACAGCGAGCCGCGAATCCTCGCGAACGACCTCCTGTTCGCTCCGCTCGACGGCCGGGTGATGCCAGGCGAGTCGATGCTCGATCTCGGCTGCGGCACCGGACAGATGCTGCTCCGCTACGCGGCTCGATTCCGGCGCGCGGTCGGGGTGAATCACAGCGGCGAGATGCTCGACATCGCCGAACAACGACTCACGCACGCTCCGGCGTCGCGGCGCCCGTGGACGCTCGTGCATTCGGACTTCTTCCGCTCCGGGACGAGCATTCGCAGCGCCACTCGCTCGTGACATGCGTGGGCTGCCTGCACCATCTTCCCGCCGAGGCGTTCGACGTCTTCTTCCAGCGCGTCAAAAGCCGGCTCGAGCCGAGCGGCCAGTTGCTGCTGGCGGAACCGGTGGCCCCCACGGCCGCGAAGCGCCCATCGCGATCACGCGATGGAATGCGAAGTCGGTGATGGCCGCGCGCGCGCCGCTCATGCCCACGGAGGAAAGTCACGAGGCGCCGATCGCCGCCGACCTATTGTTGCAGCAGCCGGGGGGCGACACGGATTTGACCGCGTCGCCGCGTCTCGCGCCTGGGAATGTTCCAGCGCGCGCTGCCCGCGAGCGCGCTCGATCACATCGCGATGCGCTACCTGCACACGCGCTACGGCAGCACGGGCAACGTCGTCGCGGCACGTTGGCAAGCGCCCTGAACGCCGTCCCGAAGGCGCCCTGAGGGCGACGGCGCACGCGACGTAGTCATCGTCGGAGCGGCACGCCGGATGCGCCGCACCTGCATCGGCGGGAACGCGTGGCGTCAGATCGCGGCAGCGATCGCCTTGCCCACGTCGCTCGTTCGCGCGCTGCCTCCAATGTCGCGGGTTCGCGGCGCGGAGGGATCCGCGAGCACGCGCTCGATCGCAGCGACGACGGCTTTCGCGGCCTCGGCGTGACCCAGGTGCTCGAGCATCAGCGCCCCGGACCAGATCTGCCCGATCGGATTGGCGATGCCCCTGCCCGCGATGTCCGGCGCCGAGCCGTGCACCGGCTCGAACAGCGATGGATGCTCTCTTTCCGGATTGATGTTGCCTGACGGCGCGATGCCGATCGTCCCGCAAACGGCGGGGCCGAGATCGGACAGAATGTCGCCGAAGAGATTCGACCCGACGACGACGTCGAAGCGCTCGGGCCGCAGCACGAAATGAGCGACCAGGATGTCGATGTGGAACTGGTCGGTCCGCACGCCGGGGTAACGCGCCGCCATCGCGCGAAAGCGCTCGTCCCAGTACGGCATCGTGATCGAGATGCCATTCGACTTGGTGGCCGACGTGAGATGCTTCGACGCGCGCTTCTCGGCGAGCTCGAATGCGAACTTCATGATGCGATCGACGCCCTTGCGCGAGAAGATCGATTCCTGGAACACGATCTCGCGGTCCGTCCCTTCATACATGCGGCCGCCCACCGACGAGTACTCGCCTTCGGTGTTCTCGCGCACGACGATGAAATCGACGTCGCCCGGCTTCTTCCCGGCGAGCGGCGTCGCGATGCCCGGCATCAGCCGGCAGGGACGCAGGTTCACGTATTGATCGAATCGCCTGCGAAACTGGATCAGCGAGCCCCAAAGGGAGACGTGATCGGGAACCGTCGCCGGCCAGCCGACGGCACCGTAAAAGATGGCCGCGTACGGGGAGAGCGTCTCGAACCAGTCCTCGGGCATCATCGCGCCGTGCTTCGCGTAGTAGTCGCAACTCCAGTCGAATTGCGTCCACTCGAGGGTGAGCGCGAACTTTTTCGCGGCGGCCTCGAGCACGCGCAGGCCCTCCGGGACGACCTCCTTGCCGATTCCGTCGCCGGGAATGACCGCGATACGGTGTGACGTCATGATTCCTCCCAAGCGTTTCGTGAGGATTCTACCGCCTCGTCCATCCGCATGATGGCGCGACCGGGAGGCGAGTCCTAACCTGTCGTGAATGGCTGCACGTTTGCGGCGCCGACCACAGCCGCACGCTTGCGGCTTCGTTCACAGCCGCACGCTTGCGGCCCTGTTCACAGCCGCACACTTGCGGCCCTGTTCAGAGCCGCACACTTGCGGCTCCTGTCGTGCCGCACGCTGGGAGTCATTCCGATGCTCCGCCTGGGCTACTTGACGACGTTGTCGATCCTGCAAATCGTGCTGGTCGTCGAGCTCGCGCCGCCGCTCGCTCTCGCGCTCCGCGCCCACGCGCTCGCGGGCCTCGCCCCGGGCGGCTGGCCCGCAATGCTGCAGCTTTTCGCCATCGCTCTCGCCGTCGCAGGCAGTGCTGTCACGCTCGTCTTTCCGGGCATCGTCCTCGCCCTACACCGGCGTGCCGGCGCCATGCGCTTTCTGGGGCTGCCACACTGGGCGATCGGTCTGTCGATCGCGGGACTGAGCGTTCTCGGCGCGGCGACGGTCGCCCGCGCGGTCGCGTCGACTCTCCCGGACGAGGCTCGCATCGCCGTGCTCTTGGTCTCACACCCGGCGGTCACGGGCGGCCTCGCACTCGCAACCGCAGGGGTGCTGTGCGCCGAGCTCCTGCGGCGCAGCGTTCCGGCGCGGGCACTCAAACATGCACCGCGCCATCCGACCGGCCGTATCGAGGTGACGTATCCGCCCGAGCATCGGACGTATGCGTTGCGTTCCACCGTACCACATATGCAAGGGAGATCGGGTTGAGCTCGCGCACCTACTTGATCGCAGTCGTATCGAAGGACCACGTCGACGTCGGCGTCGCCGGGGCATTCGCACAGGTCAGCCACGGCAAGGCGGCTCCGCTCGAGCGAATGCGCGCAGGCGACGGCGTTGCCTTCTACTCGCCGCGCACGAAATACCCCGACGGCGAGCCCCTGCAGGCGTTCACCGCAATCGGCCGCATTCGCGACGGCAAGGTCTACCAAGCGACGATGGGCGACTTTCACCCTTTCCGGCTCGATGTCGACTTCCTCGCTGCGCAGACAGCGCTCGTGCGACCGCTGATCGACGATCTCTCGTTCATCCGCAGCAAGAAGCACTGGGGCGCGGCATTCCGCTTCGGTTTGCTGCGCGTGCCTGAAGCCGACTTTGCGCTCATTGCGGCCGCGATGGGCCGCTCGTTCGTCGACGATTTCCCTCTCGTGGCCTCCGCTGCGAACTCATCGGCCGGTGCCGTTGCCGACGCGTCTCCCCGCACCCGTCCCTCGACGTGACCAGCCGACTGCGCTATGTTCGGCGCGATGGATTCCGCGCCGGACGCCGTCTCCCGGACCCCCGCTCCGATGCGCTGGCGCTGGTCGCGCATCGAGGCGCTCGCGCCGACGGATCTTTACGCGGTGCTCGCCGCGCGGCAACAGGTCTTCGCCGTCGAGCAGCATTGCGCGTTCCAGGACGCCGACGGCCATGATCTTCACGCCTGGCATCTGCTCGCGTGGGACGAGCGTTCCGCAACGCTCACGCTCGCCGGCTACTTGCGCGTGCTCGATCCGGGTCGCAAGTTCGCCGAGCCGTCGATCGGCCGGGTGCTGACCGTACCACCCTATCGCGGCATCGGCTTCGGCAGAGGGCTGATGGTCGAGGGCCTCGCGCGCACGCGGCTCACGTGGCCCGGCCGACCGATTCGCATCGCCGCGCAGCAGCGGCTCGAGCGCTTCTATGCGGAGCTCGGGTTTCGCGCCGCTTCGGATCCCTACGAAGAGGATGGCATAGCGCATCTCGACATGCTCGTCGGGGCATCGGCATAGTGCCGCGGCTCGCGCAATCTTCGATCCGCTGCGCGCGTGCGCGGCCACCGGCTGCGGCCTTTTGCGCTCATTTGCGCCCATTTGCGTTACGATCGCACCCGTCCATGCCCCCCCCACCGCTCAAACAGACGTTCCTCGACTTCGAACAGCCGATAGCGGAGCTGCAGGCGAAGATCGACGAGCTGCGCTACGTCCACGAGGATTCGGCCGTCGATATCTCCGACGAGATCACGCGCCTGCAGAAAAAGAGCAACCAGCTCACGAAGGAGATATACGGCAAGCTGACGGCGTGGCAGATCGCGATGGTGGCACGGCACCCGCAGCGCCCGTACGCGCTCGACTACATCAATAGCCTGTTCAGCGACTTTCGCGAGCTGCACGGCGACCGCAGTTATGCCGACGATCCCGCCATCGTCGGCGGGCTCGCGCGCTTCAACGGCAAGCCGTGCATGGTGCTCGGCCACCAGAAGGGGCGCGACACGAAGGAAAAGATCTACCGCAACTTCGGCATGCCGCGCCCGGAGGGTTATCGCAAGGCGCTGCGGCTCATGAGGCTTGCGGAGAAATTCGGCTTGCCCCTGTTCACGTTCGTCGACACTCCGGGCGCCTATCCTGGCATCGGCGCCGAGGAGCGCGGGCAATCCGAAGCCATCGGCCGCAACCTTTACGAGATGGCGGGGCTGCGCATTCCTATCGTCGTCACCGTGATCGGGGAAGGCGGCTCGGGCGGCGCGCTCGCGGTCGCGATCGGCGACGTCACGCTCATGCTGCAGTACGCGACGTACTCCGTCATCTCGCCCGAAGGATGCGCGTCGATCCTGTGGAAGTCGGCGGAGCAGGCGCCGGAGGCAGCGGAGACGCTCGGGATCACCGCGCCGCGCCTGAAACAGCTCGGCCTCGTCGACAAGGTCGTGAACGAACCGCTCGGCGGCGCGCATCGCGATCCCGCGGCGATGATGATCGCGCTCAAGAAGGCGCTGACCGAGACGTTGCGCGCGCTTACCGACCAGCCGCTCGATTCGCTGCTCGAGACGCGTGAGGACAAGATCCTGTCGTACGGCAAGTACAAGGAGATTCCCGCGGGCTGACGACGGCGCCTGGCGCTCAGCTCGCGTGCTGCATGGGTTGTCGCTGCTGCGTCCCGGAGAATGGACAGGGCCTGGATGCCGGACTCCGCCGATCCGATCGCAACAGTGCTGGACGCCGTGCGTGCCGCGTTCGCCGCGGCGGACGTCGGTCGGCCGCGCGGCGCCAGACCGCGCGTCCTCGTCGCGTTGTCGGGCGGCCGCGATTCGATGGCGCTGCTCGACGCGCTCCGCGAGCTTGCGCACGAGCTCTCCATCGCGCTCTCTGCCGCCCATGTTCATCACGGCCTGTCCGCGCACGCCGACGCGTGGGCTACGTTCTGCGCAGACGCCTGCGCGGCCCGCAACGTGCCGCTCGCCGTCCATCGCGTGCGCATCGTCCGTGCCGGCGGCGAGAGCCTCGAGGCAGCTGCGCGCGCGGCGCGTTACGCGGCACTCGCGGCAAGCGATGCCGACTTGATCGCGCTCGCGCACCACGCCGACGACCAGGCGGAGACGATGCTGCTGCAGCTCTTGCGCGGCGCCGGGCCCCCCGGGCTTGCCGCCATGCCGCTGCACCGGGCGCCCGCGACGGGACCCGCACTGTTCCGTCCCCTGCTGTCGGTCCCGCGAAGCGCCATCGACGCGTATGCGCGAGCCCGCAGCCTTGACTTCGTCGACGACGAGTCCAACGTCGACATCGCCATGCGCCGCAATTTCATCCGGCACGAGATCGCACCGCGACTCGCCGCGGCGTTTCCCGGCTATCCGGCAACGCTCGTGCGCGCCGCCGCGCACCAGGCCGACGCATCGCGGCTCGCCGACGATCTCGCGCGGCTCGATGCCGCGAATGCGACGGCGGTCGACGTCAGTCGCGGCATGCTGCTCGACCGCGGCGTGCTGATCGCCCTGTTCCGCCGCGCGCCCCACCGTGCGCGCAACCTGCTGCGGTGGTTCATCGGCGAGCACGGCCTTCGCCCCCCCTCCGCCGCCCACCTTGCCGCGATGCTCGACCAGCTCGTCAACGCTGCCTCCGATTCGCGCGTGCGCGTTCCGCACGACGGCGCCGAGATCGGGTTTTATCGGCGCCGCATCGTCGTGCACCCCCCGGCGGTCTCGCCGTTCCTGATCGTGTGGCGAGGCGAGCGGGAGCTCGCGCTTCCGCACGGCATCCTTCTGTTCACTGCCTGCAACGGCAGCGACGCCGGTTGTGCGGCGCTCGACAGGCGCGAGGTTAGCGTCCGGCTCCGCGTTGGCGGCGAGCGCATGCAGCTCGCGCACGACCGCCCGCGGCGGGCGCTCAAGAGCATCCTGCGGGATGCTGGAATGCCGCCCTGGCAGCGCGAATCGCTGCCGCTCGTGTTCTGCGGGGATGACCTCGCGACCGTCCCCGGCATCGGCGTGGACCTGGCCTTCCAGGTGGCGATCGGCGAGACCGGATACGCGGTGCACTGGCATCGCAGCAGTCGCAACCCTTGACACGCATCAAAGGGCGGAGACCGGGCCGTCGTAGTCTGTGAGGCGGTGGAGGACGAGCGTGCGGTTGACAGCGAGGGGTTGTGCGGGCCTAATTTCCTGGAGCGGGCCCGGGCTTCTCGAGGCACGCTTCGTCCAGACAAATCCAATCGCTCATTCGCCAGGAGGATTCATGAAGTCGGGTATCGCACTCGCCGCCATCGCTGCATTGCTGATGGTGAGCGGTGTCGCGTCGGCGCAGCAGCCGATCGTCATCAAGTTCAGTCACGTGGTCGCCGTGGACACGCCGAAGGGCAAAGGCGCCGAATACTTCAAGAAGCTCGCAGAGGAGCGCACCAAGGGGCGCGTCAAGGTCGAGGTCTATCCGAACAGCTCGCTCTTCAAGGATGGAGAAGAAATGGAGGCGCTGCAGCTTGGTTCCGTCCACCTGCTCGCCCCGTCGCTCGCGAAGTTCGGCCCGCTCGGCGTCCGCGAGTTCGAGGTGTTCGACCTGCCGTACATCTTCGACAATTACGCGGAGCTGCACAAAGTCACCAACGGTCCGGTGGGCGCGGCGCTGTTCAAGAAGCTCGAGCCCAAGGGCATCGTCGGGCTCGCCTACTGGGACAACGGCTTCAAAGTGATGAGCGCCAACAAGCCGATCCGCATCCCCGCCGACTACAAGGGCCTCAAGATGCGCATCCAGTCGTCGAAGGTGCTGGGCGACGAGATGAAGGCGCTCGGCGCGATTCCGCAGGTGATGGCGTTCTCGGAGGTCTACCAGGCGCTGCAGACCGGCGTCGTCGACGGCACCGAGAATCCGCCGTCGAACTTCTACACGCAGAAGATGCAGGAAGTGCAGAAATACCTCGCGCTGACCGACCACGGATACCTGGGCTACGCGGTCATCGCCAACAAGAAATTCTGGGATGCCCTGCCGGCCGACATCCGGACGACACTCGAAGGCGCAATGAAGGACGCCACCAAGTTCGCCAACGACATCGCGCAGAAGGAGAACGACGACGCGCTGGCGGCGGTCAAGGCGTCGGGCAAGACGGAGATCATTACGCTCACGCCCGACCAGAAGGCAGCGATGAAGAAGGCGCTCGTGAGTGTCCACAAGGAAAACGAGCCGCGGGTCGGCAAGGACACGATCGCCGAGGTGTACAAGGAAACCGGCTTCAAGCCCTGATCCTCGGCAGCAGATCCTCGCGTGCGCCGCCGCTTTGCGCGGCCTTGGCGCCGCGGGCGTAGCGGTGTGAGCAGCGGCGGGTTCCCGATCGGGCGCCCGGGCGAGCGGGAGGAGACCGCATGAAGTTCCTGGATCATCTCGAGGAGTGGCTGATCGCGTTCCTGATGGGCGCGGCCACACTCCTGATTTTCGTCGCGGTGGTCCACCGGTATGCGGCCGGTTTGCCGATCCCTGGCGTCCAGGACGCGCTGCTCAAGATCGATCTCACCTGGGCGCAGGAGCTTTGCATCTACATGTTCGTTTGGATGGCGAAGTTCGGCGCCGCGTACGGCGTGCGCACCGGCATCCACGTCGGCGTCGACGTCATGATCAATCGGCTGCCGCCGGACACGCGCAAGTTGTACGTGCTCTTCGGGCTCCTGGCGGGCGCCACGTTCACGGCGATCGTCGGCACGCTGGGCGCGACCTTCGTCTGGGACATCGCGCACACCGACTCGGTGTCGCCGGACCTCGAGCTGCCGAAATGGATCGCCTATCTCTGCATCCCGCTCGGGTCCTACCTCATGTGTTTCCGCTTCCTGCAGGTCGCGTGGACGTTTGCGCGCACCGGCGAGCTGCCGCACCACGACGTCGCGCACGTCGAAGGCATCGAGACGTCCGACATCAATCCGTACGGGATGGCAGACAACCTGCACCCGGCCGACGCCACGCCGTCCGGAGGCCGCAAATGAGCACGCTCGCGCACGTCGCCCCCGTGGGCGCGCCGCGCTGGCCGGCGCTGATCCCGCCGCTCATGATCGCGATACCGCTGGCGTTGAAATCCGCAGGCTTCCCGGTCGCGAACCCGTGGATCATCTTCGCGCTCTTGTTCGGCCTGATGCTGACCGGCATGCCGATCTCGATCTCACTCGGCCTTACCGTCCTCACGTACCTGTTCACGATGACGACGGTGCCGATCGAGTCGGTCGCGCTCAAGCTCTTCACCGGCATCGAGAAGTTCGAGATCATGGCGATCCCGTTCTTCATTCTCGCCGGCAATTTTCTTACGCACGGCGGCGTCGCGCGGCGGATGATCGCCTTCGCCTCGTCGATGGTCGGCCACTGGGCCGGCGGACTCGGCCTTGCGGGCGTCATGGCATGCGCGCTCTTCGCCGCAGTCTCCGGCAGCTCGCCGGCGACCGTCGTCGCCATCGGGTCGATCATCTTGCCGGCGATGGTGAAGCAGGGCTTCCCGCCGCGGTTCGGCGCCGGCGTGATCACGACGTCCGGTGCGCTCGGCATCCTGATCCCGCCATCGATTGTGATGGTGATGTACGCGGTCGCGACGAACACGTCGGTCGGCGCGCTGTTCATCGCCGGCATCGTCCCGGGTCTCGTGCTCGCGACCTTCCTCGGTGCAACGACGTGGTGGATCGCGCGCAAGAACAATTTTCCGCGCCAGCCGAAGGCCACCTGGCCGCAACGCTGGCGGGCGTTTCGCGAGAGCGCGTGGGGTCTCTTGCTCGTGATCGTCGTCATCGGCGGCATCTACACCGGCGTCTTCACGCCGACCGAAGCCGCGGCGATGAGCGCCGTCTACGCGTTCTTCGTCGCGGTGTTCGTGTACAAGGACATGACGATCGCGAAGGTGCCGAAGATCCTGCTCGATTCGGCCAACATGAGCGCGATGCTGCTCTACATAATCACCAACGCGGTGATGTTCAGCTACCTCATGACCTCCGAGCAGATTCCGCAGGAGCTCGCTGCGTGGATGCTCGACAAAGGGCTCGGCGTCGTCGCCTTCCTGCTCTTCGTGAACATCGTGCTGCTCCTCGCCGGCAACGTGATGGAACCCTCGTCGATCGTGCTGATCATGGCGCCCATCCTGTTCCCGGTCGCGATGAAGCTCGGCATCGACCCGATCCATTTCGGCATCATGATGGTGGTCAACATGGAGGTGGGCATGTGCCACCCGCCCGTCGGCCTCAACCTCTACGTCGCAAGCGGCATCACCAAGATGGGCATTACCGAGCTCACCGTGGCCGTCTGGCCCTGGCTCCTGACGATGCTCGTGTTCCTCGTCATCGTGACTTACTGGCCGACGCTCACGCTCGTCCTGCCGCAGGCCCTCGGCATCATCAAATAGGCCGCCGAACCGGCGCTGCTGCTCGCGCCGCCGGGGCGCGGCTCCCCCTGTCCAGGACGTCCCACGGCGGTGCGAGCCGCGCGGCGTTACGAGCCGCCGACGGCGCTCGCGCGGCAAGGTCAACCGGGACAAAATGGGCGAAAAATGTTATGCTTTTGAGTTTATTAGCATTTATCAGCCGGAGTCCGCTCGCATGGCCGTCGAACGCACGCTTTCCATCATCAAGCCCGATGCCGTGGCTGCCAACGCCATTGGTCAAATCTACTCCCGCTTCGAGAAGAGTGGTCTCAGGATCATCGCCGCGCAGATGCGCTGGCTGTCGCTCGCCGAGGCCGGCGGTTTTTACGCCGTGCACAGGGAACGGCCGTTTTTCAAGGACCTCGTCGATTTCATGACGTCCGGGCCCGTGATGATCCAGGTGCTGGAAGGCGACAACGCGATCGCGAAGAACCGCGATCTCATGGGCGCCACCGATCCGAAAAAAGCCGCTCCCGGCACGATTCGCGCAGATTTCGCGAAATCGATCGATGCCAACGCCGTTCACGGCTCGGACGGACCGGAGACGGCGCGCACCGAAATCAACTACTTCTTTCCGGCGTTGGCGGTCTACAGCCGCTGACCGGCCCGGCTGCACGGTAAACGCGTGATCAACCTGCTCGATCTCGATGCCGCGGGCATCCAGGCCCTCGTCGCCGATTTGGGCGAGAAGCCCTTTCGCGCGAAGCAGCTGTCGCACTGGATCCATCAGCGGCTCACCGGCGACGTCGCGGCGATGACCGATCTCTCCCGTACGTTCAGGGAGAAGCTTGCGAGCGTCGCCGAGATTCGCGGGCCCGCGGTCGTGCGCGACACGACGGCGTCCGATGGCACTCGCAAGTGGCTCCTGGACGTCGGCGCCGGGAACGCCGTCGAGATGGTGTACATCCCCGAGGATGATCGCGGAACGTTGTGCGTGTCGTCGCAGGCCGGCTGTGCGCTCGACTGCGCGTTCTGCTCGACCGGAAAGCAGGGATTCAACCGCAATCTGACGACCGGCGAAATCGTGGGCCAGCTGTGGCACGCCAACCGCGCGCTGTTGCAGGACGGTGACGCGAGCCCGCGGGGCCGTCCCAAGGGCGAGCTGCGCCCCCTCGGGGGGTTAGGGGGTCGTTCTAATTTCCCGTGGGTCGAGCAAGGTCGCGCGCCGATCACCAATGTCGTGCTGATGGGCATGGGCGAGCCGCTCGCCAACTACGACAACGTCGTCGCCGCCTTGCGTCTCATGCTCGACGACAATGCCTATGGCCTGTCACGCCGGCGCGTGACGCTTTCCACTTCGGGTCTCGTGCCGGCGCTCGACCGTCTGCGCGAGGATTGCCCGGTCGCGCTCGCCGTCTCGCTGCACGCGGGCAGAGATCTGCTGCGCGATCGCCTCGTGCCGATCAATCGCAAGTATCCGCTCGCGGAGTTGCTGGCGGCGAGCGTGCGCTACCTCACGCGCGCGCCGCGGGACTTCGTGACGTTCGAGTACGTCATGCTGGACGGCGTGAACGACAGCGTCGAGCAGGCAAAAGAGCTCGCGGTTCTCGTCCGCGACGTTCCGTGCAAGTTCAACCTGATTCCCTGGAATCCGTTTCCGGGCGCCGAGTTCACGACGAGCCCGCGCTCGCGCATCCTCGCATTCCAGAAGACGCTGATGGAAGCCGGCTTCGTGACGACGATCCGGAAGACGCGCGGCGACGACATCGACGCCGCCTGCGGGCAGCTCGCGGGGCGCGTCCAGGATCGAACCAAGCGGCAGATCCGGATTCAAAGAGCAGCGACGAAGACTGCGGCGAACGCGGCGCCGCATTGAATCCGATGTCCGGGAAACGGAAGATGAAACACGAGCTCGGCCGCTTGACCGGCGCGGTCGCGCTGGCCATCGTTTTCGCTCTCCTCCACGGGTGTGCTGCGCCAGGCGCCACGACTCCGGCGCTGCCGCCGCGGCAGCCCGAACCGCCGCCGATCAAGACGCAGGAAGCAAGTCCCAAGGACCGGGCCGCGCTGCACGCCGAGCTCGGCGCCGGTTACTACGAGCGCGGCCGAATGGACGTCGCGATCGAGGAGCTGACCGAGGCGCAGAACCTCGACGCCAACAACCCGAAGATCTACAACTATTTCGCGCTGGTCTACACCGTGCTGGGCGAGAACGCGAAGGCGGAGCAGAACTTCCAGCGCGCGCTGCAGCTCTCGCCGAACGACCCCGAGGTCCGCCATAACTGGGGCTGGTACCTTTGCAGCAACGACCGGCCGAAGGAATCGATCCCGGAATTCGAGGCGGCGCTGCGCGATCCGTTCTACAAGACGCCCGAAATCGCGCTCACCAACGCGGGGCGCTGCAGCGCGGCCTTCGGCGACGTCGCCAACGCCGACGCCTACTACCGCCGCGCGCTGGCGCGGTCGCCAACCAACGCACCCGCGCTGTACGGACTTGCGCTCCTCGCATATCGGGCCGGCCGTTATGACGAAGCCCGCTCGTATACGCGACGGCTCGCACAGCTGCCGCAACCCGCGCCCGAAGCGCTGTTTCTTGGGATGTGCGTCGAGCGGAAGGCTGGAGACCGCGGCGCCGAGACGGTGTACGCAGCGCAGCTGCGCAACCGCTATCCCGACTCCGCCGAAGCGAAGTCCGTCGCGACGGGCGTTTGCGAATGAGCAACCTGAGCAGCGCGGGAGCAGGCGAAGCCGACGCCGCGGCAGGCAAAGCCGGGGCCCGCGCCGGCGCGCTGCTGCGTGCCGCACGAGAGGCGGCAGGGCTGTCGGTCGAAGCGGTGGCGCAACAGCTCAAGCTGGCGCCACGACAGGTGCGCGCGCTCGAAAGCGACGACTTCGAAAACCTTCCCGGCCGCACCTTCGTCCGCGGATTCATTCGCAACTACGCCCGGCTGACAGGGCTCGACGCGAATCGCGTCCTCGAAGCGCTGCCTACTGCCGCTGAGACGCCGACGCTCGAAGCGCCCGCGCTTCACGCCACGGCGCCGACGATGGCCGAATTGCCGACCAGCGAGAGCCCGAAGGCGCGGTGGACGCGATGGGCGATTCCGGCGACGCTTGCGGCCGTGGTGGCCGTGGCCGCCATCTACGAATGGGCGCGTCCGGCCGCTGCCAGCCGCGCGCACCCCACCCCAAAGGAAGCAATCGCCACGCCCGCGCCCGCGCCGCCGCCTGCTGCCGAAAAGGATGAAACGCCGCTGCCGAACCCGAGCGAGCCTGCGCAAACGAAGGGCCGTGCGAGCGCGTCGTGAGCGACGCTCGTTCGAACACCGTCATGGCGACAAGCCTCACTGCGATCCGCGGCATGAACGACGTGCTGCCCGTCGACGCGCCGCTGTGGGAGCGTCTCGAGGACACCGCACGCGAAGTCTTCGCGCAGTACGGGTACGCCAACATGCGTGTGCCGATCGTCGAGTCGACGCCGCTCTACGTGCGCGGCATCGGCGGCGCCACGGATATCGTCGAGCGCGAGATGTACACGTTCGAGGACAAGCTCAATGGCGAGAGCCTGACGCTGCGTCCGGAGGCGACCGCCGGAATCGTGCGCGCCGCCATCGAGCATTCGCTCACCTACGAGCGGCCGCAGCGGGTCTGGACCGCGGGGCCGATGTTCCGGCACGAGCGCCCGCAGCGTGGCCGCTACCGCCAGTTCCATCAGCTGAACGTCGAGGCGCTCGGCTTTGCGGGTCCAGACGTCGACGCCGAGCACATGGTGATGCTCGCGCGATTATGGAAGGCGCTTGGACTCTCCGAGGGAACACGCCTGCTCGTCAACTCGATCGGTGACGCAGAGGAGCGGCGCGCGCATCGGGAAGACTTGATCGCGTATTTCGAGACGCACGCAGGAAAGCTGGATGCCGACGCGAAGCGCCGCCTGCACACCAACCCGCTGCGAATCCTCGATTCGAAGAATCCGGACATGCAGACGATCGTGGAGGGTGCGCCGCAGCTCGTGGGCCGCCTCGGCGCCGCATCGCGCGCGCACTTCGACGGCGTGCAGCGCATCCTCGCCGACAACGGCGTCGCGTTCGAGATCAATCCGCGCCTCGTCCGCGGGCTCGACTACTACAACCGCACGGTGTTCGAGTGGGTCACGAGCCGTCTGGGTGGCGAGATCGCCGTCGCGGGTGGCGGCCGCTATGACGGCCTGTTCGAAAGCCTGGGCGGCAAGCCCACCCCGGCAACGGGCTTCGCGATCGGCATGGAGCGGATCGTGCTCCTGCTGCAGGAGACGGGCGCCGCGACCGAGCGTGCGCCGCTCGCGTACGTCGTGCACGACGGCGCAGCCGGCGCCCTGCTCGCCTGGCGCGCCGCGGAGATGCTTCGCGACGCGGGTTGCGCCGTCGTCGTCAACGCCGGCGGCGGCAGCTTCAAGTCGCAGATGAAGAAGGCCGACGCGTCGAACGCGCGCTTCGCGCTGCTGATCGGTTCGGAGGAAGCCGCTTCGAGCTCGGTCAGCGTGAAGCCGCTCCGCGAATCGGGCGAACAGAAGACCGTTCCTCTCGCGGGGCTCGCCGCCGCGCTGGAACTGCGTTAGCAACGGCACAAGGAACAGAAAGGGAACTGAGGGGACAAGCGATGGCCGCATACGACCTCGAAGAGCAGGAACAGCTGGAAGACCTCAAGGCTTGGTGGAACCAGTGGGGCAACACGATCTCCGGCGTCATCATCGCCGTTTGCGTCGGCGTCATCGCCGTGCAGGGCTGGCGGTGGTGGACGGCCCAACAGGCGGAGCGCGCCTCCGTTCTGTACAGCGCGGTCGCGACGGCGGCGCGCGCGAACGACGGCGCGAAGGCGAAGGACGCGATGACGCAGCTCGCCGACAAATACGGCAGCACGGCGTACGCGGCGCGAGCTTCGCTGCTGCTCGCGGCAACGCTGCACGAGGCAGGCGACAAGGCGGGCGCGAAAGCGCAGCTCGCCTCGGTCATCGATCGCGATTCCGAGCCCGAGTTGAAGGAGATTGCGCGGCTGCGGCTCGCAGCGCTGCTGATGGACGACAAGCAGTACGACGAGGCCCTGCGCACGCTCGACGCCAAGCACGACGAGGCGTTCGCCGGCATCTACGCCGACATGCGCGGCGACGTCCTCGTCGCGGCGGGACGAAACGCGGAAGCGCGCACCGCCTATCAAACCGCGCTCGCGCGCCTCGATCCCAAGAGCCCGTATCGCAACTACGTGCAGGTCAAGCTCGATACGCTCGGCGGCGCCGCTGCTGCTGCCGCCGCACCTCCTTCCAGCGCTGCAATCGCTCCCGCAGCTGCCTCTGACGGTGCGCCTGCGCAGCCGGGCGCGCCGGGCGGAACCGCGAGCCCTGCCGCAGTCACTGGCGGTTCGGCGAGCGCGCGCCCGAGCACCGGCGGCACCGCGACCCCCGCAGGCGGCTCCGGAGGATCGTCGGGACCGGCCACGAGCAACGCCGCGCCGAAGAAGTGAATAGATTTCGCTCCCACAACCGGATGCGTCTTCCTACCGCGCAACGGCGTCCATCGCCTTCCTTGTCACGGGCGACCGCGCTCGCCTTGCTCGCGCTTCTCGCGCTGGGCGGGTGCAGCACGCTGTCGTCGTGGATCCCTCCCCCGCCGTCCTTCAGCTGGTTCTCGAGCGACAAGAAGCTCGGGCCGCTGCCTGCGTTCGCGGCGACGGTCACACCGCGCGTCGCCTGGCAGCAGTCCGTCGGCAAGGCGGGTCCCGGACTCGAGCCCGCGGTGCAGGGCGATGCGGTCTACGCGGCGTCGAAGAGCGGCACGCTCGTCCGTCTCAATGCCGCGACGGGCGCAAGCGCGTGGCGTATCGAGGCCGCGAAGCAGCTCTCCGCCGGCGTCGGGGCGGACGCGGGAATCATTGCGGTAGGGACGGACAAGGGCGACGTGATCGCGTACACGAGCGACGGCAAGCCGGCGTGGCAAGTCAAGGTCACGAGCGAGGTCGTAAGTCCGCCGAAGATCGCCGACGGTGTCGTCGTCGTGTGGTCCGGCGACGGACGCGTGTTCGGCTTGTCGGCGATCGACGGCAAGACCCGCTGGGTCTACCAGCGCAACAACCCGCCGCTCACCGTGCGCAATTATTCGGGCGGGGTCATCACGCGCGGGGGACTCTTCATGGGAACCGCCGGCGGCAAGCTGGTGGCGGTCGATCTCACGACCGGGAATCTCGGGTGGGAAGGGAACGTCGCGACGCCGAAGGGCGCGACCGAGCTGGAGCGCATCGCCGACATCACCTCGCTGCCGCTCCTCGCGGGCACGCAGGCGTGCGCGGTCGCCTACCAGGGGCGCATCGCGTGCTTCGACCTGCTGCGCGGCACGCTCAACTGGTCGCGCGACGTCTCGAGCCTGGAAGGGCTCGCCGTCGACTCACGCTTCATCTACGTGACCGACGACAAGGGCGCGATCCAGGCGCTCGACAAGACGACGGGCGCGTCGGCGTGGAAGCAGGACAAGCTCGCGCAGCGCAAGCCCGGCGGCCCGCAGATGGTCGGGGACTACGTCGCCGTCGTCGACGGCGAAGGCATCGTCCATCTGCTCGACGGCAACGACGGCAACCTTGTCGGGCGCGTCGCGACCGACGGCACTCCCGCCACCGCCCAACCGACCAGGTCGGGCGACAGCGCAGTATGGCAAAGCACCGGCGGAGTCGTGTTCTCGGTCAGCGTGCGCTGATACCTTGCTGCCGACCCTCGTTATCGTCGGCCGTCCGAACGTCGGCAAGTCGACGCTGTTCAATCGCCTGACGCGCTCCCGCGCCGCGCTCGTCGCCGACTTCCCCGGTCTCACTCGCGATCGCCATTTCGGCCGCGCCCGCCTCGGCGAGCAGGCGTATCTCGTGGTCGACACGGGCGGCTTCGAGCCGGTCGCGACCGAGGGCATCCTGTACGAGATGGCGAAGCAGACGCGGCAGGCGATCGACGAAGCCGACGTCGTGGTCTTCCTCGTGGATGCGAGACAGGGCGTGACACCGCAGGATCGGAACATCGCCGAGCTCCTGCGCCGCGCCGGCAAGCCGATTGCGGTCGTCGCCAACAAGGCCGAAGGCCTCGCGCCGGAACGCGCCGTCAGCGAGTTCTACGAGCTCGGGCTCGGGGAGCCGCATCCCATCTCGTCGGCGCACGGCGACAACGTTGCCGAAACCGCCGAGTGGGCGCTTTCGCTCGCGCGACGCGAGGGCGACGACCATGCGCCCTCGGTGCACGCGCCGACGGACGCGGCCGCGATCAAGGTCGCAATCATCGGCCGGCCCAACGTCGGCAAGTCGACGCTCGTCAACGCCCTGCTCGGCGAAGAGCGCGTGATCGCTTTCGACCAGCCGGGGACGACGCGCGACTCGCTCTACCTCGAGTTCGAGCGCAACGGCCGCCCTTACGTGCTGATCGACACGGCCGGCGTGCGGCGTCAGGGCAAGGTGCTGGAAGCCGTCGAAAAATTTTCCGTCATCAAGACGATGCAGGCGATCGAGGACACCCATGTGGTCGTACTCGTGTTCGACGCCGAGCAAGGCATCACCGAGCAGGACGCGCATCTTGCCGGCTACATCCTCGAGGCGGGACGCGCGCTCGTCGTGGCCGTGAACAAGTGGGACACGGTGCCCCGGGACCGGCGCGACGACGTGAAGCGAGAGCTCGACCGGAAGGCATCGTTCCTCGCGTTCGCCCGCCACCATTACATCTCGGCGCGCGATGGCCGAGGCGTGTCTCCCCTCCTGCGGTCAGTCGACAGCGCGTACGCGGCCGCGATGGCCAAGCTGTCGACGCCGAAGCTCACGCGGACGCTGCAGGCGGCGATCATCCGCCAGCAGCCGCCGCGCGCCGGCATGGGGCGGCCCAAGCTCCGCTACGCCCATCAGGGCGGCCAGAACCCGCCGTTGATCGTCATCCACGGCTCGGCGCTGTCGCACATCCCGGCCACCTACCGGCGCTACCTGGAACATTTCTTCAGCGAGGCGTTCCAACTCCGCGGCACCCCCCTTAGGATACAATTCAAGACGGGTGCCAACCCGTACGCGGCCGCGCCCAGGACTTCGGGACGGCCGCGCCGTTGATACGATTCACTTCGGCCCCATTTCGACCCAGGGGGGCACCGGCCGAAAGACCCCTTTTCGGTTCTGCGCCAGCCCAACAACAACGACGGCGGAGCATCCAATGAGCAACAAAGGGCAAATGCTACAAGACCCATTCCTCAACACCCTGCGCAAGGAACACGTCCCGGTTTCCATCTATCTAGTCAACGGCATCAAGCTGCAGGGACAAATCGAATCTTTCGACCAGTATGTCGTGCTGCTCAAGAACACGGTCACGCAGATGGTGTACAAGCACGCGATCTCCACGGTAGTGCCGGCCCGCTCGGTTGCCATGCCGCACGGGGCGCCGTCCAACGACAACGAAGCTTGACCGGATTTTCGCCCGGATTTTGCCGAGTTGCGGCCGGGCGACGTTTCGGCTCGCGCTGTCCGACCCCGGCCCGTCCCGCCGCGCTCTCCAATGTTTGAACGCCCCCGTGGCGGCGACCGGGCGCTCCTGGTCGCGCTCGATTTCGGCGATGCCGACCCCCTCGAGCGGATGGCCGAGCTCGATGCGCTCGCCGTATCCGCGGGCGCGACCGTCGTCGGCAAGGTGACGGGTCGCAGGCAACGTCCCGATTCCGCCACCTACGCCGGCAAGGGCAAGGTCGAAGAGGTCGCGACCCGCCGCGTCGAAGCCGGCGCCGATCTCGTCATTTTCAACCATGCGCTCTCCGGCGTGCAGCAGCGCAATCTCGAGAAGCAGCTCGAGTGCCGGGTGGTCGACCGCACCAGTCTGATCCTCGACATCTTCGCGCTGCGCGCGCGCAGCGCCGAGGGCAAGCTGCAGGTCGAGCTCGCGCAGGTCAAGCACCAGCTCACGCGGCTGGTCGGAGGCTGGACCCACCTCGAGCGGCAAAAGGGCGGCATCGGGCTGCGCGGACCGGGTGAGAAGCAGCTCGAGACCGACCGCCGCCTGCTCGGGGAGCGCGTGCACGTGCTGAAGGATCGGCTGTCGCACGTCGAACGCCAGCGGGCGACGCAGGGCCGCACCCGACGGCGCGCGGCGGTGCGCACCGTGGCGCTTGTCGGCTACACGAACGCCGGCAAGTCGACGCTCTTCAATCGGCTGACGGGCGCCAACATCTACGCCGCCGATCAGCTGTTCGCGACGCTCGACACGACGCTCCGCCGCATCCACGTCCCCGGCGCGTCGTCGATCGTGCTGTCCGACACCGTCGGCTTCATCCGGGATCTGCCGCACGATCTCGTGGCCGCCTTCCGCGCGACGCTCGCGGCGGCGGCCGAGGCCGACCTGCTGCTACACGTCATCGACGCCGCGCATCCGTCGCGCGACGAGCAGATTGCCGCGGTGGACGAGGTGCTGAAGGAAATCGGCGCCGACCAGGTGCCCGAGATCCGGGTGATGAACAAGATAGACGAGGCGGATCTTGCTCCGGGCTTCGAGCGCGATCAGTCTGGTACAATCGCCCGCGTTCGTTTGAGCGCATTGACGGGTGCCGGCTGTCCCGATTTGCGTGCGGCACTGGCCGAGCGATTTCCCGCCGATGGCGAGGTTCGCGCCGTTTGCGCAGCGCCCGTTCTCGACGCCTGACGCGCCTCAGTTGCCATCCCTCCAGTTGCCATCCGTCCCATCACTTCCCGCTTTCCGCGGTTTTCGGTCTCCATGTCGCTGAACGATCCCCAGTGGGGTAAACGCGGTGCCGGCGGACCGCCTGATCTCGACGAGATCTGGCGCAACGTCAATCGCCGGCTCAACGAGCTGCTCGGGCGCAAGGCCGGCAACGGCGACGACGTTGCGGGCGGCGGAGGCGGCGGACGCCCGACGATCCCGCTGTCCGGCGTCGGCATCCTGCTCCTCCTCGTGCTCGTCGTCTGGCTCGCAAGCGGCTTCTACATCGTTGATGAAGGCCGCCGCGGCGTCGTCACGCGCTTTGGCAAGTACACGGAGACCACGCAGCCAGGCGCCCGCTGGCATCTGCCGTTCCCGATCGAGGAGAAGGAGCTCGTCGAGTTCTCGCAGGTGCGCACGGTGGAAGTCGGCTACCGCAACACGCCCAAGAACAAGAAGGAGAACGAGGCGCTGATGCTCACGGACGACGAGAACATCATCGAGATCCAGTTCGCGGTCCAGTACAACCTGAAGAGCGCCGAAGCGTATCTCTTCAGCGTGCGCAAGCCGGACCTCATTGTGCAGTTCGTCGCGCAAACGGCGATGGGCGAGGTTGTCGGCAAGGCGAAGATGGACTTCGTGCTGTACGAAGGCCGCGAGCAGATCGCGAAGTCGGCCGAAAAGCTCATGCAGGAGATGCTCGACCGCTACCAGACGGGCGTGTACGTGCAGAAGGTCACGCTGCAGAGCGTCCAGCCGCCCGACAAGGTGCAGGCCGCGTTCGACGACGCCGTGAAGGCGGGCCAGGACCGCGAGCGGTTCCGCAACGAAGGCCAGGCGTACGCGAACGACGTCGTCCCCCGCGCCCGCGGCAACGCGGCGCGCCTCATCGAGGAAGCGAACGGCTACCAGGCCGAGGTCGTGCAGCGCGCCGATGGCGATGCGTCGCGCTTCCGCCAGATTCTCGTCGAGTACGCGAAGGCGCCCGGGGTCACACGCGAGCGCCTCTATCTCGACATGATGCAATCGGTCATCAGCAACGCGAGCAAGGTGATGGTCGACCAGAAAGCCGGCAGCAACAGCCTCCTGTACCTGCCGCTCGACAAGCTGATCCAGCAGAGCGCGTCGCCGGGCGCGCCGCCTGCGGGCGCCGACCCGTCGGCTGCGCGGCAGTCCACGCCGCCCGCGGCGGAGTCCGCGGTGACGCTCGATCCGAGCCGCTCGCGCGAAGGCCTGCGCAACCGCGAGCGCGCGGCGCAATGAAGATCACCATTCCGCTGCTGGCGCTCATCGTCGCGATCCTGCTCGTCGCGTCGCAGTCGCTCTACACGGTCGACCAGCGGCAGTACGCGATCAAGTTCCAGCTGGGCGAGATCATCGAGACGCTGCCCAACGCGGGCCTCTACGCCAAGGTGCCGCTGCTGCAGAACGTGAAGTTCTACGACAAGCGCGTGTTGCTGCTCGACAACCCGGAGCCTGACCGGATCACGACGTCCGAGAAAAAGCCGCTGCTCGTCGACTTCTTCGTGCTGTGGCGCATCACCGACGTCAAGCAGTACTACATCAGCGTGCAGGGTGACGAGGAGGCCGCGCGGCGCCGACTCTCGCAGACGGTGCGCGCGAACCTCGCCGAAGAGTTCAACAAGCGCACGGTGCACGAGGCGATCTCCGGCGAGCGCGACAAGATCATGACCACGACGCGCCAGAAGGCCGACGCCGACGCGAAGACGATCGGCGTCGAGATCGTCGACGTGCGGCTGCGCCGCGTCGAGTTGCCGCCCGACGTCACCGGCCCCGTCTACGCGCGGATGGAATCCGAGCGCCGGCGCGTGGCCAACGAGCTTCGCTCGCTCGGCCAGGCGGAATCGGAGAAGATCCGCGCCGACGCCGACCGCCAGCGCGTCGTCATTCTCGCCGACGCGTACAAGGCGGCGCAGAAAACGAAGGGCGAAGGCGACGCGCGCGCCTCGTCCATCTATGCCACCGCGTACGGCGCCAATCCCGAGTTCTATGCGTTCTATCGCAGCCTCGAGGCCTACCGGGCGACGTTCCGCAACAAGACCGACATGATGGTGCTCGACCCGAGCTCGGAATTCTTCCGCTACTTCCGGAACCAGGGCGGCGCCGGGCCGGCGAAGCCGTCGAAATAGCTCGTCGCCGACACCCGCGAAAGAAAGCCCAGGGGAACGCCGTGCCGGATTCGCTGTGGGCGGCCTTTGCGCTGGTGCTGGTCGTCGAGGGCTTCCTGCCTTTCGTCGCGCCGCGCCTTTGGCGCGAGAGCTTCACGCGGCTCGTGGCGCTCACCGACGGGCAGCTTCGCTTCGTCGGCCTCGCTTCAATGCTCATAGGGCTAGCCGGATTCTGGCTCGTGCGGCATGCGTAAGTGGATCCTTCCCGAATACATCGAGGACGTCCTTCCGGCGGAAGCCGAGCGGACCGAAGCGTTGCGCCGTCTGTTGCTCGATCACTTTCGCGAGCGTGGCTACCGGCTGGTGCAGCCTCCGCTCGTCGAGCATGTGGATTCGCTGTTCACCGGCACGGGGCGCGATCTCGAGCTGCAGACGTTCAAGGTAGTCGATCCACTGTCGGGCCGGCTGCTCGGCGTGCGCGCCGACATCACGCCGCAGGTCGCGCGGATCGACGCGCATCTATTGAACGAGCCGGGGGTGACACGGCTCTGCTATGCGGGCAGCGTGCTGCGCGCCGTGCGCTCCGCTGGTGGCAAGACGCGCGAGGTCGTCCAGATCGGCGCCGAGCTTTTCGGCGAGCCCGCGATCGCCGGCGACATCGAGGTGCTTGGCCTGCTCCTGTCGTCGCTTGGCGCGGCAGGCGTGTCCGGCTTGCATCTCGATCTTGGCCACGTCGGCGTGTATCGTGCGCTCGCCGCTGGTGCCGGGATCGCAAGCAACGGCGAGGACACCGAGCTTTCCTCCGCGCTGCGCGCGAAGGACGGGCCAGGCGTGGCCGAGCTGACCGCTCGACTGCCCGGCGCGTGGCGCGACGCGCTCACCGCGCTCCCCGCGCTGTATGGTCCCGCGCAGGAGGTGCTCGCGACGGCGCAGGCGAAGCTCCCCGACACGCCTGCCATCCGCAATGCGCTGGCTTCGCTCGCGGCGCTCGCCAAATCCGCCGAGCCGCACGTCGAGGCGCTGCACATCGATCTCGCCGACCTCACTGGCTATCATTACCAGAACGGCGCGATCTTCTCGGTGTTCACCGCCGGCGAGCCCAGCGCGATCGGTAACGGCGGCCGCTACGACGGCATAGGCAAGGCGTTCGGGCGCGCGCGTCCGGCGACGGGCTTCTCGCTCGACCTGCGGCAGTTAGCTAACGTGGTGCTGCGAGAATCGGCATGAGGGCCTAAAGACATGGGCAAGAACGTCGTGGTCATCGGCACCCAGTGGGGCGACGAAGGCAAGGGCAAGATCGTCGACTGGCTGACCGAGCACGCTCAGGGCGTCGTGCGGTTCCAGGGGGGCCACAACGCCGGCCACACGCTCGTCATCGGCGGCAAGAAGACCGTGCTGCGGCTCATCCCGTCAGGGATCCTGCGGCCCGGCGTTTCCGTCTACATCGGCAATGGCGTCGTGGTGTCGCCATCGGCGCTTTTGCAGGAGATCGGCGAGCTCGAAAGCGCCGGCGTCGCGGTGCGATCGCGCTTGAAGATCTCGCCCGCCTGCCCGCTCGTGCTGCCGTATCACGTCGCGCTCGACCAGGCGCGCGAGGGCGCGATGGGCGACGCGAAGATCGGCACCACGGGGCGCGGGATAGGGCCGGCTTACGAGGACAAGATCGCCCGCCGCGCGATCCGCGTGCAGGATCTCCTGTATCCCGACCGGTTCGCGGCAAAGCTCGCGCCATTGCTCGACTTCCACAATTTCGTGCTGACGCAGTATTACAAGCGCGAGCCAGTCCCGTTCGACCGCACGCTCGACGAGACGTTGAAGCTCGCCGACGACCTGCGCCCGATGGTCGCCGACGTCGCGGCGCTGCTGCAGGATGCGAAGGCACGGAACGAATCGCTGCTGTTCGAGGGCGCGCAGGGCGCGCTGCTCGACGTCGACCATGGCACCTATCCCTACGTCACGTCGTCCAACTGCCTCGCCGGAGCCGCGGCTCCGGGCGCCGGTGTCGGGCCCCAGTTCCTCGACTACGTACTCGGTATCGTCAAGGCGTACACGACGCGCGTCGGCACCGGTCCGTTTCCGACCGAGCTCACTGACGAGATCGGCGCGGGGCTCGCCAGGCGGGGCAACGAGTTCGGCTCCGTCACCGGCAGGCCCCGCCGCTGCGGCTGGCTCGACATCCCCGCGCTCACGCGCTCGCTGCAATTGAACGGCGTGAACGGCCTTTGCATCACCAAGCTCGATGTGCTCGACGGAATGCCCGAGATCCGCATCTGCACGTCGTACACGGTGCGCGGAAAGCCCGCGGCGCTTCTGCCTTCGGGCGCCGATGCGGTCGCCGAATGCGAGCCCGTGTACGAGTCGCTGCCGGGATGGGACGAGAGCACGGTGGGCGTGCGCGCGAAAGCCGACCTGCCGGCCAATGCGCGCGCGTATCTCGAGCGCATCGAGAGCCTGACTCGCACGCAGATCGCAATGGTCTCGACGGGGCCGGACCGCGACGAGACCATTCTGCTGCGCCATCCCTTCGGATGACGCCAACCTGAGCTTCTGGGGAGATCGGGGATGCCGAGCCTGCACGTCAGCTGGGAGGACTACAACACGCTCGTGGAGAAGCTCGCGCTCAAGGTCCACGAGTCGGGTTACGACTTCGACCAGATCATCTGCATCGCCCGCGGCGGCATGCGTGTCGGCGACGTGCTGTCGCGCATCTACGAGCGCCCGCTCGCCATCCTGTCGACGCATTCGTACGCGGCCGAAGGCGGCACGGTGCGCGGCGAGCTCGTGATCGCCGAGCACATGACGATGACGTCGCCGCGACTGGGCTCGCGCGTGCTGCTCGTCGATGACATGGTCGACTCCGGACATACGCTCGCGGCCGTCGAGAAGGCGCTGCCGGTGCGGTGGCCCGTCATCAAGTCGTGCAAGACCGCCGTCCTGTGGTGGAAGGCCTGCTCGATGTGCAAGCCGGACTTCTTCGTCGACTACCTGCCCGACAATCCGTGGATCCATCAGCCGTTCGAGATCTACGACAACCTGCGCCCGCAGGGCCTCAAGGCACGGCTGGGCGGATAGGCCGCGGTCTTAAGGCCAAGCGCCGGCCCACCCATGACGCTCGATCGTCCCGCCCCTTCCGCATGCACTTACGCGTCGTGGATTCTCGCGGGCGTGGCGCTCGTGCTGGTGCTCGTGCTGCATCTCCTTCCCGCGATGCTCGCGGGAATGCTCGTCTACGAACTCGTCCACCTGCTCGCGCCGATTGTCAGCACCCGGTTCTCCGATCAGCGGGCGCGGCTCCTTGCGGTGCTCGTATTGTCGGGTCTCGTCGTCGCGGCGATCACGTTCGCAGTCGCGGGCGCCATCGTGTTCTTCAGGAGCGACGCCGGCAGCCTTTCCGCGCTGCTCACGAAGATGGCGGAGATCGTCGCCAGTTCCCAGCGGCTGCTGCCGCCATGGCTCATCGAGCAGTTGCCGCAAGACCCCGACGACATCCGCGATTCGCTGGCGGAGTGGTTCCGCATCCACGCCGCGGAGATGCAGCTCATGGGCAAGGAAGCCGGGCGCGCCGTCGCCTACGTGCTCATCGGCATGATCATCGGCGCGCTGGTAGCACTGCACGAGACGCTGCAGGACCAGCCGCACGGCCCGCTCGCGGCCGAGCTCACCGAGCGGATCAAGAGCCTCGGCTCCGCGTTTCGTCGAGTCGTGTTCGCGCAGGTGCGCATATCGCTGATCAACACCACGTTCACTGCGGTGTACCTCGCCCTCGTATTGCCGGCGTTCGGCGTCCACCTGCCGTTCACGAAAACGATGATCGGGGTGACGTTCGCAGCCGGGCTGCTGCCCGTCGTCGGAAACCTGGTCTCCAACACCGTCGTCGTGATCGTGAGCCTGTCGAGCTCGGCGAGCGTCGCGCTCGCCTCGCTCGCTTTCCTGATCGTCGTGCACAAGCTCGAGTACTTCCTCAATGCGCGCATCGTCGGCACGCGCATCGGCGCCCACACGTGGGAGCTCCTGCTCGCGATGCTGGTGATGGAAGCGGCGTTCGGCCTGGGCGGCGTGGTTGCCGCGCCGATCTACTACGCGTTCGTCAAGTCGGAGCTCAAGAGCCGCGGCCTCGTCTAGGCTTGGTGGCCGCCGCGCGCTTTCGCGAGCCTCGCGGCATCTCCGCACCGCCTGCGATAAGCGCCGTGCTGGACAGCGTCGCGGCGCGGGCGACACGCTTTAGGTGCTTCAACGCGGCGCGCGTGTACGAGAGCTCGGCCGAAGCGACGCAATCGCGCGGCGTCCACACTCCGAACTGTCGCACGTGCGCATCGTGGGCCGTCATCGTGATGCACGAGTCCGCCGACACACCGGTCAGGATGAGCGTCTCCGCGCCGAGCTCGTCGAGCATGAACTGGAGCGGCGTTCCGTAGAAAGCGGAGTGGCGCGGCTTCAGCACCGACCAGTCTCCCGCCTGCGGCGCGAGCAGCGTCGCGATCTCGCCTGCGGCGCCGGGCAGCTCGCGGCACTGCGCGACGAGCGCGCCGAACTCCGACTGCCAGCGGCCGAAGTTGTCGTTCGCATAGATCGTCGGCACCCTGCGCTTCCGCAGCGCCTCCTTGAGATGCGCGGTGCGCCGGGCGGCGGCCAGCGCAGCCTTCGCGAAGCGGGGCGTCTCGCGGAAGCCGTTCGGATTGAAGAAGTCGATGACGAGAAGAACGCGCTTGCGGTTCACGAATAGTGCACGG
>Ga0207691_10000907_pt1 | contig 29394 bp, 23 predicted proteins | sample KBSM13metaG_FD_184327 | JGI IMG/M metagenome (GOLD analysis project Ga0207691, IMG submission 184327) | Miscanthus rhizosphere microbial communities from Kellogg Biological Station, Michigan, USA - KBS M1-3 metaG (SPAdes) (version 2) | ecosystem: Host-associated > Plants > Roots > Rhizosphere >...
CTCAAATGGTGAGAGCGTCGGCCGCTTGTGGATGTCGGTCAAGGGGCGATATCGAGCAGTTGCGCTGTCCTCAGACGCCGCGTAACCTGTGGCTCCGTGGCACGTGGAACCGCCTCGACCTGACTCAGCGACTCCTGCGAGCAGCCGTCGCGACGGTCGTCGTCGGCAGCTGGACCGGCGACCTCGACCGTGTTCGCATGCGCGCCCAGCTTGAGCGCGGCGGTTTGCCCGAAGAACCCGACCTCGAGCTACGCGCCGACGAGCTTGAGCAGCCGCAGGACATCGCGGCCCCCAACTCGTCCAACAGCGCTAAGAGCCTTCGTTCTCCGTCGCGCTCTGCTGCCTCAATGCCATCCCAGAGCGGCAGTGCCCGAGCAAGTGATTGCCTTGGAGCCGCTGGCGGGTACGAACGTTTTGCGCGAGCGCTGGCTGGAGCGAAGTCCGAGAGGCGCGGCGATGACGTCGCCTTCATCACTGCACTCGTACCGATCAGTGGGGGCGCGGGCCCTCCTATCTCTTCATGCCCTTCGTCAAGTGGGCGTAACGGAGGTACTCCTGCGAACGAAACTCTCCAAAGGCGGCTGGAGTCATGTACGTGGAGAGCTCGTCTCCCCTAGATGCGCAGATTGCCATGAACTGTTCGTCGTCCACAACTTGGTGCAACGCGTCACTTATCCGATCCACGATCCACCGGGGCATATTCGGCGGACCCGCGAGGCCTGCCCAGGCAGACATCGAGACCGCCTTGAGCGCGATAGATTCGCTGATGCTCGGCAGGTTTGGAAGAAGAGCCAGGCGGTGGTCCGAAAGAGACGCAAGCAACGTGAGTTGGCCAGACTTGGCGTATGGCAGCGCAGTGGCGAGAGTGGTTACGGCCAGGTCTACGCGCCCACCCAGAAGATCCTGCAACACTGCGGGTCCGCCCTGGTACGGAACCTCTACGAAATGGATGGCGGCGGCCTGCTCTAAAGCGGCAACGTAGAGCGCCTGAAACGAAGTCGCTCCAGTCATGCCCACGGTAAACAAGTCTGATTGAACCCTTGCGAGGCGCACCAGATGGTCAACACCCCGAATGTTCAAGTCCGAGCGGGCGACGATCACCATCGGTGTTTCAAAGATCTTGCCGATCGGAGTGAAGTCGGTCAGCTTGTACTTTAGATGTTCATTCGATAGCGGCGAGAGAATCATCTCGCTCGGCGTACTAAACATCAGCGTGTAACCATCGGGCGCGGCCCGGAGGACTCGCTGCGCAGCAAGCGCACCGGAGGCGCCGCCAACGTCCTCTACGATGATCGTTTGGTTGAGACGCTTGCCCAAATGCTCCGCAAGCCTACGCGCCATGCTGTCCGCTGCCCCGCCAGCAACTCCAGGAACTATCAGCGTGATTGCATGATTGGGGTATGACTCTGCTTGAGCCGGTGCTAGAGGAAACAGGGCGGTGGCCACCAGCGCGGCTGCGAACTGGCGAATGAGCGAGTCCATGCGTGTTTGCTAGCGCGACTAGGCGTTGTTGTTTGACGACGAACACCTCACTGGGTCACTCTGGCTGGATGCCTGCATCCTTGATCGCCTTGGTCCAACGACCGACTTCGCTCTCGAAGAACTTGCGGTGCTCAGCGGGTGCCAGTCGCCCGTCGGACACAACGGTGATGCCGAGTGCCTCCTGCCGTTTGATCAACTCCGGGTCCTTGAGCGCACTGCGCAGCGCGGCGTTGATCTTCTCAAGGATCTCCGGCGGCGTGCCCCGGGGCGCGTAAAGACCGTGCCAGACCGAGAAGTCGAAGCCTGTCAGGCCACTCTCGGCAAGCGTGGGCAGTGACGCCAGTGCCGGGACCGTCGTCATCCGCTGGGCGCTGGTGACCCCGAACGCCTTGACCTTCTTTGACTCGATCTGTGGCGTGCTGTTCGTCGCCTGTTCGCACATCAAGTCAACCTGCCCACCGAGCAGGTCGTTCATCGCCGGTCCAGTGCCCTTGTACGGCACGAATACCATGTCGCTCTTCAGCGCGTTCTGCAGCAAGAGGCTGCACAGGTGGGACGCCGAGCCAACGCCGGCGTTGGCCAGGTTGATCTTGCCGCCGCTCGAGGCGATGTGCTTGCGCAGCTCAGCGAAGTTCGTCGCCGGCAGCGCTTGCTTGCCGATCAGCGTCGACGGGGCCTCGTTGATCAGGCCGAGAAACTCGAGCTGTTCGTTCTTGTACGCAAGGTTCTTGTACAAGGCAGGGGCGGTGGCCAGGCCGATATGGTGGACCAACAGCGTGTACCCGTCCGCCGGGGCGCGCAGCACGCGCGCCGTGCCGAGAGTGCCGCCGGCGCCCGCGGTGTTGTCAACGATCACCGTCTGACCCATGGGCTTGCGCAGCGCTTCGGCGAGATCGCGTGCGATCTTGTCAGTCGGACCGCCAGCGGAGAACGGGACGACGAGCGTGATTGGCTTGTCCGGATACGCCCCCAACGAGATGGCGGGCGCGATTAGGCCAGCCGCCAGCAACAGGCGGCCGGCGCGCGGCAGCGCGAATTTCAGGAATGTCATGGTGGTGGTGTCCGTGATCGAGGTCGGGGGCGAGGTCAGGCCGAGAGGGCGTGCATCTCGCGGTAGAGGTCGGCCTTGCCTTCGAAGCCGATGCCGGGCAGGTCGGGAAGGGTGACGTAGCTGTCCTCGACCTTCACCCCGTCGGGGAAACCGCCGAACGGCTGGAACAGGTCGGGGTAGCTCTCGTTGCCGCCTAGGCCAAGGCCGGCGGCGATGTTGAGCGACATCTGGTGGCCGCCGTGCGGGATGCAGCGGCTTGCCGACCAGCCGTGCTCCTTCAGCATTTCGAGCGTGCGCAGGTACTCGACCAGGCCATAGCTAAGTGCGCAGTCGAACTGCAGCCAGTCGCGGTCGGGGCGCATGCCGCCGTAGCGGATGAGGTTTCGGGCGTCCTGCATCGAGAACAGGTCCTCACCGGTCGCCATCGGGTTCTTGTAGTAGTTACGCAGGGTCGCCTGGAGCTCGAAATCCAGAGGGTCACCCGGTTCCTCGTACCAGAACAGGTCGTACTGCGAAAGGGCCTTCGCGTAGGCGACAGCCGTGTCGAGGTCGAAGCGGCCGTTGGCATCGACGCAGAGCTTCTGTCCATCCTGCAGCACGCTCAGGATCGAGTCGATGCGGCGCAGGTCTTCGTCGAGCGAAGCGCCGCCGATCTTCTTCTTGACGACCCTGTAGCCACGGTCGATGTAGCTCTTCATCTCGTCCTTGAGCTTGCCGTGGTCCTGGCCCGGGTAGTAGTAGCCGCCGGCGGCGTAGACGAAGATCTTGCGGTTCGGCTTGCCGTCGCCGTAACGGTCGGCGAGCAGCTGGAACAGCGACTTGCCTTCGATCTTGGCGACGGCGTCCCACACCGCCATGTCGATGGTGCCGATCGCGACCGAGCGCTCGCCGTGACCGCCCGGCTTCTCGTTGGTGAACATGGTCGACCAGATCTTGTGGGGGTCGAGGTTCTTGCCGCCGGCGTCGACGAGCGACTCGGGCTGCGCTTCCATCAGGCGCGGGATGAAGCGCTCGCGCATCAGCTTGCCCTGCCCATAGCGACCGTTGGAATTGAAGCCGAATCCCACTACCGGCTTACCATCGCGGATCACGTCGGTGACGACTGCCACCAGACTCAGCGTCATCTTGCTGAAATCGATGTACGCGTTGCGGATAGGCGAGCTGATCGGTATGGTCTTCTCGCGAATTTCGATGATCTTCATGTTGATGTCGCTTGGCTGGCAGGGCTCGGGCGGACAAGGCAGCGAGTCGAGCGCTGCCCTGTCCAGGTGTTTCACGGCAGCTTGATGAGCTGCCCGTTGGCGGCGCGCTGGTACTTAGAGAACATTTCGTCCCAAATCTTGGCGGCCTGCCCCTGGTGCCAGAAGTGTGGCTGATACTCGGTCACTTGCCAGCGGTACTCGGCCACGCCACTGGTCCAGATCTGGGTGACTTTTCGCCCATCGAGCTGGAGCGTCGGAAGGCCGCTGTTCTTGTTCACCGTCTCGCGCCAGAACACCTGAGCCGCTGCTTCGCCGGCTGTGCCGCCCGGAAAGTCCGAGGGAACCTCGTCCTGACCGCGGCAAAGCCACGTCGGCATCGGCACGTCGGTTCGTACGATGGCGGTGTTGGCATAGTTCGCCGGACTGAGATGCCCCGAGTAGCAAGGGGCAATCGCCGCGAACAGCAGCGGGTACTGGACCGCCATGCGGTTCGTCATCAGCGATCCCATGGACGCGCCATTCATGTAGATGCGGGTGGGATCCACCGCGTATTGCGCTTTGAGCTCCGCGAGCAGGGAAAGCATGAAGGCGACATCCGGATTGTCGTTTCCGATGCTGCCGCTCCAAGTGGCCCCGGTTCCTTGCGGGTAGACGACGATGAAGCCTTTCTGCTCGGCGACGAGGTGCCATTGCGACGTGATGGCTTGCCAGCGCGCTGATCCGTTGCGGCCATGAAGGCTGAGCACGAGCGGAAGCTTCGCTCCAGATGCCGCCAGCGCGGCGTAGTTCGAAGGCAGGTACGTCAGCCAGCGACGGGGAGATCCTGCGACGAATTCCTTCGACGACTCGATCAGCTTCATGTCGGCGATCGACAGGTTCGACACCACGGTGCCGTTCTGCCGGTTGTCGTCGAAGAAGCGCACCGTCCTCGCAAACATTCCGTCCCAGATTTCCTCGGACAGGGCTTTGCCCGCATACCCACTCAGCTTCATCGTCGACACCTTGACGCGCTGTGCTGGCTCGTCCGGAGACGAGAAGACCTGCGAGGTAAAGCTGGTCTCGGACTGAGCGACTGCCGGTGTGTACACGGCGTTCTGCTTGTTCCAGTAGGCGATCTGCTGAGCCTCGGTCGGATCGACTTCCGTCGCCGCACGCTTGATGATCCAGGCCGCGATCGTGGTGGCCGGAAGCTGTGCCGCTGGCAGGGCAAACACCTCAGCCTCAGCCGTCCCGCCGACGCCGGCGACCGCACCGAGGAATTGCGGTGCCCGCATCGCCATCGCATGGGCCATCCGCGCGCCTTGACCGACGCCGGTGTAATACACCATTGCGTTGGTGGCCAAGGCGTACTTCGCCTTGATGGCTGGCAACATGGCTTGGAGGAAGGCGACCTCGTCCGCAGCGGTAGCGACCAACTTGCTGTTCCAGTTGCCGGAGAGCGCCGAAGGAAAGACGGTAACGAACCCTTTGTCCGCGCCCACCTCGTTCCAGCACGTGGCCGCTGCACCGTCCTGCCCGGTCTGGCCTGCATCATGGAAGTTGACGAGGACGGTGATGCCGCGCGCATCGTTCTCGCGCAGTGCGGCGTAGTTGACTGGCGCGCTGTCGTAGTACTCGCGATCGACACCGGCGACCTTCAGCGTAGTCTTCGTCAGCAAGGCCGCACTGGTAGCGCAGGTGATCGCCGCGGGTGCCACGGGTGCGGTAACGACGGGAGTGTCGTCCCCGCCGCCGCCGCAGCCCATGAGGATTGCCGCGGCCACGCCCGCAACGCAGAGGTGTCTTGATCGCATGTCTGTCTCCTGATCTACTGCTCTTATGCTCATCGGTTCCGCAAGCGATAGGCCCACCGTATTTGCCACCGTGAGTCCTGCTGATTTGCTCCGAATCTTCGTCAGTCATGGCCCATGACGCCAATGCCGTTTTCTTACTCTTTGATGCCTAGAAAGCACTGCGTCCCGTAGATATATGAATCTCTCTTGGCTCGAGGACTTTCTGGCGCTCGTGGCCACCGGAAACTTTTCCCGCGCGGCGGAAGAGCGGCACATGACCCAACCCGCCTTCAGCCGCCGTATCCGCTCCCTGGAAGAGTGGCTCGGCACTGACCTATTTGATCGGAGCAGCCAGCCGGCAAAGCTCACTGCTGCGGGCGAATGGTTTCGAGACACGGCGCATGACCTGATGGCACGAGTCGCTCGGGTGCCCAGCGAAGCAAGAGCGGTCGCCGAATCGCAGTCATCGACGTTGCGCTTTGCAGCGACTCATGCCTTGTCGTTCTCGTTCTTCCCGGGATGGCTGCGAAGCCTGGAAACCCGCACATCCGTGGGTCCGGTCTCTTTGATCTCCGACGTCTTCGCTCGGTGCGAGGCCATGCTGCTGGCAGGCCAAGTGCAGTTCGTCGTGAGTCACGCACACCCCCAGTCTTCGAGCGAGCTCCTTGCGCGCGACTTTCCTTTCGTCAAGGTCGGCATTGATAGCCTCGTCGCGGTCTCAGCACCAGATGCAGTGGGCCGCCCGATCCATGCAGTCACGCGGGCGACGCAAGGGTCCCCATTGCAACTGCTGAGCTACAGCAACGAGTCGGGCATTGGCCGGATCTTGCGTGACGTACTAGGGACCGCGCTCGAGCGCCGTCCGACGAGGAGCGTCTTCAAAGCGCACCTTGCTACGGTATTGCGGACGATGGCGCTCGATAGGCGAGGCATCGCATGGCTGCCTCGCACCCTGGTTGCCGAGGATCTCGCCGAAGGTCGACTGGTCGAGGCTGCCCCCGAGGGGTGGCGGATCGAGATGGAGATCCGGCTCTATCGCGATCGGACGTCCATGGGCGCAGCGGCCGATGAATTTTGGGCAGCCGTACTCGCCGCCTCGGGCACATAAATCACCCTATCGGAGCCAGGCGTCTTCGTTTCTAGGCGAGAGGCGCCTCGGGGATGGCGTCGTCGAGGTCGAGGCGGCAGGGCGAGTGGTTCATCGAGTCCGGCACCGCCTACCTATGTGGTGGCGACCACCCGAGCGAGTGGCCCGCGCACGGGCACCTGCTCTCCCCTTTCCACGACGCGCACGTCCGGCGCTTGCGAGGCGACGACTTCGTGAACGGCGCCGTCAGCGGCGCAACGGCGGCTCGGAAGCGGTTGCTGTCACTCGGGGATGCACGCTGAAGGATCGATCTCAGTTGCATTCCGGTCGTTGAAGCACCGGCATCATCTTGAGGGAAGTGGCCGGTCCCAAGGCACTACGGACTTAGCGTGTCGATCGTGACGCGGCCCGCTTCGAATGTCTGCTGCCCAAGGTGCCACGCTCACGCACCCGACCCCTAGCTGAAATTCAAGGGGGTGTGGCGGCACGCCGCGAACAGACAGTCAGGAGGGCGACCTGAGGTAGGTGGCCAGCCACCGGCCGGCCCTTTATCGTCTGCTCTGCTCGGGGCACGTGGTCGCGCCGACCTGGCGCGAAGCAGCGGCTCGCGTTCGACCATGATCTCAATCCGGCTTTCCTGTCATCGTGCCGTCGGCCTGCCGGTCGTTGTCGAACGTCCCTTGCCAACGATCGCCATTCGTCCAGGGTGATGGTTCCTCGTCCGTGCTTGAGTCCGGCTTTCCAGTGCCCCTCGTAGCGCCCGCCGTCGCGCCACGTATAGATCCTTCGCCGTCGGCGACGCCGCTGCGAAACGTTCCAACGTAAACATCCCCGGACTTGTACTCGATTCGGCCCGGCCCGGCGGGCGAACCTGGTGCCAGTTCGCCCTGGTAGCGATCGCCGTTGGCAAATAGAAGAACGGCGGCTCCTTCCGCCTTGCCGCGGACCCAGGTTCCCCGCATCGCCTGGCCGTTGGCCCAGACGTAGCTTCCCGCGCCGTACGGAACGCCATCGGCGAGGCGCCCTTCATATCTGTCGCCGGAACCGTAGGCCATCGTACCGTCACCGTGGGGGACACCGGCGTCGATATCGCCGTCGTAGATGTCGCCGTTGACGAATCGAAGGTTACCCTTGCCCTGCGGTCGATCCTGGACCCATCCCACCTGGTCGCGCTGGCCGTTGCTCCAGGTGAAGACGCCCGCGCCATCGCGCGCGCCGCGAACGAGCCGGCCCTCGTAGACGTCGCCGTTCGGCCACGCGACGCGACCCTCCCCGGAGTAGCCGGCAATGCCGGGCGTGCGAAAGAACTTGCCGGTGAAGCGGGTGGCGCCGGCGGTGAACTCGGACGGCATCGCTTCAACCATCGGATCCGAGTCGGCGGACGCCACATCCCGGTCACTCGCGCCGCCTTCCTCACTGCCGGCGGTGAAGGAAAGCAGCTCGGTCTCCGTCTGCGCGTCCATGCCGCCCTTGGACGCATAGTGGCGAACGACGGACTTGACTTCTGCGTGACGGCCGGCGCGTACCAGTGAGTGCCGGTTTGGCGCCCCTGAAAGATGGCGTCACGGGACCCGGTGAAGGTCCACCTGTCGGAGCATGCGACGCGGAAGGTGTCGAAGGTCCCGGCCGGAACCGTCAGTCTTTCATAAGCTTCGACTTCGCATTGCGCCCCGGAATATCCATCCGGATAGGGAAGCCGCTCATAGGTGTGGCGGCCGCCCACCTTCATCGGAAAGACGAACGGACCGCCGCACACGCGCTGCGGTATATCCGCGGACGTCGCGCAGGTCTCGAGGTCGTGGCTCCGATCGACGATTCGCGCGGGCCCGCTCTTCTGCTCGGTCAACCTGAACTTCAGGTCGATGGCGTCTCGGCGCAGAAAGCGCAACGCATAACGTCGGCTCTCGAGTCCGGTAAGCAGATCGACCGAGCGATAGGTCCAGGTGTCGCCCGAACGAAGGCGTGGGCGCAGATGCCACTAGCGTCCGCGCTCCAACAAGGCGGCGAGACGATGCCCAGCGCGAGCGCCACCTGCCGCACGATGGCCCATGCAAGCTTCGAGGCGAGCGAGTGGATGCGCTCTGTCGCTCGTGTCGATCGCGCGTCGAGGCCGCGGTGTGGTTTCCGGTCATGACCTTCAAGATACGCGCACGTCAGGCCGGGGAAATGGTGATCGCGGCCTCGAGCGCCGAACGGGAACGTCAGCTCTAGAGACGCACATGCTGACCGCCTAAGAATGGGGCGACGTCAGCGGGCGGTCAACGCGCATGGAACGACGGGGCAACCTCGTACACGGAAATCGGAATGTTTTCCAGCCGAGCCTTCAGCTGCAAGGACAGGAACTGCGAGTAGTGGCGCGACTGATGCAAGTTGCCGCCGTGAAACCACAGGTTGGGTGCCTGCGTGGGTTTCCACATGTTGCGCAGCTCGCCTTCCCACGGTCCGGGATCCTTCGGCGTGTCCGAGCCAAGGCCCCAGACCTTGCCCACCTGGTCGGCCACCTCGGGCGAAATCAGGTCGGCGAGCCAGCCGTTCATCGAACCGTAGCCGGTGGCGTACACGAGCAGGTCCGCTGGCAACTGGCTGCCGTCACTGAGCGTGACCGAGCGCGGGCCGATGCTTTCGATGGTGACGCCGCTCATGAGCTTGATGCTGCCGTTGGCCACCAGCTCCGACGCGCCGACGTCGATGTAGTAGCCCGAGCCGCGCCGCAGGTACTTCATGGTCAGGCCCGAGTCGTCGGGACCGAAGTCGAGCATGAAGCCGGCGGCGGCGAGCCGCGCGTACAAGTCGGCGTCGCGCCTCTTCATCTCGTCGTACACCGGCACCTGCAGCGGCGCAAGGATCTTGTAGGGGATGGAGGCGAAGATCAGGTCGGCGATGTCGGTCGTCAAGCCGGCCTTGACCGCAGCCTCGGAGTACAGGTCGCCCAGCCCCAGCTCCATCAGCGAGTCCGACTTCGCGACCAGGGTCGAGCTGCGCTGGATCATGGTCACGTCGGCGCCGTGCTCCCAGAGCGCGGCGCAGATGTCATGCGCCGAATTGTTGGAGCCGAGAACCACGCATTTCTCGCCCCGGTAGGCCTCGGGACCTGGGTGCGCGCTGGAGTGGTGTTGCTCGCCTTCAAAGGTCTCGGCGCCGGCGATCTGCGGCACGCTGGGGTAGCCCGCGACGCCCATGGCGAACACCAGCTGCCGCGGCCGCAGCGTGATTTCCCGACCGTCACGCTCGACGACGACTTCCCATTCCTGCCTCGCCGTGTCGAAGCGCGCTTTCTTTGCCGTGGTGGATCCCCAGTAGTTGAGCTCCATCACCTTGGTGTACATCTCGAGCCAGTCGGCGATCTTGTCCTTCGGCGCGAACACCGGCCAGTCGTTCGGGAACGGCAGGTAGGGAAAGTGGTCATACCAGACCGGGTCGTGCAGGCAAAGACTCTTGTAGCGCTTGCGCCAGGAGTCACCGGGGCGTTCGTTCTTCTCGACGATCAGGGTCGGCACGCCCAACCGGCGCAGCCGCGCGCCGAGCATGATGCCGCCTTGGCCGCCGCCGACGATGACGACATAGGGCTGCTCGGTGTGGCCGAGCGCGGCGGCCTCGTCCTGGCGTCGCTCGAGCCAGGTCTTGCGGCCCGGATGCACGCCGTGCTCGGCTCCGTTCACGCGCCGCTCGTCCTTGAGCTCCTCGAAGCCCTTGAGCTCGGTCATCGTCGTGAGGAGCGTCCAGGCCTTGCCGCCGCGAAGCCGCAGGTGACCGCGGCCGCGGGCGACCGCAGTCTCGAAGGCGAACCAGGCCTCGACGACGCCATCGACCTCGGTGGCTTCGCCCTCGACCGCGAACGCGCTCGGCTGGGTGTCGGCCAGCCGCGCCGTGAGCATCGCCCGGATCGCCTCGGGGCCCTCCTGGGTACGGATGTTCCAGGTGAAGGCCACCAGGTCGCGCCAATAGCACTCCGGTGCGAAGAGCGCGATCGCGGCATCGACATGGTTGCTTTCCAGAGCCGACGCGAAGTCGGCCAGCCAGGCGCCGGCGATTCGCGTGGGGTGGGTGGACAGGTCCGTCATCCGATATCTCCTCGTCTTGGCCTAGCGTCGCGTGGCGCCGAAGTTCTCGAGGACGACGCCGAGCGCCGTCACGGCGATGATGAGCGCTCCCCAGATCGCCAGGGTCAGGAACGGGCTGAAATCGAGAAGGTTGAATGCCGAGGAAATCACCTGCAGCAGGATCAACGCCATGATCAGCCCGCCGACCTTGCCGAAGCCGCCGAAGGGATCGACGCCGCCCAGCACTGCCGCCAGGATCGTCACCAACAGGTAGCTCTCGCCGTAGGCGGCGTTCGCGGAGTTGAAGCGTGCCATCATGACGAGCGCGGCGACGAACGCGAGCAGGCTCGACAAGACATAGACGCCGAGCAGGACGCGTTTGGTATCGACGCCGGAATAGCGCGTCGCCTTCTCGCTCGAGCCGATCATGTAGACCTTGTGTCCGAACGGGCTCTTGTTGAGCAGCACGGTCATGGGAACGCACAAGGCGAGGAAGATCAGGAGGGCGACCGGAACTCCCGCGAGCGTGCCGTTGCCAAGAAAGACGATCGGTTCGGGAAATCCTGAAATGACGTTGCCGCGTGTCATGCCGATCGACAGCCCCTTGCACATCGTCATCGTGCCCAAGGTCGCGAGAATCGGCGACACGCCGAGATAGGCGATCACGAAACCGTTGATCAGCCCGATGACCGCCGCGACCGCGACTCCTGCGAGCAGGGCGATCACCTGCCAGCCGCCCGACATGAAGCCGTGCGCTCCCGGCACCTGCGTCGTCAGCACCCAGGCCATGGTGAGCGCGCAGAGATTGGCGGTCGCGATGATCGACAGATTGAGTCCGCCCGACAGCAGGGTGACCATCATCGCCAGCGACAGGATGCCGAGCTCCGGCAGCTGGAACGCCATCGACTGAAGCGCGCCGACGCCGAAGATCCTTTCGCCGAGCAGGAGCCAGAAGATCGCGACCAACGCGAGCAGGACGAGCGACAGCATCGGTACCGCACCGCCGCGCACGAAGCGGGACAGCAGGAACGCCGCGGGCGACGCTCGAGTTGCGGTACTCATCCTCGACATGCCTTCAATTGATCGCCTTGGCGGCGCGGCGACGACGATCCGACCAGGCGGTGATTGACACCGCGCACAGTATCGTCAACCCGACGAACCATTGGTTCCAGTAGGAGGAAACGCCCACCAGCACCAGTCCGTTCTGCAGGATCGCGAGCAGGGCGACGCCGAGGATCGCACCAAACACGGTGCCGACGCCTCCGGTCAGGCTTGCGCCACCGAGAACGACCGCCGCGAGCACATCGAGCTCCTTGCCGACCAGCACCGTCGGTGTCACCGACTGTGCCAGCTGGGCCTGTACGAGCGAGGCAATGCCGGCGACGAAGCCGAGATAGCCATAGACCAGGATATTGAGGCGAAGGACGTGAAAGCCGAGCCTCTGCGCTGCGTCCTTGTTGCCGCCCATGGCGTAGATCTGGCGCCCAACGTTGGTCCGGTTCAGCAACAGCCAGGCGGCGACGAAGGCCAGCACCAGGACCAGGATCTGGAGGTTCAATGCATACGGCACGCCGCTGGCGTCGTCGTGCTCGAACCACGATATCCCGTCCCGGAAGAACTTCGGCAACGACGTGATGTACTTGCCGCCGGTGACAACGATCAGCAGGCCATAGAAGATATTGAGCGTCGCGATCGAGACGATGATCGACGAGATACGCAGCTTGGTGATGAAGATCGCGTTGATGAGGCCGCACAGGACACCGGCCGCGCCGGCGAGGGCGAACAAGGCGAACCAGCCGAGGCCGTAGCGGATGCCGATGGTCAGGGCGACGTACTGGGCCACCGAGGCGGTTGCCGTGAACGAGATGTCGATCCCGCCCGCGATCAGCACGACCAGCAGCCCCGAGGCCAGGATGCCGACGAAAGCGTTCGAGGTCAGGAGGTCGAACAGGTTCTGCAGCGTCAGGAAGCTGTCGGTGGCCAGTGACAGCGCGAGCGAAAGTACCAGGATGACCGCCAGCAGCCAGAACTCGTGACTGCGGCGAAAGCGCAAGAGCGCGGGCGCGAAAGCCGAGCGGGAGGTCGCGAGACTCATGCGAGTGTTGCCGCAGCACCGGGCGAACGGTCGAGGCTAGGCATCGACCATCGCCTGCAATTCCTCCTCCGAGGACGCGTGCGGGATGCATTCACCGGCGAGGCGGCCGCGGCGCATCACCAGGACGCGATGCGCGTGATAGAAGACTTCGGATATTTCATCCGAGATCAACAGAATGGCGACTCCCTTGTCCGCCAGCGCGCGCACCACCTCGTAGATTCCGTCTTTGGCCGCGATATCGACGCCCACCGTGGGGCTGTCGAGAATCAGGATCTTGGGTTGGGTCGCCATCCACTTGGCGAGCACGACGCGTTGTTGGTTGCCGCCCGAAAGCGTTCGCACGGCGTTGTCGGGATTGGGTGCCTTGATCGCCAGCTCTTCGATCCATTTGCGCGCCGTGCGCTGGCGCGTCTTCTCCGGCACCAGGCCCAGGCGGTTGGGCAACTTGTCGAGCACCGTGACGAGAATATTCGAGGAGATCGGCTGCTCTAGCACCAGACCCAGGTTGAGACGATCCTCGGACACGTAGGCAATTCCTTCATCGATGGCCTGGGCATTGGTCTTGAGCGCCAGCGGCTTGCCGTCGAGCCTGATCTCACCCGCAGTCGGCCGGTTCATTCCGAACAGCGACAACGCGAGCTCGGTGCGGCCGGAACCGAGCAGACCGGTCAAGCCGACGATCTCGCCCGCGCGCACGTCGAGGCTGATGTCCTCGTACTGGCCGACTCGCCCCAGATGGCTCACCGCCAGCACGGTTTCAGACTCCGCGAAGTCGGTTGCGGAGGTCCGGTAGGCGAAGGCCTTGCCGGTCATCAGGGTCGCGAGCTTCTTGTCGTCCATCTCCCGGGCCGGGAACTCACCGACCTTCGCGCCGTCGCGCAACACGGTGACGCGCTCGGCGATCTCCATGACTTCGTCCAGACGATGCGAGACGAAGATGATGCAGATGCCGGCTCGCTTCAGATCGGCGACGAGGCGCACCAGCGCGTCGACCTCATGCCGGGTAAGCGAGGCAGTGGGTTCGTCCATGATCACGAGCTTCGCGTCGGCCGCCATGGCGCGGCAGATCGCGACCAGCTGGCGGTTGGCGATCGAGAGATCCTCGACCCGCGCGTCCGGATCGAGGGATGCGCCGATGCGCGCCATCGCCGCTTCGGCGGTCCTGCGCAAGCTGTGCCAGTTCACCAGCCGCGGCGCCCCGAGATGGCTGGCGACGGCAATGTTTTCCGCCACCGTCAGGTTGGGAAAGAGCGAGAGGTCTTGATAGATGACCTGGATGCCGCAGGCCGTCGACTGGACCGGATTCAGGTGCGGATATTCGCGCCCCTCGATGACGATGCGCCCGCCGGGCTCCGGCCGCAGAACGCCCGCGATGATCTTGATCAGGGTCGATTTGCCGGAGCCGTTTTCACCGACCAGGCAATGGACCTCGCCCGCCCGCAAGGACAGGTCGACGTCGCGCAGCGCGACTACGCCGCCGAAACGCTTGCAGATCGCGTGGACGTCAAGAAAATTGGCCAAGTCCGGGAGCCCATGACTTCGGCGCCAACTAGAGAATTGGCCGTGTCGATCGCGGGCGAGGAGGACCTCCCCGCACGAGTTTCCCGCCGCTCAGAGGCCGCCGGCGATCAGGCTGGCGATCGTCTCGTTGTTGATGCGCATGATCTTGTCGACCTTGATCAGCTTGCCGGGCACGTCAACCGACGCCTTGCCCAACCCCGGGATGTCGACGCCGTCCTTGATGGGCTTGCCATCAAGGACCAGGCGCGCGACCGCGACCATCGCATAGCCGGCGTCGGTCGGGTTCCAGAGAAAGCCCTCGCGAATGATGCCGTCGGCGATCAGGTCTTTCGCTTGCGACGGCAGCACCGTGCCTACGACGACGATCTTCTTGCCCAGGCGCTTTTCGCGCACCGCGTTGCCGGCGCCGATCGGCCCGTTGGAGCCGAAGCCGAGGATGCCCTTGAGGTTCGGATAGGCCTTGATCACGTCGAGCGTGGTCTTGTACGAGGAATCGATCTCGTCGGCGCCGGGAAAGCGATCGGCGACGAGCTTCATCTTCGGATAGTGCGCCTTCTGATAGGCGATCGCGGCGTCGGCCCACTTGTTGTGCAGAGGCGTGGTCAGCGTGCCGACGTAGACGACGTAGTCGCCGGACTCGGCCATGTCCTTGGCCAGACGCTGCATCTGGACTTCGCCGAAGCGCACCGAGTCGATAAGCTCGACGTTCCAGTCGCGGCCTTCCTGTTCCGGACCCTCGTGCGTGATGACCTTGATGCCTGCGGCCTGCGCGCGCTTGAGCACGGGCTCGCACACCTTGACGTCGAGCGGCACGAGACCGATCACCGTCACCTTCTTGGCAATCAGGTCTTCGAGCAGCTTCACCTGCTGTGCCGGATCGACATTGGCGGGACCGACCATCGAGGCATCGATATTGAAATCCTTGCCGCCCTTCTTGACACCTTTTTCGAGCGCGTTGAACCATGGGATGCCGGCGATCTTGACCACCACCACCATCGTCGAATTCGCGGCGAAGGCGAGGTGGCTGGTCAGGCCCGCGGAGCTGGCCATCGCCGCGCTGCCCAATGCCTTCAGAGTCTTGCGTCTGTTCACGGCTGTCTCCGGTTGTCTCGCTCCTGGCGAGGATCTGTTGTGTGCCCGCCTGGAATGCGGAGCTGATCCATCCTAGGGCCTCGGCTGCCAATTGACAACGGGACAGAGCTCAACCGGTGGGCGCGGCCGAATCGAGCAAGCCCGCCGATTTCAGGTCGGCCCACAGACCCGCGGGCACGTTCTGCTCGGAGTCGATCGCGTTCGCCTCGACTTCGCCCGGCTTCACGGCGCCGAGGACCACCGACACAACGGCGGGGTGCGCCATCGCGAACTGAAGGGCGGCGCGCCGAATGGGCGTTCCGTGAGTGGCGCAGATCGCTTCGATCTTGCGCACGCGATCCATGACCTCGATGGGCGCAGGCGCGTACTCGAACTTGGCGCCGGGGATAGCTCCGGTCGCCAGGATTCCGGAATTGAACACGCCGGCCAGCATGACGCCCATCTTCTTTTCGAGCGCGAGCGGCAGAAATTCCGCGAGGCCGTTCTGGATCAGCAGGGAGTAGCGACCCGCCATCATCGCCAGATCGAAATCACCGGCCTGCGCGAACTTGACGCAGGTGTCGGCCTCGTTGATTCCGAAACCGATGGCGGCCACCGTCTTTTCGCTGCGCAGCTTGTCCAGCGCCCGATAAGCGCCTTCCATAGCTTCCTTGAACCGGCGCCCCGCATCCGCCTTGCCGTGCGTCCAGACGTCGCAGTCATGGATCAGAACCACGTCCAGGCGACTCAGCCCCATGCGCAGCAACGACTGCTCGACCGAACGCATCGTCCCGTCGTACGAATAGTCGAAGTGCGGCGCATGCGGATAGCCGCCGACGAAGCCGGGCGAATACGCATCCTTGTTGCGCGCGGGCGGGTGGCCGAAGGGATCCATCACCCGGCCGATCTTGGTCGAGACGATGACTTCTTCGCGCCGGGCACGACGCAGGCCCGCGCCGATGCGCGATTCAGCGAGTCCGTTGCCGTAGTGCGGCGAAGTGTCGAAAACGCGCACGCCGCTTGCGTAGGCTTGCTCGACGGTGGCGATCGACGTCTTTTCGTCGAGCAGCTCGTAGAGATCGCCCATCGGCGCCGTGCCAAGGCCGATCGCCGAAAACATCAGATCCGTGCCGTTGCGGGTCTTGTAGGTGCGCGTCTTCATCTCTGCGTCCTCGCTGGAGAAACCGCTTCGTCGATGCGACGAGCGCGTCGGTTGCTCACTTGAGGATATCGCACGAGTCTCGAGCTGCTACACACCGCACCGTTGGCCGCGTCGACTCAAGGCAGTCGTCTCAACGGTCGTTGATGCAGATCAGCATCACGGCGTAGGCGCGCAGAGCCAGTCTGCCGGCGTCGAGCGACTTCACCTCCGCCTGAAACGCCGCTGGTGCAGTCGTCGCCCGCTCGAAGCTCGTCTCATCGAGCACGACGCCGAACGGGCCGCTGCCGACGTGGGCCACGCTCACCGACTGTTTCTGCGCGGTCATGTTGGCCAACCAGAGAAGGGTCGCGCCCTTCGTCCGATACGCGAGGCTGCGAACGCGCGCCTCGTCCGAGGATTCGGCGGCAACCAGCGAGGCGCCGGCTGCTCGCGCGAGCCCGCTGACGACGTGATACGCCGGATAGACCGCGCCGCGCCCGAGCGCATCGAAATACGGCTGCTTCGCGTCGCCTGGGCGATGGACGATGCCGAGTGGACCGGTGGGAGCGCCGAGGCAGACGGTTTGAACTCCGGCCTCGGCCAGGCTCGAGACATAGGCGAGCGTCCATGCGGCACCGAAAAGGCCGCGCTGCCGAGGGTCGCTTTGGGCCAGGCAAACGCGCTCATCGTTCGGGTTGGGCGCGAACGTCTTGCCATACGGGTTGGCGCGGCAGCCGATCGCGCTGGGACCGACGCGGCTAGCTGTCTTGCCGATGAAGCTGCGCGCTGTCGACACCTGGTAGGGCAGTGCCTCGTGCGTTTCCATCACCGAGCGGTCGTCGGCTGCGTGGGCGATGGGGCAAGTGCCGTAGTGCACGAAGTCGAGCAGCCCCGCCGGCGGTCGCTTGCGGTTGAGCTCGGTGAAGAAGGCAAACACGCCGCCACCCAGGCGAACGCCGGGAAAGGCGGCGCGGGCCGCGTCGTACAAGTCCGCCAGCGGCGGCGCAGGCGGCCGCGGGCTGCCGGGGAGGATGCCCTTGAGGTCGCCGACCGGACACACGGCCAGGGCCGACAGCGCCAGACCCGCATCACGCACCAGCGAAGCGACCCGCGCCAGCTCGGCGCCGAAGGCATCGACGCTCTCGACCACGACTTCGAGCTCGCACTCGGCTCCGGTCCGCTCACAGAGCAGGCGATAGCCCTCCAGTTCCTTGCGACCGTGCTTCTGGCGCGGGTCGAACTGACAGATGAGCAGGCACGGTGCGGCCCGTTCGAGCAGGTCGAGCGCGTCGATGGCGGCTTCGATCTCCTCTGCCGGCATGCCGAGACCCACTGCCGGCATCACGGTGTTCGTCGCCTTGCCGAGCGTGATCCGGACCGTGCCGCCGACTGCAGCGGTGGCCGTGGTGGGCACGGCGCCGCTGAACCTGACGCTGACCGACTGCTGCACGGTCGCGCCCGCCTTGAGCGTATAGGGCCACGGCAGGGCCAGCGGCCGGACATAGGTCTTGAACGAGGCATCGGTCCAATTGCGGTGATCCTCCATCTCGAAGGTGTCGCCAAGCATGCGCACGACGGCTTTCAGACCGGGCATCACCTCGTGGGTCAGCGAGCGCAAATTCAGAAAGGGCTGCACCGGATCGACCCGCATCGGGAAAGTCGATATTTCCACCGCGCCGTCAGTGTGCTCGACTTCGACCGGCCGGCCAGCCACGCCCTTCAGCGGATGCAGGACGACGAATCCCGTGCGCGTGGTGACGAAGTCAGTCGCCGGCGTCGCTGCGCCGGTGAACTCGAGGCTGCCGTCGCTGCGACCTTCGATCCGCGCGACGTAGCCGAGCGACTGGCCGGTGCGCTCGCAGCTCGCGCGGTAGCTCACGCTGAAGCTGTCCGGGCGCTGTTCGACGACAAGATCGCTCAGCGTCGGGACGCAGGTTCCCCAGTTCTCGTCACGCACGAGAAAGGCAAGCCCGCGCAACACTTCAACGCCGCCGACCCGCAGGTAGCGCAGGTTGCCGTTGTCGAGCTCGACCGAGAGCGGCCCGGCAGCGAGAACACGGACGACGCCCTCCGCCTGCTCCGTGCCGCAGAGCTTGATGGCGCGGCTGGCGCGAGCGGACGTCATGGCTTCATCTTTCGAGAGAGCGAGCAGCCCACCGGCATGGCCCGAGCGGACGACGAACCGCGATCACCCCACGGGCGGAGGATTGCGGTCGGCGAAAGTCCGCCGCTGGTGCCAGTAGGGATAGATCGGCTGCGCCGCGCTCACCACATCCAGGCGCTCGACCTGCTCCGCCGAGAGCTTGAACTCGACGCTGCGAAGATTTTCGCGCAACTGCGCAGCATTGCGCGCGCCGATCACTAGGGTCGACACCGTCGGCCGCTGCAGCACCCAATTGAGCGCGACCTGCGAAACGCTGCGATCGAGCTCGCCGGCGATCTCACGCAGCACGTCGACCACCGCATAGAGTTGCTCGAGCGGCAACTCCGAGCCATGGGCCCCCAGCGTCGCGGTCCGACTGCCCTTCGGCGCCGGTTCATTGCGGCCGACCTTGCCGCTCAGGCGGCCGCCGGAGAGCGGACTCCAGACGACGGTTCCGACCTGTTGATCGATGGCCAGAGGCATCAGCTCCCATTCGTACTCTCGTGCCAGAAGGGAGTAGTACGCCTGATGCGCGACATGGCGCGCCCAACCGTGCTTTTCCGACAGCGCCAACGACTTCATCAGATGCCAGCCCGAGAAGTTCGAGCAACCGATATAGCGGACCTTTCCGGCGCGCACCAGGTCGTCCATCGCGTGCAAAGTCTCCTCGATCGGCGTCATCGCGTCGAACGCATGCAATTGCCACAAGTCGATGTGGTCCGTGCCCAGGCGCCGCAGGCTGGCTTCGCAGGCTTCGACCAGATGCTTGCGCGAGGAGCCGATCTCATCCGGTCCGGGACCGGTTCGAAACGCCGCCTTGGTCGAGATCAACAGGCTGTCCCTCTTGCCGGCAATGGCCTTGCCGAGAATCTCTTCGGCCAAGCCGCCTGAATAGGCGTCGGCGCTGTCGAACAGGGTCACGCCGGCATCGAGCGCGATCCCGACCAGGTTCGTGGCCTCGGCCGCGTCCGTCTCGCCCCAGGCCTTGAAAAACTCATTGCCACCACCGAAGGTGGCGGTGCCGAGACTCAAGACCGAGACCTTCAAATCGGACCCGCCTACCGAGCGATACTCCATCATCCATACCCCTGTGATTAGAGGCAAGTGTGCCCCGAACTGTCGACGGCATGTGTCGCCAATCGGCGGTGCCAGGGACGCCCTGGCGGGGAACCTGCTTAGTTGCGTACGTCCGCGGTGCACCTCCCAAGCGGCTGCGCCATCGGTAGGGCGACCAGCAGGGGTCGATTGAGCACGGGTCAGTGCCGAAACCCTTCATCGAGCGGGCGGTGGGCCCGCACCGTCTCGTTCCGAGTCTCTGACGAGGATTCCGAACTCGCTCCAGCGACTGCTATGCCGGAACGCAAGCCAGCTCGAGGCGGGCCGTCACGCCTGGCGAATGGTTCTTGCAACCTCCTGCAAATGCGTGAATGCTCGGAAACGCGCATCATGCAAGTCGCCGACGGCGCCCGTGCTTGGCTCGTAGGTCGTGCTGATGCTCGACATGGCCGGCATCGCCGCCTGCACGCTGTCGAAGAGGCCGCCCGCTACGGCGCCCAGCATCGCACTGCCCAGCAAGACCGGTTCTTCTGCCTGTGCGGAGAGCACTTGCTTGCCGGTTGCATCGGCAAGCAGTTGGCGAACCAGGTCGCTTCTGCCGGCGCCGCCGCTGATCACGACCCGGTCGATCGGCGCGCCCGCTTGCGACTGAGCATCGATGATCTGGCGCAGGCCGTAGCCGAGGCCGCAAATCCCCGCGACGTAGAGTGCGACCAGGCTCTCCAGTCCGCTCTCCATGTCCAGTCCGGCGATCACCGCTCGGGCTTCAGGGTCGGCCAGCGGCGCGCGGTTGCCGAGAAATTCCGGGACGACATGCAGTCCCCTTGCAAGGTGAATGGCTGACGACGGTGACCCAGCCGCCTGCGTCGCCAAATCAGCCAGCATAGAAGGCAAGGACTGGCCCGACTCCGCAGCGCGTCGCTGAGCGTCTGGGGTTTGCGGATGCATCGACAGCAGACGTTCGATCGCCGCGCCGGCGACGGATTGCCCGCCCTCGTTGAGCCATGCCTCGGGCACCATGGCCGAAAAATAGGGGCCCCACACGCCGGGCACGAAGACAGGACGACGGGTCGTGGTCATCGTGCAGGACGACGTTCCAAAGACATAAGCGAGACAGGACTCGGGAGTTCCCTCTGCACCGACGGTGCCGATTCCGCCGGCGTGCGCATCGATCACCCCCGCAGCGACCGGCGTCCCGGCTAACAGGCCTAGCTCCGCGGCGGCGCCCGCCGTGAGGCCGCTCGCCAGGGGCGTGCCCGGATCGACGACCACCGCGCCGATGCGTGCGAAACCCTCATCTGCCAGCACGCCGAGACCTACCGTCCGAAAGTAGCTGTCGTCCCACCGGCGTTCGTGCGCCAGGTAGGTCCACTTGCACGTGACTGTGCAGGTCGACCGCGAGAGGTCGCCCGTCGCCCGCCAGGTCAGAAAATCAGTCAGATCGAAAAACTGCCATGCTGCGGCGAAGGTCGCTGGCCGGTTTTCGAGCAGCCACAGCAGCTTGGGCGTTTCCATCTCGGGAGAGATCCGACCGCCGACATAGCGCAGTACCGGGTGGCCGCTGGCATTGATGCGTTGCGCTTGCGCGACCGCGCGATGATCCATCCAGACGATGATGTTGCGATCGCTTTCCTCGGAAGGTCCGACCGGCAAAGGCTCGCCGCCCGGCCCGAGGACGACGAGCGAACATGTCGCATCAAAACCGATGCCGACGATCTGCTCCGGAGCCAGCCCAGACTGCGCCAGCGCGTCGCGCACGACCTTGCAGACCGCGGCCCAGATTTCCCGGCTTGATTGCTCCACGATCGAACCGCTCGCGCGATGGACCGCGATGTCGTGCTTGGCCGAACTCACCATGCGGCCGTCCCGGTCGAAGATGCCGGCGCGCGCGCTCGCGGTGCCGACGTCGACGCCGATCACGTGGCGGGGGTCTTGCTGCGTGGTGGGTGTTTGCAGCGGCGGCGCCATCGGGTCGCCTGTTCAGAGATCGACGCTGCTGGGCAGGATGACGAGATCGCGGACGGTCACGTGGCGCGGTCGGGTCAGCATGAAGAGCACCGCAGCGGCAACCTCCTCCGGCTGCATCAGGCTCCCGGAGGCCAGCGCCTCGTCCATCTTCGCCTTAGGCCAGTCGTCGAGCAGCGCGGTCACGACCGGGCCCGGCGCGACCGCACCGACGCGCACGCCGTGCTTGGCGAGCTGGCGCCGAGTCGTGTGGACGAAGGCTTGCACCGCGAACTTGGAGGCGGTGTAGATCGGTTCCCAAACGACCGGGACGATGCCTGCAATCGAGCTCGTGAAGATGATGTCGCCCGATTTCTGCGCGACCAGGTGGGGCAGGACGGCGTGGACCGAGCGGAACGCGGCGTTGACATTCAGGTTCAGCACCCGGTCCCACTCGTCCGGATCTCCTGCCAGCACGTCGCCTCCGACGTAGGCGCCGGCATTGGCGTGGAAGATGTCCAGCCCTTCGGCCAGGTCGAGGATGCGGGGCAGCAGGCCGGACACGTCGGCGGGCCGCAACAGATCCACTGTCAGCGGCATGGCGTCGGGGCCGAGCTCGGCGCTCAGTTGCGCGAGCCGATCTTCTGCGCGGTCGATCAGAACGACCTTTGCACCGGCGGCGACCAGCGCCCGCGTGCAAGCGAGTCCAATTCCCGACGCCGCGCCGGTGATGGCTGCGACCTTGCCCTTCAATGATTCGTCCATGAGATCAGCTACCCGCTCTACTTGCGCAGTTTCTTCGCCGCCTCCAGGATCGGCAGACCCGCCTTCATCGCGCTGGCCAGATCGGGAACCTTGTCGTAGGCCCCGCCCGCGACGAACACCTGCGCGGTCTCGGTCAGCGCCTTCTCGCTCGCCCCCGAGCGCATGTCGGCGAGCGCCTGGTCGAGCGTCTGATAGTCGCGGTAGCCGAGGGTGTAGCGCGCCTTGGCCTCGTTGCCGTCGATGCCGACGTCCTTGTAGAACTCGAGCAGCCAGGCCACCGCCTTTTCGCGATCCTTCATGATCGCCTCGTTGGCGCGAAAACCCGCCTCGACGAACCGCGCTGCTGCGGCCGGGTTCTCGGTCGCGAACTTCTTGGTCACGATCCAGGGATCGATCACCGATGTTCCGGCGATGGCACCGTCGCACACGACCTCGTAGTTCGCCTTGTCGTTGACCAGGTCCATGTCGGGCGACGAGTCCGTCGTCCCCGATGCCACCTCGCCTGAACGCAGTGACTGGCGCGTGACCGGAGGATCCAGCGGCACCACCTTCATCTTGCCCGGGTCGACATTGAAGTGCTTGGCGCAGGCGAAGAGCACCTGGCTCCAGGTGCTGTTGGGCACCGAGCCGATCGGCTTGGAGGTCAGAACCGCGGCGGGGGAACTGCCCTTGAGCGCGTCCTTCCTCATGATGAGCTTGATGTTGCGGTCTTCCTTCATCATCGTGCCGACCGGCGTCAGGCCGAACTTGGCCCAGCCGGTGATCGCCGGGGGCGAACCGATCCAACCGCCCTGCCAGTCGCCGGCGGCGCCGGACGCCAGTGCGGCGCCGCCGTTCGGAAAGTACTTGATCGTCGCGTCGATGCCGTTCTCGCTGAAGTAGCCGAGCTTCTTTGCGAGCCAGAGCGGAAATCCGGCCTCGTTCGACTGGCTGATCAACGTCATCGGCACCGGCGCCGTTGCCGCCTGTGCCATCGCCGGATCGGGCCGAAGGACGGCGGTGAGCCCGATCGTGACCAAGGCTGCGGCCAGCATTCTTCGTTCGATCTTCATGACGTGTCTCCTGGAGTGGGCGGGCGGGTGAAAGCTAGTGACGAACGATCTCGGCGCGTATCAGCTCCCAGATCTCGCGCTTGAGTTGCATGAATGAGGCGCGGGTGCCGGCCTCCTCGATCTCGAGACCGCGCCATGAGGCGTCGCGGGGTACCGCGATCTCGCACTTGATGCGGCCCGGGCCCTTCGACATCACCACCACCCGGTCGCTGAGGTAGACAGCCTCCTCGACGCTGTGCGTGATGAAGAGGACGGTGTAGTGCAGCTCGCGCTGCAGCCGGGAAACCTCTTCCTGGAGCACGGTACGAGTCTGTGCGTCGAGAGCGCCGAACGGCTCGTCCATGAGAAGGATCTCTGGGCGAACTGCCAGCGCACGAGCGATCGCGACGCGCTGCTGCATGCCGCCCGATAGCTCGTGCGGGTAGGCACCGCGAAAGCGGGTCAGTCCCATGAGCTCGAGTTGCTCAGCGACGCGGCGTTCGGTCTCCACCCGCTCGAGCCCTGCCACGCGCGGGCCGAACGCGATGTTGTCGGCGACGGTTTCCGAAGGAAACAAGGCGAAGCGCTGGAACACGACCGTGCGGCGCGGGCCAGCGGGGCCGGCCGGCTTGCCGTCGACCAGGATCTCGCCGCTGCTCGGCGCCTCGAGCCCGGCGGCAATCATCATCAGCGTGGACTTGCCGCAGCCCGACGGACCGACGACGGTGACGAATTCGCCCTTGCCGATCGCAAGGTCGCAGGGCTGGAGCGCGGCGACTTCCCCGCCCCGCGCATGGAATGTCTTCGAGACGGCGCGGATCTCCATCTTCGGCGTCATTCCGTTGGCCTCGCGGCAACCGGCCGCCACGGCAGCACCAGCCGCTGCGTGCGTTGCAGCACGGCGTCGATCAGTGTGCCGAGCACGCCGATGGTCGTCATGCCGACCAGGATCGTCGCGGCCGAGTCGTTGATCTGCCCCTGGGAAATCAGGAACCCCAGTCCCTGCTTGCCGACGACGAGCTCGGCCCCCACGAGCGCCATCCAGCCGTTGCTGAAGGCGATGCGCAGACCCGTGAAGATGGTCGGCGCCGCCACCGGCAAGATCACCTTCGCCAGCGTCCGCGCCGGGCCGGCGCCCAGCGTCCGTGCGGCACGCGCGAGGATCGGATCCACCTGGGCGACGGCGAGCTGGGTGTTGATGATGCAGGCCGGAAAGGCAGCGATGAAGACGATCGCTGCCTGCGTCGTGGTGGTCGCACCGAACCACAACACGGCGATCGGCACCCAGGCGAAAGGCGGGATGTAGCGCATCAGCTCGAACCCAGGCGTCACCACGGCACGCAGCGGCGGCAGCCAGGCCAGCGCGATGCCGAGCGGGAGGCCGAGCGCCATGGCTGCGAGAACGCCGATGCCCCAGCGCTGCAGCGACACGACCGCGTGGCCCAGCAGCGTCGCGCCGCTGAACGGCTCCCCGGCCAGCGCGACGAAGCGGCGCACGACGTCGAACGGCGACGGCAGCACCCGCGGCGGCACCAGCTCCGGGATCGCCGTTGCCAGCCACCAGAGCAACAGCAGCATCGCGATCGCCGTTGCACCCCAAGCGAGGGGTTCCCGCGCCGACCTCGCGGCCGATGGCCCGCTCACGTCGCGACCCCGCTTCGGGCCCAAGGCGCCACCCAGCGCGTGACGAGGTGCATTCCGATCGAGAACAGCGCGCCGAGCACGCCGATGATTGCCATCGCCACCAGCAGGATGCCCATCTCCAGAGTGCGCGAAGCATTGAGGGCGATGTAGCCGAGTCCGGCAGTCGCAGCCAGCAGCTCGGCAGCGACCAGCGTCGTCCAGGCGTTGCCCAGCGCGATCCGCGCCCCGGCAACGAGGGTCGGCAACGCCGTCCGACAGACGACGCGGGTGAGGATCTGTCGGTCGCTGGCGCCGAGCGTCAGCGCGGCGCGCACCAGAATGCCGTCGATCGAATCGACCGCCTGCATCGAGTTCATCACCCATGGAACGACCGCGGCGATGAAGACGACGAAGATGCGTGCCGAATCGCCGATGCCGAGCCAGAGGATGGCCAGCGGGATCCAGGCGAGCGGCGGCACGGGGCGCAGGATCTGGAAGATCGGAAAGGAGATCCAGCGCACCCTCTTCCACCAACCCATGGCGATGCCGAGCGGCAGCCCCACCAGGCCGGCAAGCAGCCACCCGCCGATCACGATCCGCAAGCTGGCCGCGATGTGCTGACCGAGCGTGCTGCCCAGGTAGGGCCGCGAAAGCAGGCGCACGAACGCTTCCCACACCTCCAGCGGCGGCGGCAGGAAGAGTGGCGAGACGAGTCCCTCGGGCCGGGTGGCGCTCCACCAGATCGCACCGGCCGCGGCCAGCGAAGCGGCCGCGATCGCCAGCCACCGCGCTCGTCCCGGCTCGCGTCGCCAGAACGACAGCGTCAGATCGGCTCCCGTTGCCGGACCGGTCCAGCGCGGCGACGTGGCGGACGTCCCGGGAGTCATGTCGTCAGTCGACCGGCTGGTGGTCGACCGGATGCTGCTGCTGCTCTAGCTCGAATTCGACCCGCTCCAGCGCTCCCGGCGTGAAGTCGAACGCGTCGGCATAGGCGTCGCTGACGCGTGAGAGCGAGTCGCGGCCGACGTCCAGTGCCGACCACGAGATGAACCAGCGCGCGGTGCGCGGAATCTGCGCCTCGCCGACCACGACGTCGTCGACGATGAGCCGACCCGTTCCGGCGTAGTCGGCGGCCCGCTCGAAGACGAACTCGAGCGTGCGGGCCACCGCCGTCACGGCGCCGGCGCGGCTCTCGACGCGGTAGGGCGTGCCTTCGTGGTTGTATTCGAAGACCGCTTGTCCGCCTTTCACGTAGAAAGTGAAGCCGCCGCTCAGGTCGCCGAGCGAGACGACGACCCCCTCGGGAGCAACACCGATGTCGGCGAGCCGCGCGACGATCCGGTAGGAGCGCTCGATCATGAGCGGCGCGGCGCCGCTCGGGATGCGCGCCATGCCGGGATACAGCACCAGGCGGCTGCGCAGGCGCGGCGAGCCGGGGCTCTGGTATTTGACCGCGCGCTCCGGAAATCCGCGGTCGTCGAGCGGCAGCACGCCGAACCGGCCAGCCTCGGCCCACCAGAGGCCGATCATCCTCTGCAAGCGCTCGGGGTGCTTCGCCGCGAGGTCGTTGCACTCGGAGAAATCCTGGTCGAGGTTGTAGAGCTCCCAGACGTCCTCGTCGTAGTTGTTGCCGCGGCGATGAAACGACACAGCCTTCCAGCCCTCATGCCAAAGCGCGCGGTGCCCGAACATCTCGAAGTACTGTGTCGCGCGCCGCGTCGGCGCCGCGGGGTCGCCGAAGGAATAGCGCAGGCTCACGCCATGGATCGGCAGCTGCGGCACGCCCTGGTGGACGTGCGGCGCCGCCACCCCGACCAGGTCGAGCACCGTCGGCACGATGTCGATGACGTGATGAAACTGGCCGCGAATCTCGCCGCGCGCGGGCAAGCCTGCCGGCCAGGAGACGATCAGCGGCGCGCGCACGCCGCCAGCGTGTGTGTTTTGCTTGTAGCGCCGCAGCGGCGTGTTGCCGACCTGAGCCCAGCCGTGCGGGTAATTGGTCTGGCTGCGCGGACCGCCGATCTGTTCGAGGCGCGCCAGGTTGAACGCCAGATCGGGCTGATTGCCGTTTTCGTAGGCGACGATGTTGGTGCTGCCGCCGGGGCCGCCCTCCTGGCTGGCGCCGTTGTCGGCCATGACGATGAAGACGGTGTTGTCGTAGCGGCCGATTTCCTTGAGGTAGTCGACGAAGCGGCCGAGCTCGTGGTCGGTGTGGTCGACCATCGCCGCGAACGCCTCCTGCAGCCGGGCCGAGACCGCCTTCTCGTCGGCGGAGAGGCTCTGCCACGGGACGACGCTCTCGTTGCGCGGCGCCAGTGCCGTGTTCGCCGGAATGATGCCGAGCTCGAGTTGCCGACGGTAGCGCCGTTCGCGGACCACGTCCCAGCCTTCGTCGTAGGCGCCGCGGTATTTCTCAAGGAACGCCGGCGGCGCCTGGTGCGGACAGTGCGCCGCGCCGAACGCGATGTAGGTGAAGAATGGCTTGTCGCCCGAAGCCGAGGCCTGGTCGCGAACAAAGCCGATGGCGTGGTCGATCAGATCCTCGGTGAGGTGGTAACCCTGCTCAGGCGTCTTCGGCGGGTCGACCCGGTGGTTGTCATGAACCAAATCCGGGTAGAAGTGGTCGGTGAGGGCATCGAGGAACCCGTAGAAGCGCTCGAAGCCGCGGCCGAGCGGCCACTGGTCGTAGGGTCCGGCTGCGCTCGTCTGGTCGATCGGCGCGAGATGCCACTTGCCGACGCACATCGTGTTGTAGCCGGCGGCACGCAGGATCTCGGCGAGGGTGGCCGCCTGCTTGGTGACGTGGCCCCGCTGCCCCGGAAAACCGCTGTCGGCGTTAGCCAGGAAGGACATGCCGACGCTGTGGTGGTTGCGGCCGGTGAGCAGCGAGGCACGCGTCGGCGAGCACAGCGGCGTGACGTGGAAATTGTTGTAGCGAACGCCCTGGTCGGCGAGCGCGTCCATCACCGGCGTGGCGATCTCGGATCCGTAGGAGCCGAAGCTGCCGAAGCCGACGTCGTCGTAAAGCACGACGACAACGTTCGGTGCGCCAGGCGGCGGGACCACTGCTGCCGGCCACCAAGGTGTCGACTCTTCCCAGGTGGTGTCGATCTTTCCCTCGAACGGGAGATCGGGGATGGGAGGTGTCTTGGAATCGGCCATGGACGGCAAGAGGTTCCTGATTTTGCACAATCGATTGCGCTACATTCTAGAAAAGCAGCGCCGCAACACGGCATGAGACTTACCCTGAGGACGGCACCATCAGCATTCGCAAGTCGACGATCTACGACCTCGCCCGAATGGCCGACGTGTCGGCCTCGACCGTGAGCGCGGTGCTGAGCGGCCGCTGGCAGGCGCGGCGCATCGCCGACGACACGGCGCGGCGCATCCTCGAGCTCGCGTCCACGCATGCCTTCACGTTGAACCGCCAGGCAAGCGGACTGCGGACGAGCCGCTCCGGGCTCATCGGCATGATCATTCCGCTGCACGACAACCGCTTCTTCAGCGGGATGGCGCAGGTGTTCGAGAAGCTGGCGCGGCAACGCCACCTGTACCCGATCGTCGTGAGCACCCTGCGCGATCCCGAGCTCGAGCTGGAAACGGCGCGCACGCTCATCTCATATCGCGTCGAGTACCTCCTCGTCGCCGGGGCAACGGATCCCGACACCATCAGCGATGTCTGCCGCCGTCATGGGGTCGCGCACGTCAACGTTGACCTTCCCGGCAAGAAGGCGATGTCCATCGTCAGCGACAACTTCTGGGGTGCCCAGCAACTGACCGCAGCACTCATCGCGCGTTCGAAGCCGGTGCGCTCGCCGCGCCGCAACCGCCCCTACTTCCTCGGCGGCCTCGCCAGTGACGACGCCACCCGCCGCCGCATCGAAGGGTTCAGCGACGTCATCCGCAGCACCGTCGGCCGGATCGATCCGACGCAGATCGACGCGTGCGGATACGAGGCGGATCTCGCCGAGGCCGCCGTCGCTGCGCTGTACCGGCGTCTTGGCGGCCTGCCCCGCGCCCTGTTCGTGAACTCTACGATCGCGCTCGAAGGAGTGGTTCGCTTTCTGAAGACGCTGCCGCCCTCGGAACTCGGCACGTGCGCCTTCGGCTGCTACGACTGGGATCCGTTCGCTGCCATGCTCAGCTTTCCGTTGTTGATGGTGCGCCAAGACATCGATGGTCTCCTCGGCCGCGCCTTCGAGGCTCTGGATGCAAGCGCCCATGCCACCCCGGGAGTGATTGAGATCCGACCACAGCTCGTCTTCGCCTGATCGGACGGCGAAGCGCGAGAGCGCCGAGGCGGTCGCTGGATGATCGAGCCGGCTTGAGACGAATCCAGGCAAGCCAGTCATCTTCTGGCCAGTGAGGGG